>WNFI01401442.1_pt1 | contig 14962 bp, 15 predicted proteins | sample 5400471 | NCBI WGS metagenome assembly WNFI01 (sample SAMN13153348, study PRJNA577476) | soil metagenome | isolation source: 100 cm saprolite on Douglas fir-dominated hillslope | place: USA:California | collected 2013-09-17
ATATTGATCCTTTTCTGAGGAAACGATTTCCTGACGCGAAACGATCTGTTCGGCGGTTCCCGAATATGCCGGCAACAGAGAGCCAGAAGACTTCTCTCGTTGGTCCGACGCCAGCAGTATCGACGTTACGATCGTGCGATTTCCGCTCGGCGTGGCTGAGACCGGCTCAGTACTGGTTCCCGAAGAAGAGTTCCGCGTCAATGCCATCGGCCTTCTCGCGCACTACATCGTGATCCTGCTGGATCCCGCCGAAATCGTAGAGAACATACACGATGCGTACACCCATCCTCTCTTCCGGGAGAAAGCGTAAAGCCTACTGATGTCTGGCCCTTCGGGCCCGGCAGATATTGACGGAATCACTGTCCATCCGGCCCAGGGAGTGATGACCTTTCAATCGTGTTTTGGCCGCGCACAAAGCGCGAGATTTCGCTGACGACCTTGAGTTAGCCTCTGACGCTTGAGGTACTCCAAAGCCTACGATGGGTTTGGGTTCGCTGACGTCGTGCGCGAGGTCGTGCAGCTGTTTTGCGCCTAAGCAAATGGACCGTAATGAGCTCGTGTTAGCGGCCGCGTAATGGTGTCGTTAATTCTCACTAGGGAATCGCGAGAACTCCGTCAGGACGACGGAATTCCGACAGCGTGCACACGACACCATTCCGCCTGAGTCCGGATACCCTCGGACCAGCCTCAATTGGGAAAGTGTAGAGATACGTCACCCATGGAGCATTTGGGGCACACCGAGATGCGAATCGATCCGTACGCGACTGGAGATCCCTTATTTCGCATCGTCGCTGGCGGTGTCTCAGCGGATTGGCATTGGCACGCGACGTGCTTTCTCCTGTAACTGAAGACAGAGGAGCCAATGATCACAACGACTGAAGTCAGAACGAAGCGGTCCGCAGCACAAAAACACTCCTCGACAGCAAACGGTAATTCGTCGGCTTCCACAGTGACGATAGGCAGCTATTTGGCGACCAGGCTTGAGCAGATCGGGCTTAAGCATCACTTTGCAGTAGCAGGGGATTACAATCTTGTTCTTCTGGATCAGCTTCTTCTGAATGAGAACGTCAAGCAAGTTTACTGCTGCAACGAACTCGATTGTGGATTTGCTGCTGAAGGTTATGCGCGCGCACACGGTGCTGCGGCCTGTGTAGTCACTTACACCGTAGGGGCTTTGTCGGCGTTCAACGCTCTCGCTTCTGCATATGCTGAGAGCCTTCCTGTGATCCTCGTCTCCGGCAGCCCAAACACAAACGATCTCGGTGCTTCTCATCTGTTACACCACACGTTGGGGACGCTGAATTTCGGCTATCAATTGGAGATGGCGCGCCACATTACGTGTGAGGCGGTCGCAATCACTCACCCCGAAGAAGCGCCCGCGCTGATTGATAAGGCTATTCGCGCGGCCTTCCGAAACAGAAAGCCCGTTTACATTGAAATTCCGTGTAACTTAGCTGCGGCTCTTTGCTCGGCGCCCGGGCCTCGCGCCTCGCTCTTGGACTTCCCTGAAAGTGACCCAGCATCATTGGCCGCGGCTGTGGATGCTGCAAGCGCCTTTCTTCGAACGGCGGTCAGGCCAATTCTTCTCGCAGGGCCCAAGCTCAGATCATACGGCGGAGTAAGTGCCTTTCGCGACCTCGCTGAGACTGTTGGCTGTGCTGTCGCCGTCATGCCCAGCGCGAAAGGTTTCTTCCCGGAAGAGCACGCGCAGTTTATCGGCACTTATCTCGGCTCAGTCAGCAGTCCAGGTTGCAGCGAGTTGGTTGAATCGGCTGATGCAATCCTGGCTGCTGGACCCATCTTCAATGACTACACGACGGTCGGATGGTCCTCACAACCAGCCGTGAGCAAGACGATCCATGTAGATCCGGATCGTGTTCACGTCGCAGGAGTGACTTATAGCGACGTATTCCTGAACGACTTTCTGGAGGCCCTCGCGCAGGCGGTGAAGAAGAACCCCAAGAACGCAACAACGTTGATTGAGTTCCAGCGTACGCGGGTTGAAAGTGTCCAACCAGCAGTGGCCGACCCTGATGCTCCGCTGACGCGAGCCGAAATGTGCCGCCAGATTCAAGACGTCATCGATCGAAACACAACCTTGATCGTCGAAACCGGTGACTCCTGGTTCAACGGCTTCAATATGGCGCTCCCGGACGGTGCAAAGTTCGAGATTGAGATGCAATACGGTCACATTGGTTGGTCCGTGCCGGCGACGTTCGGATACGCTGTGGCCGCTCCTGATCGACGGATCGTGCTGATGGTGGGTGATGGATCGTTCCAGCTGACCGCGCAGGAGGTCTGCCAGATGGTCCGACTCGGGCTGCCAGTAATCATCTTCCTCATCAACAATCGCGGATACACGATCGAGGTGGAGATCCACGACGGGCCGTACAACAACATAAAGAACTGGGACTATGCGGGAATTATGAATGTCTTCAACGCCACTGACGGCAACGGACGAGGGTTTCGCGCTACAAACGGCAAGGAATTATCGACAGCGATCAAACAGGCGCTCGCTCACAAGACAGGTCCAACATTGATCGAGTGCACGATCGACCGGGATGATTGCAGCAAACAATTGATGGAGTGGGGATCGCGGGTTGCCGCAGCCAACGGACGACCTGCCCAGCGTGCCTGATTGCCCTGCGCTCCTCCCTGGCCTGGTTCAGGAGGTTCGCAAGATGAAGGATCTTGGAGGACGCGAAAGCATGAACGCACTTTCTAATCTGACGGCGCACAACGCCTTCCCGACAGAGAGGACGCAACGCGTATGAGCTGGCCGCTGCTGGTCTATTTCGTGTTCGTCATTGTTCTGGTCACAGCGGTTCTCGTCGTCTCCTACCTTATAGGCCAAAGGCACTCCGAACCCGCGACCGCCGAGCCGTACGAGGGCGGCATTGTTTCCCAGGGATCCGCGCACGTGCGTTTTTCGATGCGCTACTACCTGGTGGCGATGTTCTTCGTTGTCTTCGACCTGGAAGCGATCTTCGTATACGCGTGGGCCGGAGCGGCCCGGGAAGTTGGCTGGGCCGGGTATTGGGGAGTCGTGCTGTTCGTCGCAACGCTGGCCGCGGCGCTGCTGTATGTCTGGAGAGCCGGGGCACTGGACTGGTGGAGGAAATCAGATTGTTCGAGGTGAGAATCGCATGCAGTGGACACTAACCAAGCCGGACATCACGGGACTGACGGCAATTCGGGACTCGGAACCTCTGGAGGAGACTGTGCGGCGGAGCATCGTTTTGTCCCGCCTCGAGGATCTGGTGCGGTGGGGCCGCAAGAACTCGGTATGGCCCTTCAACTTCGGACTCTCCTGCTGCTACGTGGAGATGGCAACCAGCCTCACCAGCAAGTTTGATGTTTCACGCTTTGGAGCCGAAGTGATTCGCGGCACGCCTCGAGAAGCAGATCTGATGGTCGTCGCCGGGACGGTCTTTCTAAAGATGGCGCCCATCGTTCAGAGGCTCTATGAACAGATGATGGAACCGCGCTGGGTGATCTCGATGGGGTCGTGCGCGAATTCCGGGGGCATGTACGACATCTACAGCGTCGTGCAGGGCGTTGATAAGTTCCTGCCCGTAGATGTCTATGTGCCTGGCTGCCCGCCGCGGCCGGAAGCGTTTATGGAAGGACTGTTGTTGCTGCGGCAGGCGGTGGCGACGGAGCGGCGCCCGCTGAGTTGGGTCGTAGGCCCACAGGAAACCATTCGCGCGCCTCTGCCCTCGATGCGAGACCTGATGCAGCCCTCGCGGAAGAAGACGACCGTGTTGCGGGAGCCCGACGAAGTATGATCGCCGTTCCGACAATCGCAGAAGAAATCAGCCACCGGTTTGGCCCGGCTGCGATAACTCAGGAGACGCACGACCACATACCCACGTTTTGGGTGGCGAAGGACCGCATGCCTGCGCTCCTGCGCTTTCTCAAGGAAGAGGTCGAGCAACCCTACAAGATGCTATACGACCTTTCTGCGATTGACGAGCGCATGAGAGTACATCGTGAGGGACAGCCCGCGAGCGATTTCACCGTCGTTTATCATCTCCTCTCATTCGACAGGAACGAATACCTGCGCATCAAGGTCGCGTTGGCCGAAGGCCCGCTCTCGCTGCCTACGATCACTCACATCTGGCCGGCGGCTAACTGGTACGAGCGTGAAGTATGGGACATGTTCGGGATCGCGTTCGACGGCCACCCGCATTTGGAGCGAATCCTAATGCCCAAGAGCTGGACGGGTCACCCGCTACGCAAAGAGCACCCGGCTCGCGCGACGGAGATGGACCCGTATCACTTGTCGCCCGAAAAGGAGAATGCCGAGCAGGAGGCGCTTCGGTTCCGTCCGGAGGAGTGGGGCATGCGCCAGGAGCGCGACGGCTCGGATTTCCTTTTTCTCAACATTGGCCCGCAGCACCCCGGCACGCACGGCGTGTTGCGGATCGCCCTGCAGCTTGACGGCGAGGAGATCGTTGATGCGATTCCCGAGATCGGGTTCCACCACCGTGGCGCCGAGAAGATGGGTGAGCGGCAGTCCTGGCACAGCTACATCCCTTATACCGACCGGATCGATTACCTCGGCGGGGTGATCAACAATCTGGCCTATCTGACAGCTGTTGAGAAACTGGCAGGGATCGAGGTGCCGCCGCGCGCGCAAGTAATCCGCGTAATGCTTTCGGAGCTGTTTCGAATCATCAGTCACTTGGTCTGGTACGGGACGTTCGCGGGGGACCTGGGACAGATATCGCCAGTGTTCTTCACGTTCAACGATCGCGAGCGCGCCTTCGGCATTGTTGAAGCGATCACCGGCGCGCGCATGCACCCAGCCTGGTTTCGCATCGGCGGAGTGGCCGCGGACCTGCCTAAGGGCTGGCAGAACCTGGTCCTCGATTTTATCCGGTACCTTCCGCCACGCCTGATCGAGTATGACCGCACGGTTATGCGGAACGTGCTACGAGCAGTTCGCGTTCGACATCCCCACAGCCAGCAAAGGAGATTGCTATGCGCGCGCGACGGTGCGCATCGAGGAGATGCGGCAAAGCCTCCGCATCATCGAGCAATGCGTGAAAAACATGCCCGAAGGTCCGTACAAATCGGACCACCATTTGGCCACCCCGCCGCTGAAGGAACGCACGCTGCACGACATCGAAACGCTGATCACGCATTTCCTAGGCGTGAGCTGGGGACCGGTAATCCCGCCGGGCGAAGCGCTCGGCGCCATTGAGGCCGCGAAGGGGAACAACGGTTACTACTTGGTGAGCGACGGAAGTACCGATTCGTACCGCACGCGTATCCGGACGCCATCGTTTGCACACATCCAAACCCTGCCGCTCCTGTCGCGGGGACTGACGATTTCGGATTTGGTTGTGATCTTGGGCAGTCTTGATTTTGTATTGGCAGATGTCGACCGGTGAGGATGTAAGCGATGCTAACGATGGAAGAAATTCAGGAGATTGAGAGCGAGGCGGCGCACTATCCGAAGCGCGAAGCCGTTTCCATAGACGCGCTGAAAATCGTCCAGAAACACCGCGGCTGGGTGTCCGACGAGAGCCTTCGCGACATCGCAGAACATATCGGCATGTCTCCGACCGACCTGGACAGCATTGCCACGTTTTACAACCTGATCTATCGCAGGCCCGTCGGGCGCCACGTCATTTCGGTCTGCGACAGCGTGAGCTGTTGGATCATGGGGTGCGAGCAGATGCGGGAACATCTCCAGCAACGCCTGGGCGTCGGGCTCGGCGAGACGACGGCCGACAATCGTTACACGTTGCTGCCAACCGTCTGCCTCGGATGCTGCGACCGTGCACCGGCACTGATGGTGGACGGCGATCTGCACACCGATCTTGATCCCGCAAAAATCGACACGGAGCTTGAGAAGTACAAATGACAAACTCCACTGAAAAACCGCTGACCGGAAATATCCGCCCGGATGGATCAGTTCTGGATCTGCCGGCCTACGAGAAGGCCGGTGGCTACCAGGCGATCCGAAAGGTGCTGCAGGGCGGCATGACCCCGAAAACAGTCACTGCAGAAGTGAAGAACGCGAATCTGCGCGGCCGGGGCGGAGCCGGATTTCCAACCGGTATGAAATGGTCTTTCGTCCCGCGGGGCGAGGACGCGCCCAATCCCACTTACCTGGTGATCAACGCCGACGAGATGGAGCCGGGCACGTTCAAAGACAGGTTCCTGCTGGAGAGGAATCCACACCAGCTCATTGAGGGCGCAATCCTAGCAGCATTCGCTATCGAGGCTGACATCGCGTACATCTTTCTGCGTGGAGAATACACGCTGGCCGCGGAACGGCTTTCGCGCGCCATCCGGGATGCCTATGAACGCCACTATCTGGGAAAAGACATCCTCGGTTCCGGCTACAGCTTGGAGTTATATCTGCATCTCAGCGGTGGCCGTTACATATGCGGGGATGAGACCGGATTGCTGAACGCGCTGGAAGGTAAGCGTGCGAATCCGAGAGCGAAGCCGCCTTTTCCCGTTGTGGTGGGTCTGTTCGGCAAACCAACGGTGGTGAATAACGTGGAAACCATCAGCTGTGTGCCCCACATCCTCAACAACGGCGCGGAGTGGTTCCACGGCCTGAGCCGGACGAAAGATGGCGGCACGAAGCTCTACGGTGTCAGCGGAAAAGTGAAGCGTCCCGGCCTTTGGGAACTGCCCATGGGAACGACAGCCCGCGAACTTCTCGAAGAACGCGCTGGCGGCATGCGTGACGGGCTGAAGTTTCGCGGATTGCTGCCTGGCGGCAGCTCTACACCTTTCATTGTCGAAGAACACCTGGACACTCCCATGGACTTTACCGAGATGCCCAAAACGGGCAGCCGCCTGGGGACAGGCACCATGATCGTGCTGGATGACCATACGTGTCCGGTGGGTATGGCATGGAACATGACGAAGTTTTTTGCGCGTGAATCCTGTGGATTCTGCACGCCCTGCTGGAGCGGGCTGGGTTGGGCGGAACGGATTCTGCGGTCGCTGGAAGACGGCCAGGGAAAACCGGGTGACCTCGAAAAGCTCGCCTCCCAAGCGAAGATGTGGAGTCCCGGGAACACATTCTGCGCACTCGCGCCTGGGGCTGCCGATCCGCTGGAAACCGCAATGAAATACTTTCGCCCCGATTTTGAGCGCCACATCGCTGAGCACCGTTGCCCGTGGAGATAAGTATGGTTACCGTTTACGTCGACAACAAGCCTTACCAGATGGACCCCCAGGAGAACTTACTCCACGGCTGTCTGTCGCACGGCTTGAACCTGCCGTACTTCTGCTGGCATCCGGCTTTGGGGTCGGTGGGCGCTTGCCGCGAGTGCGCTGTAAAACTCTTCAAGGACGAGCATGATTCGCAAGGCAAACTCGTGATGTCCTGCATGACGCCGGCTGCAGAGGGCACGCGCATCTCTATCGCGGATGCGGAGGCTAGCGTGTTCCGCGCGGGTGTCATCGAAGGACTCATGCTGAATCACCCGCATGACTGCCCGGTGTGCGATGAAGGCGGCGAGTGCCATTTGCAGGACATGACCGTCATGACCGGTCATGACTCCCGGCGCTACGAATTCGACAAGCGCACGTTTCGCAACCAGAACCTGGGCCCGCTGGTGAATCATGAGGCGAACCGATGCATCCAGTGTTACCGCTGCGTGCGCTATTACCGCGACTACGCGGGCGGTAAAGATCTGAACGCATTTGCCTCGCGCAACACGGTGTTCTTTGGCCGGAACGAGGATGGTGTCCTGGAGAATGAGTTCAGCGGGAACCTAGTCGAAATTTGTCCGACAGGGGTATTCACGGATAAGACCCTAAAGCACCATTACGCGCGCAAGTGGGATCAGCAGTTCGCTCCGTCGGTTTGCGTCCATTGTGCTTTGGGCTGCAACATCGATGCCGGTGAGCGCTATGGCACTCTCCGGCGCATCGTCAATCGCTATAACCACGAAGTGAACGGCTACTTCCTCTGTGACCGGGGACGCTTTGGCTACGAGTTCGTGAACAGCGAACGGCGGCTTCGGAAACCGTTGCTCAACGGCACACCCGTGTCCGTTGCGGCAGCTCGGCATCATCTGGATGTATGGGCCGCCAGCGGCAGAGTGATCGGAATTGGTTCGCCGCGCGCTTCGCTTGAAGCGAACTTTGCTCTGCGGACGCTTGTGGGCCCCGACCGGTTCTATTCGGGAATGGCCGACGGTCAGGCGAAGCTGGCTGGCCGCATGATCGAGATTCTCCGGCGCGGCCCCATGCGGACGCCCACATTGCGCGAAATCGAGGAGTCTGACGCGGTATTCATTCTGGGTGAGGATCTCACCAGTGTCGCCCCCCGAATGGCGCTGTCTCTCCGGCAGTCGGTGCGCCAGCAACCGATGGAGATTGCCAGGCGAGCGAACATTCCGTTGTGGATGGATCACGGGGTGCGAGACGCACTCCAGGACTCTAAAGGCCCGCTGTATGTTGCGACCCCGTATGCTACTCGCCTCGACGAAGTTGCTACGGCTACGTTCCGCGGCGCGCCTGATGATCTGGCCCGACTGGGCTTCGCCGTGGCCCACGCTCTCGATCCTCAGGCGCCTTCCGCCCATGATTTCCCGCTAGCAGCTGAGATTGCGAACGCCCTAAAAAGCGCTAAGAAGCCTCTTGTGATTTCCGGCATGAGCTGCGGCAGCGAGGCCGTTATGGAAGCGGCCGCGAACGTGGCGATGGCGGCACACGCGGCCCTCAGCTTAACCGCCCCCGAATGCAACACCGTGGGTGCGGCTCTGATAGGCGGGTTTCCACTCACGGCGGCGTTTGAAGCCGTCAAGAACGGACGCGCGGACACCGTGATTATCCTGGAGAATGACCTCTATCGACGTGCGCCCGCTGCCGAAGTAGATGCTTTCCTCAGTGCCGCAAAGCACGTAATCGTCCTTGATCACCTGACCAACCCGACTACCCAGAAGGCCGAGTTGCAACTGCCGGCCGGAACCTTCGCCGAATCCGATGGCACATTCATCAGCAACGAAGGACGCGCCCAAAGATTCTTCCAGGTTTTTGTACCACAGCACGAAGTTCTCGCAAGCTGGCGTTGGTTGAAGCCGGATCACTGGCAGAACCTGGACGATGTTCTTGCGGCTCTGTCGAGGGCATTGCCCGAACTCGCACCCGCGTCCTCTGCCGCACCCTCAGCCGCGTTTCGAATTGCCGGAGCCAAAATCCCGCGCTCGCCGCACCGCGAGAGCGGCCGGACCGCTGCGCTCGTCAACATCACTATTTCGGAGCCGAAGACCCCTGAGGATCCCGATTCGGCGCTGTCTTTTTCGATGGAAGGAACGCCGGACAAACCTCCAGCAGCTCTTATCCCGTTTTTCTGGTCGCCCGGCTGGAATTCCATTCAGGCGACGAATACCTATCAAAAGGAACCAGGGGGGCCTCTACGTAGCGGCGATGCAGGTGTACGTATGTTCGAACCGGCAGCGCGGAACGGGCAGTCCTGGTTCAGCGCTATTCCGCCCGCGTTCGAGCCGCGCGAAGGTGAGTGGCTGCTGCTGCCCATGCATCACTTCATTGGCTCAGAGGAATTAAGCCTGGCGGCACGAGGACTTGGAGAACTGGCGACGAAGCCGCACGTCTTCGTCAACAGCACTGATCTGGCGGAGGGCACGGAAGTCGAATTGAGTTGCGCGAGCGGTACCTTCCGCCTTCCTGTGCGCCTCCGGCCGGATCTTCCGCGGGGCGTTGCGTGCCTGTCTGCCGGAATCGCACCGCTGAGCGGAGTCACAATGCCTGCGTGGGGCAAGATCGAGCGCACGAAATGACAAGTCCGTACCCGCTTCTGTCGATCCTAGGAGTTGTCATTGTGGCACTGAGCATCGCCGCTTCTCTCATCTATGTAGAGCGCCGGCTGCTTGCCCTCTGGCAGGACCGGTACGGTCCGAACCGTACCGGTCCTTTCGGCTTGCTCCAGGTTGTGGCTGACGCGATCAAGATATTCATGAAGGAGGACTGGGTCCCTCCTTTCGCGGACAAACCTGTTTTCATTCTGGCCCCGGCCGTCATTTTCGTGACCGTGCTCATGGCTTTCGCGGTACTTCCAGTCGCTCCGGGAATCATCGTCGCCGACCTGAACATCGGCCTGCTGTTCTTTCTCGCCATGTCGTCGCTGGGGGTTTACAGCGTCGTACTCGCCGGGTGGTCTTCCGGCAACAAGTACGCCCTGCTTGGCGGGATGCGGGCCGCGGCACAGATGCTGAGCTATGAAGTCTTCATGGGTCTCTCGCTCATGGGGGTAGTGATCTTGGCTGGTTCGTTCAGTCTGCCGGCCATTGTCGAAGCGCAGAGGAAAATGTGGTTCGTAATCCCACAATTTCCGGGCTTTGTCCTGTTTCTGATCGCCGGTTTCGCCGAAACGCGCCGCATCCCCTTCGATCTGTCGGAAGCCGAAAGCGAACTCGTGGCAGGCTATCACTCCGAGTACTCGGGAATGAAGTTCGGCATGTTTTTCGTAGGAGAGTACATGGGAATCACCCTGATTTCCGCGATGATCTCGGTTCTGTTTTTTGGAGGATGGCTGGGCCCGGTTCTGCCCGGACTGGTCTGGATTCTGATCAAGACCTTCGTCTTTATTTCATTCTTTATTCTGGTGCGGGCCGCTTTGCCTCGCCCGCGATTCGATCAGCTCATGTCCTGGGGTTGGAAGGTGATGTTGCCTCTGGCCTTGGTCAACGTGCTCGTGACGGGGGCTGCAGTGCTTATGAGGAGTTAAACGATGCTCAACACACTCAGGACAATCTGGTTCATGTTCCGCACCCTGCTCGAGACATTGTGGTGCTTGGTGAAGTACGCGGTGGGGGTCGACCGATGATCAGCATACTTAGGACGATTTGGTACGTTTTTCTCCACTCCTTCCAGAAAAGAGTCACCGTTCAGTATCCGGAGGAGAAACCGTATCTCGCGCCGCGCTACCGCGGCAGGATCATTCTTTCGCGCGATCCGGATGGCGGTGAGCGCTGTGTGGCGTGCAACCTGTGCGCGGTCGCCTGTCCTGTCGATTGCATCGCACTGCAGGCGGCGGAGGACGAAAACGGGCGGCGGTATCCGGAGTTCTTCCGTATCAACTTTTCGCGCTGCATCTTTTGCGGCTATTGCGAGGAAGCCTGCCCCACGTACGCCATCCAGCTGACGCCGGACTTCGAGATGGGTGAGTTTCACCGGCAGAACCTGGTCTACGAAAAGCACGACCTGCTGATCGATGGGCCAGGGAAGTATCCCGGATATAACTTCTGGCGCGTTGCCGGAGTCGGGATCGGTGGAAAGGACAAGGGCGAGGCGGCACATGAATCATCGCCCGTCGACGTGCATTCACTCTTGCCGTGAGGCCAATATGGAACTGATTTTCTACATCGCCGGTGCGGTTGCCGTTATTTCGACGATCGTGATGTTGACGCGTTTAAACCTTGTTCACGCGCTTCTATACCTGATCGTGTCACTGCTCGCCGTGGCGGTAGACTTTTTCGCGCTCGGCGCTCCGTTTGCCGCGGCGCTCGAAGCCATCGTTTACGCCGGCGCCATCATGGTGCTTTTCCTGTTCGTCGTGATGATGCTCAACATCGGAAGGCCCGCCACGGAAACGGAGCGACAGTGGCTGACACCGGGGATCTGGACTGGCCCTGTGATTCTGGCCAGCATCCTCATGATCGAAGTCGTCTATTTGGCGCGGACCGCATCCGCAAGTCTGGGCACGGGCGCCACTGGACCGAAGCAAGTCGGGATCGCCTTGTTTGGTCCTTACATGATCGGCGTGGAGCTGGCCTCCATGCTCTTGCTGGCGGGGCTGGTGGGTGCATATCACCTGGGCATCCGCAAAAACGAAAAAACCGAAAAACTGGAGGTTCAACATGACAGAGCTACCGATGAGGGACGGGCTCCTGCTGGCGGGGATCTTGTTCTCGCTGGGACTGACGGGTCTACTCGTGCGACGTAATTTGATTTTTGTTCTGATGTCCCTGGAGGTCATGCTCAACGCGGCGGGGTTGGCATTCGTGGTTGCCGGGTCTCGATGGCATCAGGCGGACGGTCAGGTAATGTTTGTGTTCATTCTGGCGATGGCAGCCGCAGAAGTAGCCGTAGGACTGGCGCTGGTCCTGCAAATCTATCACCGGTTCAAGTCCCTTGATGTGGACGCGATCAGTGAAATGAGGGGATGACGTGATCAACTGCTTGTGGCTCATTCCTGCGCTGCCTTTCGCCAGCGCGACCTTGCTCATCCTGTTTGGCTCAAGCTTGCCGCGGAGAGCCGTTGCTGCCGTGGGCGCGGGGTCCATCGGACTTTCAGCCCTGGTTACAGGTTTGATCGCGATCGGCTTCATAACCGCCCCTCCGGCGGGCCACGCTTTCACACAGATTCTCTGGACCTGGATGAGTGTCGCGGGCTTCGAGCCGCAGATCGGGCTCTATCTGGATGCGCTCTCGCTCGTGATGGTTCTGGTGGTCACCTTTGTCGGCTTCCTGATCCATATTTATTCTGCTGAGTTCATGATCGAAGACGAGGGTTATAGCCGGTACTTCGCTTATATGAACCTGTTCGTCGCGTCGATGATCACGCTGCTGCTTGGAAACAACCTCCTCCTCCTATTACTTGGATGGGAAGGTGTGGGCTTGTGCAGTTATCTGCTGATCGGCTTCTGGTATCGTGATCCAGTAAACGGGCGCGCCGCCAGCAAAGCGTTCATCGTAACGCGCGTGGGCGATTGCGCCATGATGGTCGCGTTGTTCTTGCTGTTTACGCAGCTGGGCACGCTGCAGATTCAGGATCTGATGCACCGCGCTTCGGTGCAGTGGCTGCCGGGATCCACCTGGGCGCTTGCAGCGGCTTTGTTGCTCATCGGCGGTGCCGCGGGCAAATCGGCGCAGATTCCGTTGCAGGTATGGCTACCCGACGCCATGGCTGGCCCGACGCCGACGAGCGCGCTGATCCACGCGGCGACGATGGTGACGGCGGGCGTCTATCTGATCGCGCGCACGCACGTTCTCTTCTCTCTTGCACCAGCTGCGCAGTCGGCCGTTGCAGTTGTAGGCGCCGCGACCCTCTTGCTTGCCGGATTTAGTGCCCTCACGCAGCACGATATCAAGCGCATCCTGGCGTATTCGACGATCAGCCAGATCGGTTACATGTTCCTCGCGTTGGGCGTAGGTGCATGGCAAGCCGCCATGTTCCACTTCTTCACCCACGCGTTCTTCAAGGCTCTTTTGTTCCTGGGCGCCGGCGTGATCATCAACGCGGTCGATGACGAGCACAGCATCTTCCGGATGGGCGGGCTGCGAAAAGAATTGCCCGTCGCTTTCTGGACATTTCTGGCAGGAGGTTGCGCATTAGCGGGTTTGCCGTTCATCACAGCCGGATTTTTCAGCAAAGACCTGATCATCTGGCAAGCGTGGTCGGCGCGAGGCGGGCACCCGTCGCTTTGGATGGCTGGAATGCTCGGCGCGGGGTTGACGTCGCTGTACACCTTCCGGCTGATTTTCCGCGTTTTCTTTGGCCCGCTGGGTACGCCCGTGACGAAGCGGCCCGGCTACGCCATGACGATTCCTCTTGTCATCCTTGCGGCTCTCGCCATCGTGGGCGGATATCTGAAAGAGCCGTTGCTTGCGTTTTTGCATTCGGCATTACCTGCAACGATCGAAGCGGGCGCCGGCCGTTTGACGGAGACAGGCTCGGAGGCGATTGCCGGACTCTTGTTCCTCGTCGGACTGTATCTTGCGTACGTGTTCCACCTGCAAAAACGGAGCCTCGCGGACTCGCTGGTCGCGAACCCGATTGGTCGTGCTCTCGACCAATGGTGGTTTGCCGGCTGGGGCTTCGACTGGATCTACGACAAGGCGTTCGTTCAGCCATTCATCTGGGCGGCGAATGTTAACAAGAGCGATTTTGTTGACGCGTTCTATACCGGAATCGGGCGCATCGCTGACGCGTCCTATCGCTGGCTGAGCAGCACCGAAACGGGTCGCGTGCGCTGGTACGCCACAGCCATGGCTGCGGGGTCGGTGCTGTTTATTGCGATGGCGTATTTGATCGCGAAGGTGTGGTTCGTATGATCCTGATCCTCTTAATCGCCATTCTCTTGTTCGGCGGCATTCTCGCTGCAATATCGGCCCGTTGGAGCACGGTGCTGCCGCGATGGATCTCACTGGTTGCAATCGCGGTGGATCTCGTCCTGGCGGCGCGTATCTGGGCCAGCCGGTCGTTAAGCGCTTCGAAGGTCTGGTACGACGAAGTGGATTGGAACTGGGTCCCGAACTTCGGCATTCATTTTCATCTTGCCGTCGATGGTCTTAGTTTTCTGATGCTGATACTCACGTTCTTCCTCGGCATCGTCGCCGTGCTGTGCTCCTGGACCGAGATCCGCGACAAGATCGGTTTTTTTCACTTCAATCTGATGTCGGTCCTGGCCGGAATCGCGAGCGTGTTCCTGGCGATGGACCTGTTTCTGTTCTACTTTGCCTGGGAACTAATGCTCATCCCCATGTATTTCCTTATCGTCATCTGGGGCCACGAACAGCGAGTGTACGCGGGGACGAAGTTTTTCCTGTTCACACAGTGCAGCGGCTTGCTGATGCTGATCGCGATTCTGGCGCTGTACTTCCTTCACCATCAGACCACCGGCGTTTACACCTTCGAATACTCGCAACTCCTGGGCACGGCGCTCAGCAGCAGGGCGGAGCTTGCAATCATGCTCGGCTTTTTTGTCGCTTTTGCGGTGAAACTGCCGATTGTGCCCCTGCATACCTGGCTGCCGGACGCTCACACGGAGGCGCCCACAGCGGGAAGTGTCATCCTGGCGGGGTTACTGTTGAAAACGGGCGGATACGGCCTACTGCGCTTTGTGATCCCGCTGTTTCCGCGGGCTGCTCATGAGTTCACACCTGTGGCGTTAACGCTCGCCGTTATCGGAATAATTTATGGCGCCGTGATGGCGTTTTCACAGACAGATCTCAAGCG
>WNFI01220936.1_pt1 | contig 14961 bp, 36 predicted proteins | sample 5400471 | NCBI WGS metagenome assembly WNFI01 (sample SAMN13153348, study PRJNA577476) | soil metagenome | isolation source: 100 cm saprolite on Douglas fir-dominated hillslope | place: USA:California | collected 2013-09-17
AACCTCCTGGAGATGCGGCAGCGCCCGCTCTCCAGGAGACGGGCGCTGCCTAGCCTCCGGCGATCAACCGGAGGCTGCGCAGAAATTCGAACACTCCCCGAAAAATTCGAACGGTGCCGCAGAAATTCGAACACGTTGAGAGTAGTTGAGCAATAAATAAAAATCAGAAAACTTGCAGGTCAACAGGGGTGGTTTGCGATCGCGATCCTGACGGTCAGGCCGCTGACCTGCGGCTTTACCATTCAGCGCGTCGGCTCAGCGGCTGGGTTCGCGCTGGTGAACAGACGCCGCAGAAATTCGAACACGCCGGTTACCATCGGCGTGAAGTGCGCCAGGTTGTTGCCGTCTGGCGTCTGCCGTTGTGCCGCCGGTTGCGGTCCCCGATGCTGCATCGCTGATGTTCGGGTCCGGTCCACGCGGTGCGGTCGGGTGTGTGGCCGAGGTGCCAGGGGGTGCCTGGCATGATCCAGCGGGATGGCTCGAGGCAGATGGTGGCGTGGCAGCTGACCATCCCCTCGTCGACGAGGGGTTTCCAGCGGGCGCGGAGTTTGCGGTGGGGGCTGCCGTAGCCGCGCTCAGTGGTTGTTCCGCTCCAGCGCGCCACCGGTACCTCCGCATGCGCAGTCGGCGCAGACGCATGTGTCGTCGGTCGTGCAGCACATGCATATGCACGCGTCGGCTATGAAATGCGGGTCGTCGTGGGCCAAGTGGCGGAGACGGGATTTGAACCCGTGACCTTCGGGTTATGAGCCCGACGAGCTACCGAGCTGCTCCACTCCGCTGTGTTCCGGGCAGTGCTGTCGCCTGCGGTTTAGCGTACGTTATTTGCAGCCATGGCACTAGCGTGGCGTGCAATCGCGCGAGTTCAGACCACGGGTACGTCAGGATGGGCCGTCCTCGGTGGCCGCTGGGGCGCGTTCCGGCGGGGGGTATGCCGAGGGCGCGGATGATCATGCGGAGCTGCCGTTCGGTCATGGGGGGCTGGAGGAGGGTGGCGGCTTCGGCGAGCGTGAGGTCCGCGTCCACACGATCATGGTGCCAGTTCCGCCTGACTCATGAGATCTCTCCGTCTTCCCATTGCACATATCCAGTCGACACCGTGCCCGGCATCATCCAGCCGCCGATCATGCAACCGAAACACGCCACCCGGCCGGTAGCCTCCCAGACGCGAAGCATTTCCCGGTCGCACCGGGGACAGAGCAGGATGCGGGGAACTTCCTCAAGATCGATGGCACGAAGTTGCAGGATCCCGGTGATGAAGCTGTTCAGCTGCCGTGCCGCGTCATCAGCCAGGGCCTGGTCGACGGCTTCGGCGAGCCTGCCGACTGCCTCAATGGCGCGGATCGTGTTGGTGTCGGACCCGCCGCGTACCATGATCCGCCCCGTCACGGCGTAGCGCAGGTTCTGCTCGAGTTCGCGGACCCCGGCGTGGGTGTCGAGGAGGGCGTTGGCGACGGCCGAGTTCCAGGGGGGGTTGCTGCCGGGTTTGGTGTGCCCTGGGTGGCCGTCGGTGTCGGGCTGGGTGATGAGGGCGGCGGCGTGGGGTAGCCAGGCGGTGAGGTCGGCGCACGCCTCATCCAGCACGGTCACGAGATGCGCCGGGCAAGATCGCTTGGCGTGACGTAGCCGTTCCAGCGGTGGTCGTCGAAGAGCTGCACCCCGGCGGCCTGATAGCAGGCATCCACGAGCTGGCTGCAGATGAGATGCCCCGTCGACTTGATGTAGGTTCTCAGGCCCGGTACGGGCAGCCGGTACCGGTGCGCGGCGAGCGCCAGGTAGTCGAGGAAGCTGTAATCGGCCTCAGCGGCCGCGTAGCCGCGCGCTGCTGCCACGATCAGCCTGCGTTCCATGTCCGACAGCGCGACGATCCCCGTCGACCACAGTTCGCTGGCGTGGCCGTGCAGGGGCCGGATGGCGGCGCCGGTCGGTTCGGCCTGGACGACCATGCCGACGCCGATGTAGACGAACGCGTGCTGGTACTGGGTGAACCCGGTGCCGTTGAGCCGTTCGCCGAGGGCGACGAGTTTCCCTGCTAGGCCGCCGGCGGAGACGACAGCGAAGTCGCCGGGCTGCGGGCTCATCGGTGCCTTCTTTTCAGGTGGACGACCTGGTTGGTGATCATTTGTTCAGTGTGTAGAAGACCAGACCCGCCGGCATCGCCTGCGCCGACCCCGGGCTGATCACATAGTCGATGAGGGCTTTCCGGTCGGCGAGGGTGCCGTGTTCCATGGTGAGGTTGGCGGCGAGGATGACGCCGCGGATCACGGCCGGGTCGTCAGGGTTGGCGATCTGGTACCGTTCTGCTTCGAACTGCCGCAGCGACAGCGTGCCGTCCGCCACCTGCCGGAACGCCGTCGGCGTGACACGTGGCCGCGGCCACTGCCCGAAATCCGGTGAGCGGCCCTCATGAAGGTCGACGTCGGCCGCGCCCAGGACCTGGGTCACCAGCTGCCGCAGCACCGCCCGGCCGTCCCACCGGCCGCCGGACCAGGCGATCGTCTGCCACGCCATCCCCGCCAGCTTCGCGTCCAGCACGCGCGACACCGCCGGGTAGCCGCCGTACACGCCGACCTTGTAGGCGGGTTTGGTGGCGTTGATGGCATCGAAATAATGCGCGGCCGGGCCGAGTTTGGCGCGGGGGTCGCTGCTGCCAGGCGCGAAATCGCCGATGTCGAAGTCCAGCGCGAAGTACACGGTGACGCCCGCGGGGGCGCCGAGGTCGTGCAGCTGCCGGGTCGCGAGGTGCGCGTCGGCGGTGCCCTGCACGGCGCCTTTCAGCGCGGCGTCGGCCGCGTACTCGAACGCCAGGAAGATCTCCATCCCCGCGGCGAGGAGCTCCCGGGCCTCGGTGGTGGTGAGGTTTTTGCGGATGTTGCTGTAGCCGGGTTCGCCGTCCCACCCGATGTAGCGTCCCACGGCGGTGACGCCGGCGGCTTTGAGGACGGTCATGGGCGGCCGGAGCGTGCTGTAGTCGATGATCATGTGGTTGCTCCTGTCGTGTTGTGGCATCCGCACTCGCATGGAGCGCCGATGCAGGACCGGTGTTTCTCGGCCCGGCAGTCAGGGTCGAGCAGGGGTCCGCTGCCGATGGCGGTGAGCACGTTGCGGGTCAGGGTGGGACACGGGCCGGGTTCGTGGTTGCCGTCGCAGGACGGCGTCCAGGTGTGCTGGGCTGCGCCCTGCCAGCCGGCGGGCGTGTAATCCTGCGGGCCGATGACGGTCATGACGTGGTTCCCTTCGGTGCGGCCGGCAGCTGCGTGACGACGGGCGGCTTCGTGTAGAACTCGGCCGTCAGGTCCCCCGTCAGCGTCCCCGGCCGCGGGGTGTGCCTCGCCAGGTACCCGGCGGCGAACGTCACCACAGTCGTGATCGCCCCCGTCAGGTAGACGGGCGGGACCTGAATGTGCCACCAGTAATGCAGGGCGGCGAACACGGTGGAGACGAGGAACACGGCGCCGGTGGCGGCGCCGGTTTTCGTCTCGATGCCGAACGGATTACGTTTCACGGGGTCGGTCCTTCCTTCGGGTCGAGGATGTGGGCGAGTCCGTAGTGTCCGCGGTAACCATCCATCGTCCAGAACCACCGGCGGCACTGGCAGCGGTACCAGTGCGGCCACCCGAAGAAGGGCAGCGGGATCGAGGGCACCCATTCGCCGGCCTTGTTCTGGGTCATAGCGGCTTGTTTCCAGGCTTCGCGGTAAGGAATACTGCGGGAATGCTCGAGCCCCCGGGCGTAGCCTTCGCGGAAGGCACTGTCCCACTTGGTTGGCTCGCCTGCTTCGCTCATGGAGTTCCTTTCCTGCGGGCGTTGGCTGCCCGCGCTCGCTGTGCTTCGGCGTGCCGGCGCTCGCAGGCTGACGGACTCGAGTTATCAGGCAGCACGCAGCGGTCATCAGCACGAAGCCAGGCAGCGCCGCAGCCGGACGCCGCGCACGCAGCCTCATAGGGATGAAGACCGGCGTATACCCAGCGCTGGCGGATCTCCGCGACGTGAAGCAGGCAGACGGCGCCGTTATCCCGCCCGCCGGTGTCCCAGATGACGTGATGGCTGGCTGCCGAGCCGCACGGTGAGCCGTCCATCCAGCGTGAGCACACAGCGGGCGGGGCCGGGCCGGGCTCGTCGTAGAACGGGGGCTGGATGGTCACGGCGCGGTTCCCTTCCTGCGGGCGCTAGCGGCCCGCTGGGCTTCGGCGTTCCGGCATGGAACGCAGGCTTTCTCGCCGTGCCGGAGGTGGCGGCGGTAGGCGGCCGGGGTGCCGCATGGCTTCAGCAGCCACCACTGCCACCGGCGCGCCTGGGCTTGGTCGAGGATGCGGCGCCGGATCGCGGTGAGGGCGGTGTCGGACGGGTCGATGACCTGGACGGCGGCGGTGAGCTCGCGGCGGAGGACCGTTTCGAGTTCGTCCAGGCTGTAACTGGTCATTTGGTCACCGCCGTCGGAGGGTAGCCGAGGGCGTCAATGGCGAGCCGGGCCTGGGCGGTGGCGTAGGCGTCGGCTGCGGCGAGGATGGCATCGGCCTGGGGCCGGGTGAGGCCTTCGCGGCGGAGGATCAGTTCGAATTCCTCCCGGTTCATGGGTGATTCACCATAAGTCGGACGTTGTCATATACTCGCAATGGCTCTGTGCGCGATCGTGGCTTTTCGTCGGATGGTTCTGCAAGGATGGCAGGGTGGCCCGCAAGCCTCGTGATGCCAGCGACGGGAAGCTGTTCTGCCCAGGACGGCCGGCGACGCATGCGCCGAAGCGCATCGCACTCGAGCACTGGCGCCGCAAACTGACCCACGGATCCGTGGGTCAGCAATACGCGGCGATCTGCAAGGCCTGCGAGATCTATGACCGGACGGAGGCGAAGGCCCAGGATCCGGCGCGAGCCAAAGTGGAGCGAGCAGCAGCTGAACTCGTTACGGACATCAACAAGCATTACAAGGCCATCGGGTCCGATCGTCGCATCGGCAAGGACTACGTCATGGGCCAACTGCACTACGAGCACCTGGTTGAGAAGACTCGGTTCGCCATGAACGACCATCGCTGTCTCAACAGTTGCGGTGAGCCGTTCAAGAACAACGAGGAGGACATCCAGCTCGAGCACCGCGAGCCGCCTCGGTCGCCACTGGACTGGGCGCGGCTTGACGCCCGCAACGTCGATATCAAATGCAAGACTTGCAATATGGGCAAGGGCGACAAGCCTTATTCGCAGTGGCTTGATGAGCAGTGGGAGATGTACGAGCAGCATTATGAGCAGTCCGCTGCGACACCTTCCAGCATCGGGCTCTGGAATCGCGTACGTGACTCCGACTGGCGCACGCCGTCCGAGAACGACGTAGCCCTCTTCTAGCATCCGTCGCCTCTTTCATCGCGCGGCCGCGCGTGCCTTCCACGTTGCTGTTGACTGCCTTCACCTTTGTAAGGGGACGGGACGGGCTGGGTCGGGGCGCTGTTAGTAACGGCGTTATTCACTTCGCTGACCAGGTGTTTCTCCCGCCACGTCCGTTGCCTTTCCGCGTTGCTTTCGCGACGCGTGAGCGCTGTAACGCGCGTCGGCTGATAATCCGCCCAGTCATGCATGAGATATCCACAGGGCTCGTCGACCTGAGTCCACAGTCCGGCGTCGACCAGCCGGCGCGCCAGGCCGGGTGAGCCGAGCTGCTTCACGATGGTCGCCGCGATGAATCCGTCGGTCATGTGCTGCGCGGCGTAGGAGCCGCACCGGATCCACAATCCGATCGCCGCATTGCCGGCCTGGATGACTTTGGGATGCGACCAGAAAGCGTCGTCCACCTTGAACCACACTGTTCATTTGGCCTTTCCCATCGTCGGCGGATAGGTTTGCCCGGCCGGCGGTCCCGCGGGGGTCGCAGAAACCGCCGGCCGGCCTCGCGGCCACCACGCCCGCAGTGGCCGCCGTGCGCGGGGGAGCCGGACTGGCAGCCGTCTGCAACCCCGCGCACCGTCTAGTCAGGACTCGTCATCGGCCACCTCGCCCTTAGCCAGCAGCGCGACCAGCTGGCCCTTGTTCTTGCACCGCGACAGGGTGTCGAGGACCCGTTTCCGCTCGAGGTCGTTCAGGTCCTTGGTGGTCTCGACGGGCTCCGGCCGCCCGGCGATGCGAGTTGTCATGATGAGCCGCTCGTCACGGTCGGTGACGCCGATCCGCTCGAAGTGCTTCACGATGAGGCCGGCCCAGGCCGGGGCCTTGTCCGGGGGGGACTCAGCCGCCGGTTCGTCTTCGCCGGGGAGCGGCGGCAGCCCGGCGGTGTAGGTCTGCTTCTCGGGCGGCAGATTGATGCCCTTGCTGCCGTCGTCGACAAAGGGCTCGGCTGGCTTGCGCGTCTTGCGCTGCGCGGTGCGCGGGCTGGCCGACTTCGGCTCATCCGCGGCCGGCGGCGCTGCCTGCTCGGGCAGCTCATCCGTCTCAGCGCCATCGGCGATCACCTCGGTCGTGGGCAGGCCGTTGACGAGGTCGGCGAACAGGAAGTCGCACAGCTCGGAACTGGCCCGGGCGAACAGCATCCGCCGGGGCCGGGTCTGCCACGCGCCTGGCCTGCCAGACTTAGACGGTGCGAGCAGGCCCGCGGTCTTCGCGTCCTCCATCGTGAAGACGGCGACGAGGGGCGGCTTGTTCGACCCGCGCCTGCGGCCGGAGACCCGGCACCGCGTCGTGTTCAGCTCGAGGACGTCGAACTCGTGACCCGCCGCGAGGACCCGGGCCCGCTTGTACTCGGCGCTGAGTGTCGGCGTGCCTTTCACCATCTGCACATGCCGCAGTGCCGTCATGGGGCCGATGCCGAGCTCGCGGCCGGCGAGGATGGCGGCGGCGACGGCTGGGGGGTTGTCGCGGTATTCGGCGGGGACGAATTCGGTGGGGGCGATGACGTTGGCGAGCTTGATGACGTCCGAGGCCATGGCGAGCCAGCCGTCGACGACGTCACGCTCGGCGACCTGGCCGTTCTGGTGGACGGCTATCTCGGTGCTGGTCATTCGTGCCACTCCGTGAATCCGCAGGTACGGCACTGGCTGTAGAAGCCCATGCCCATTTCCATGTCCCAGTCGTGGTCGTCAGGCGCGCAGACCGGGATGGTGCGCTTCCGCTCAGGCAAGTCACCGTGATATAGGCGAACGTGATGGTCGGCGCAGTAGACGCACGGTCCGACCTGCTTCCACGCGCAGCCGTCGTGCACTGCGATGAGTTCAGTCATTCGGTCACTTCCTGGAGGCTGAGCTTGCGGACGGTGTCGGGGCGCGGCAGCGGGTCACCGCGGTAATGCCGGCATTCCTCATCGGCGAGCCTGGATTGGTCGATGTACAGCAGCTGCCGCAGGATGTCCTCGGACGTGTCGACGGGGAACACTTCGTACCCGTCGGCCCGGATCCACACGGCCCACGCCTCGTCGACCTCGGGGACGGGCAGTTCCACGGAGTTCTTGCCGCCGTCGCCGGACAGCATGAAGTCGGCGAACCTGTACCCCGACAACTGGAACGCGACGCTCCCCCACGGGCCCGACGCCGACGTCTTATAGTCGGCGATGATCCGGGTCCGGGTGGCGGCGTGCGGCTTCTGCGCCGTCGCGAACAGGTCCGCGGACCCGGCGTACTTGTACTTGCGCGAGAACAGCGCCGGTTCAGTGAACAAAGTTTCGATGTCGTAGTCGTCGAGGAACTGGACGCAGGCTTCGACGTGGCCGCGGATGTCGTCGGGGATGACGACCTCGTCGCCTTTGGCGAGCTGCTCGGCGAGTTTGTGGACGCGGGTGCCTTTCAGGCCGGCGGCGGTGAACCGCTTCTTCGTCGCGCCGGCGATTTCCTCGAGCCGCGCCGACGGGGCGAGCTCGGCGAGGCGGTCCCAGTTGTCGACGGCGTACCCGGCGGTGGTCTTGGTGAAATACGACTCGGGGGGGCCGTTCAGGCCCCGCATCATGGCTGTAACGCCCTTTATATACGGCTCGCCATCCAATGTATATGAATGTCCGGAGCCGTAAACGCGGCGGAATGTCGTGGCCGTCACAGTTGCACCCTCTTCTTGAGCCGGTAACGCCGCGAGCTCTCGCGGTTACAGGCCCTGCATTCGCGCCGGCCCTGCGGGTTCCGATAGGTGTTCAGCAGGTCGTAAGCGTGGCCACGCGGGCACTGCGCCTTAGCGGCATTGGCGGCGGCCGGGGTCTGGCCCCGGAATAGGTTCACGCGCACCGTGACTGGCTCGAGGTGCGCGGGCGCGGCGCAATGTCTTACGCGGCAGAGGTGGTCAAGCTGCAGGCCGTCTGGGATAGGGCCTGCGAACATCTCGTACATGACCCGGTGAACGAGGCGGTTCCGGCCATCCGACCAAATGGTTCCGTAGCCGCCACTATTGACCGCCCCCGTCCAGAGCACGCATCCGGACGGGTCAATCATCAGCCGGGAGAAGAGCCGGTCACGTAGCGCGGTCATGGGCGTCTCCGGTCGCAGATGCGGCGTGTGATCGCGGCGAGGGTGATGCCGCCGAGGACGATGCCGAACGCCAGCCAGGGACTCATGACGCCTCGATGGCGATGCGGGGCGGGGGGAAGTATTCGGCCATGAGGGCGCGGACTTGCTGCCGGACGTGGTCGGGCGGCTGGAAGTGCCCCGGACCGGGTAGTTCAGTCGGTTGTCCTGCCCCGGTCCGGGGCACGCTAATATCCGCCCTCGGCCGTCCGGGTACGAACCGCTCGGCAGCATCGGGCGTCACCTCCTCGGGCGTGATCCACCGTTGCGCGACGGGCACGTACACGGGTTCGCGTCCGGCGCGCAGCCGCGGCGCGGCGATGATGTCGGTGTCGTCCGCGCCCGCAGCTTCAGTGGGGGGGATCTGGCCGGGTTCGTAGATAGCGGATACCTGGGCTTCGTACGCGGGCTGGTAGCCGTAGCCGTAGCCGCACCGGTTGCAGAGCCCGTTCAGGTAGCCGGAACGATGGCAGTTGGGGCACATGCTGGCGGCCTGCTCGACCGCTTCGATGACGTCGCGGCCGTCCTTAATGTCGCCTTCCCATTCCTCGTACCGGCTGTTGAGCCGTTCGCGTATCCGGTCGGGAATCCCCCGGGTTCCGTACCAGACGGCGCCGAGGCGGATGAAGCCGTTGGCGATGCGGTCACGCCAATTGGGCCGGGTGGCACGGTGACCGCGGTTCCTGAAGAACCGGTCGGCGAGGTAGATGAGGCCGCACAGCGCGAGGGCGAGCAGCAGGACACCGTAGACAGGTCTCATGATGCCGCTCCGATCGGGATTGCCAGATAGTCGAGCAGCTGCCGGCCGATGTACTCGGTGTACGCGGGCGGGATGGCCTCGCGTCCTTCATCACCGTCCATCCAGCCGACGCCCATCTCCTCGCGCCACCGGCGCTCCAGCGGTACGTCAGGGCCGAGGATCTTGCGCCACAACTGGCGGTTAGTGCTCTTATGCGGGTTCATCGGCAGGAGCGAGTGGTCGCAGCCCCGCGGTGCCGTGATGCCGAATGACGTCTCGAAGAGACGGTGCCGCCAGATGCGCAGTCTGAACATCGAGCCGCAGAGTTCGGTGCCGTGCGCCCCGTCGAGGGTGTCCTGTACAGGCAGCGGAGCGCCGTCAACGTTCTCGATCACCCAGGAGCGACCCGTCAGGTGCAGTCGTTCGCGCACGGGCTCGATCAGCCGCGGGTACTCCCCGTCGCCGACGAAACAGCGCATCGCCTTGCTGTAGTCCTGGCAGGGCGGGCTGGCGTGGATGACGTCGAACCCGTCCAGCGGGTACGTCATCGCATCGGCCTGCACGAACGTGAACGGGTACCGGGGCTGGGGCCGGTTGTCGACGCCTACCACGTCGAACCCGGCCAGCGAATAGCCCATGGCCGCGCCGCCCGCGCCGCAGAACAGGTCCAGCAGCCGCGGTCTCGTCATGTGACTACCTCCGGGTCGTACAAAAGCACGTAGCCGCCGGGGACCTGGATGTAGCCGGGCCAGATGCCGTGCCGTTTGAGGACTTCGATGCGGGCGAGGGCTTTTTCCTCGGTGGGGTAGACGGGCCGCAGGTCACTCATGGCGCGTCCTCGAGGTACCTGATGCACCGCTGTGCGATGTCCAGGTACTCATCCGTCGGGTCTTTGCGAACTTCCTGGCCGGGCACGTAGCCGACCCAGATCTCATCGCGCATGGCCTTGGGAAGCGCGAACCAGTGCGGCTTGCACATGAACATCTTCGGCGGGACAGGTGTCGGGCAGCCGGTGGCGTGGCAGAGATGGCTCATGGCGTCACCAGGTCGTCGAACTCGCCGGCCGCCAGCCCCGCCTTGAACGCGGCGAGTTCGCTGCGGGTCACGGCGATGGTGGTCCGGCCGGGCTGCCCGTCGAGGCTGATCCGCAGGTACAGGAGGCCGGGATGGGCGGCGGCTTTGACTTCGATGCAGTCTCCGGCCGCACAGTACGATGACCGGCGCCACCCGCCCGGCGCGGTCACGAGGACACCTGCTCGTAGATGGGCCGCATCTGGCAGCCGCAGCCGGACGCCGCGACGAGGTCGCTTCCAGCCGGCAACGCCATGCTGGTGAGGTTCATGTGCTCGCACGTCCAGCCGGTGACGCGGCGTCCGTTCGCGTTACGCTCCGCATCGCATCTGGCGGCATAGGCGGCAAGCACGGCAGCGACCTCGCGCGCTTTTGGCGGGTCGAACACGAGGCCGACGCGGCTGTGCGCGTGGCCTTTGGCGATGACGTTCCAGGCCATGGCGAAACGGTTGCGCCAGGTGGTCCAGAAATTGCCCTCGACATTCAGGTAGCCTTCAACGTCCACGGCATTCGGATCGTCCTCGCTTGGCCAGATGGTGACGGCGAGAAAGTGGCCGTCACCGCAGTCGCAGCGCCAGAAATGCTCGGCGAGCCTCATGCCGGGTCACCGCCTGCCGCGTACCGTTCGAGGAGACCGTCCCATTCGGCGCGGGTCAGGTCGATCTGCTTGCCGTCCCGTTCCAGCGACACCACCGTGCAGTCACCGAACCGGCACCGGTCGCGGATGTAGAGGTCGCCGATGCGGGTCCACTGGCCGCGGGTCTCATGCGGGATGAAGGTGACGCTCATGACGGCCTGCCGGTGCGAGCCGCAAAGACGCCGCCGCCGATCCCGATGAGCAGGGACGGCAGGAACCAGACAAGCTGCCACGTAGCGCCAGCGTGCCAGCCGATCTCCATGCTGATCACGGTGGTGATGGGAAGCCATACCACGAGAACGATCACTAGGCGCTTCATCCCGCTCACGGCTGGTACACTCCCGCTTCGGCGGCGGCGTGGCGGCGTTCCTGATGGTCAGGTACAACGCTGCGGCCCTTCGGCGATGAGCACCGGCCGCCGATGGGGGCGCCGCAGCGCGGGCACGGCACCTTGCGGATGAGGCGCCGGTTTTCGAGCATCCGGGGGGTGGCGGGCTGGCGGGCGGTCACCGGGACTGCGCCCGCAGGTACTCGTCGATGAATGACCGGCGGATCCTGCGGTGCCCGCCGACGGTGCGGAGGACGGCTGACGGCGGGATGCGGCCGTTGTTGGCCCAGAGGGTCACCGTCTTGGGGTTGACGCGGAGCATGCGTGCGACCTCGCCGACCATCAGGAGGTCCGGTGTCTTGCTGGCCATGTGGCTCTTACTCCTCGCCCTTGATCTCGGATACGTGGACGAGGTGGCCGAAGGCGCCGATCTTGCCGTAGACGACCTCGTCGCTGAGCGGGAGACGGTTGGCGACGGAGCGCATGGCGTAGTGCAGGCACGCCGGGTTACCCTCGCAGTCACCCCAGGACTTGCCGGCGATGCGGTCCCACCAGTCTTCGATGCGGTATTCGGCACCGCCGACGACTGCGCGTTGCGCTGGGTCGGTGACGCCGTCCCTGATGGTGACGGTCTGGCCTGCGAGTTCGTGGGGGTCCAGGTGCATTGCCATCGGGTTGCTTCCTTCTCTCGGCTAGGATTTGTGGTGCCGGTTGCTTCCGGCTGGCCGCCCCGTGCGCACCGGGGCGGCCTTCATCGTCTAGGGGCTGCCTTGCTGGAGGTACAGCCAGAACGTGGCGATGAGGGATGCGGTGAGCCCGGCGGTGATGAGGACCGCCACGCCGAGCACCCGGGCCGCGCGTCTCATCGCCGCCGCCGGTCGGCATCGAGAGCAGCGTCATACAGGCGGTCAAACTCGCCTTCGCCAAGTGAGTGATACATGCGCTCGGCGGATCCGAGGCCGGCAGCGTGACGGGACGCCTCGAGGGAACTGAGCGCCAGGAGCGCCGGATGCTCGAAGTAGCGGGCCGGATAGTCAGATTCGGCATATTCGTCGCCTTCCCACTGCCGCTTATGCAGGTGGAGAAGTGCGGCGCCTTTGTCGAGGTCGCTCATGTCATCCCAGCCGGGCAACGGGTCGCTCATGGCCGGCCTCCGTACAGCTGTGCCGCGCCGAGGAATGCCAGGATGACGGCGATACCGGTGATGAGGATGGTTTCGGTGATGAGGGGCCAGATGGGGCGGGTGCGGGCACCCCGCCACGGACCCAGGCCGCCGCTCATGGCCTGGCCTTCCCTCTTTGCCGTCTGCCGGGGATCATTGCCCGAACTCTGCTTCGCGACGAGCCCACTCCGACTTACATTGCCTGCAGTCACAAAGCCGGTTCAGCGGGGGCGGACAGTAGCCGTTCCAGATAGGCCCGCGCGCGTACCAACCGGGCGCTGACTGGTGAGCGGCGATCTCAGGACTGCCATAGACCCGTTCCACGTACTCGCGCACCTGCCGCGCCACCTCGAACTGCGGGACATCCGGCAGAATGGGCGGCGCGACGAGTTCGATCGTCTCGACCTGGTCACGGTGGAATCGGCGGCGCCAGCAACGGCCGTACGCCCAGTGCCCCGGGCCGGTGGATACCGCTTCCATGGAGGTGGCAGCGGGCTGGCTAGGCCAAGCGGCGGCCCGGGGCACGTCTTTCCGGAACACGTTCATGGCCGCCCACTGTCATCGGCGAAGGCTTCCATCGCCATGCCCGCAGCCCGGTAGTCAAGGATCAGCGTGACGAGTTTGTCTAGTTCGTTGTCGGTGACGATCAGCGCCCCTGACCACTTGTCCCAGTGCGGGCCGTCGCGTTCGATGACAAGGATGTGCTGCCCGTAGCCTGTTGGTTCGTCGGTCAGGCTCAGGACTACCTTCGTCGCGGCGCTCATGAGGTGTTCCGTTTCGGGTCGAGGAGCCGCAGCCACGAGAACCCGCACTTGGTGCACGTGTGCTCGACCTGGCCGTTTTTCTTCTTGCCGCCGACGGCGGGGATGTGGTCGCCGCCTTTGGGGCAGTTGCCTTTCTGCTTCGGCGGGCGCTTCGGTCTCATGGCGCCTTCGCCGCCGACCACGACTCGAATTCCTTCAGCGGCAGCCAGCACGCGTGAACCGGCGTGTCCCAGTCGGAGCCATCGCAGGGCGGCCCGTTGCCATATCGGCGCTTGCTCTTCTGCCGGTATTTCTTGCCGATGCCGTAGGGCGATGGCTGGCGGCCGGGGTCGCCGTCTTCGTGCTTCGAGCCCTTGAGGTGGTTGCAGGTGGTGTGAGCTAGCTGCAGGTTGTAAAGGGCGTCGGTTCCCCCGGCCGCGCGGGGCCGTTTGTGGTCGACGGAGACGCCGCGCTGGCTGCCGGGCGGGACGGTGAAGCACATCGGCTTGCCGCAGAGCGCGCAGCTATCGCCGTCGCGCTCGCGGAGGAACTGTCGGACGCCCTGCGGGTCGTTCTTGAAGGCGTTCACGACGCACCGTCCTCGTCGTCTTCGCCGTTGTGCGTGTGTTTGTAGGCCCAGGAGACGGCGATGCTGGCGACGATCAGGACGAGGGCCGCCATCCAGATCAGGTAGTGGATATTCGCGGGCGTCATGAGGCCCCTGCCTCGATCGCGGCCTGCTCGTTGGCGAGGTACCGCGTGTAAAGCGTCTGCCCCTCAATCTGCAGGTACGGCAGCATGACCTCATCGAGGCTGGACATCTCGGCGGCGACAATGGCTAGCTGTGCTTCTAGCCAGTCCTTCATGACACGCCACGCGACCCGCGCCGCGTGCTCCCGCGTTACGTACAGCGAAAGCTGGGCAGTCTTGACGCTGGACGGATAATCGGCGCGCCGGAGCAGCGAGGCGACACCATCAATGTTGACGGGGGTCGCCAGCACGAACGCGAGGCCGGTGGGCTGCTTGTCGGTGTAAGACACGGCCACATGGTCGGCGCCGGCCTGCCCGAGGAGCGACATGCATTCGCCGCTGGTCCGCAGGACGGGAACCTTGGTCGTGTAGTTCAGCGGCGGCTTACTCATGACGCCGCCTTGGCACGGGCGATCTGCGCTTTGGTCTTGAGCCCCTGGTCCATCTCGGCCCAACGCCGTTCGACCTCCGTGGCGTCGAAGAGGAGGGGTGCCTTGCGGATGGGCTTGAGACGGCCGTCCTTGGCCCATCGCTGGATGGTCATGTGCTGGACGCGGAGCCGTCTGGCTGCCTCGGCAGCGGTCATCACATCCGTTTGGGTCATGGTGGTCACAGTAAACTTTTGTTCCACGCACTGTCAAGGGCTTGCAATGGACTGCCGCAATGTTCTACCTTGCACATATGACCGAACTTGCACAGTCACCATCACGCATGGCAGTCCCTGAGTGGACCATCGGCGATCACATGCGCAAGGCCCGCGAGCACGCCCAGCTGTCCCAGGCGCAGATCGCCCGCGAGATCGGGGTCGGGCGCACCAGCATCGTCCGCTACGAGACCGGCACCCAGAAACCGTCGCGGCCGGTCGTCCGGGCCTGGTCATTCCGCACCGGCGTTCCCTACGAATGGATATGCCACGGGGACACGCTGCCCTGCGGCCCCCCGGCCCGCAGGTCTGACGGCTTGGCTACTTCAATGCATAAGTTGCCGACTCGCGACGTGGCATGATAATGGTTATGTCCTGGCTCACTTACGCGTCAGTAACTTGGTCAAAGGAGACCGGGACATGACGA
>WNFI01101638.1_pt1 | contig 14960 bp, 20 predicted proteins | sample 5400471 | NCBI WGS metagenome assembly WNFI01 (sample SAMN13153348, study PRJNA577476) | soil metagenome | isolation source: 100 cm saprolite on Douglas fir-dominated hillslope | place: USA:California | collected 2013-09-17
CCACCAGTCTGGGAGGCGCGCATAGCCTGATCGAACATCGCGCATCGGTTGAAGGCGCAGCCACCCACGCCCCGCCAAATTTGTTGCGGCTCTCAATTGGGTTGGAACATGTGGATGATTTGATCGAAGACTTGGCACAGGCGTTGCTCTTCTGAAATCCCGAGCATAGCGAGGGATCCCTATGGCCAGAGGAACTCGACGGGTGCGCTTACGCCATACGCCTTCTTGATTATAGGGCTCCTCACTTCGTTCGGGATTTCAGAAAAAACTAAGTCCGCAACTCCACTACCGTCGCCCCTGCGCCACCTTCATTCTGCTGCGGCTCGGTCACTGTTTCCACGTGCGGATGGTCTTTCAAGAACTGCCGCAGCGCTTTGCGCAGCACGCCCATACCGCTGCCGTGGACGATGCGCACGCGCGTAAGCCCGGCCATGAACGCGCGGTCAATGAACTTCTCGATCTCGCCGGTGGCTTGGTCTACGGTCTGGCCGATCACGTTGATTTCCGAGGGCGCGCTCTGCTCGTCTTTGAGCGAAACCGTTATGCCTTTGGCCCGGGCCGCCGCCGCGGGCGAGACCGCGCTATGTGTCGAGAAAACTTCGGCCACGTCGTCACGCGGGATTTTCATTTTCATGGCGCCCATTTCGACTTCGAAAGTGTTTTCGTCGAGCTTGCGTTTGATCACGGCGGTGCGCCCCAGTGATTTGAGCTTGACCGTATCTCCTTCCGAAATGCGCTTGATCTCATGCGGACGCGCGTGCGGATCGTCCAGGTCGGCGCCGGTTTTGTGGGCGACGATCCCGGCGTCAAATTGCTCTTTGAACTCGCGACGCAATTTGGCAATACGCCGCTCAGCGTCTTTCGAGAGCTTCTGCGCCGCGGCGCGGTCCTGTACGGCGTTCACCGCTTCACGAATCTGGTACTCAAAATCGCGGATGAGCGATTCCATCTTGCGTTCCAGTTCGACGGTTTTCTGCCGCTGTTCGCGCGCGCCTTCGGTTTCCAGGCGCTTCAGTTCTTTGCTTAATTCCTGTTCGCGCCTGCGGACGGCTTCGCGCTCGCGTTCCAGATCGCGCAGCTCAGAGTGCAGCCGGTCGAGGAATTTGCCGACATCCTGCGTTTGCGTGGTGAGCCGCGTTCGGGCGGAATCGATGATCTGCGAATTCAGTCCCAGCCGCTGGGCAATGTTGATTCCGGCAGACGCTCCGGGGACGCCGACACGCAGTTCGTATGTGGGTTGCAGCGTCTTCTCATCAAACCCCACAGACGCATTCAGCACGCCTTCGGTATTCGCGGCATAGACTTTGAGCGACGTATGGTGTGTTGAAATCACCGTGACCGAACCAATCCGTCGGAAGTGGTCGGCGATGGCCACGGCCAGCGCCGCGCCTTCTTCCGGATCGGTGGCGGAGCCGAGTTCGTCCAACAGCACCAGCGAATGCGGCGTTGCGGTGCGCGACATGAAATCAATGTTTGTCACGTGCGCGGAGAACGTGGAGAGGTTCTGCTCAATCGACTGGTAGTCGCCAATGTCAGCCAGCACGCCATCAAACACCGGCAGCCGCGCCGTGACCGCGGGCACGGCAATTCCCGCCTGCGCCATGAGGGACAGCAACCCGATGGTCTTGAGTCCCACGGTCTTGCCGCCGGTGTTGGGGCCGCTGATGATGAGCTGGCGATGCGCCCCATCCATTTCCACCGAAAGTGGAATAACTTTGCCACCGCGAGTGCGCAGATTGCGCTCCAGCAGCGGATGGCGGGCTTCACGCAACTCAAGAAAATCTTCCGTCAACTCCGGGCGAACGCAATCGTAATCCCGGGCAAAGCGCGCTTTGCCGAATTGCAGTTCCACTTCTGCCATCACGTCGATGGCTGCGGCGATGGCGTCCGCCTGCTCGCCCAGATGTGCTGTCATCTCCAGCAGAATGCGGTGCACTTCGGCTTGCTCTTCTTCCAGCAGACGAACCAAGTCGTTGTTTTGCTCAATGGTCTCCAGCGGCTCAACGAAGACCGTTTGTCCGCTGGAACTGGCTCCGTGGACCACGCCATTCACGCGCCGGCGTTGCTCGGTCTTCACCGGAACAACAAAACGCTCTCCACGAATCGTGACCAATTCTTCCTGCACTGCGCCGCCTTCGGCCAGCCGCCGCAGATAACCGCGTAACGATTCTTGAATCGTCCGCTTTTGCTTTTCCACTTCACGGCGTATGCGCGCCAACTCCGGCGATGCCCGGTCATCGAGCGTGCCGTCCGGCAGGATTTTGTTGCGGAAGTAGCGAAGCAGCGGCGTGAAGTCGGCGATGCTGCGCGAAAGCTCCAGCATCTCTTTCCATTCCCCGCGGACGGCGTCCGGAGGATGCAACGCCATCTCTCGCCACTCGGCCGCTTTGTCCGCTAAAAGAAGAACGTCGCGCAACTGGCCAAGCTCCAGCGCGGCGCCGGAAATCTTCGCTTGCGAGAGCAAAACATGAGCGTCGAACAATCCTGAAAAATCAAAGCTGCCTCCGGCCACCAGGAAGCGCCGCGTCTCTTCCGCGAGTTGCTGCTGCCGCGCGACCCACGTGCGATCGGCCGAAGGCACAAGCTGCGACACCCCGGCCTTTCCCAGGGGCGAGCTGACGTAACCGGCAAGGACTTCGCGGAATGCGTCGAATTCCAATATTCGGGATGAAGAGTGCTGGAGCGCCTGGGGCATGCATTAAGATGTTAGCGCAACAAAGCAAACCTTACCGCTGATAACGCTGATGACACTGATTGGGCAAATTCGGTCGTATTTGCAGTGCTCCTAAGCATTTTGCTTAATCAGCGTTATCAGCGTCATCAGCGGTAAGGTTTTGCGTCTCTCGCGCTTTAATCTTGTAAAATCCTTTTGCAATGTCCTTCCCTACCACCCGTCTTCGCCGCATGAGGCAATCGGAGCCGCTGCGCGCTCTGGTGCGCGAGACCCGGCTTGTTCCCACGAACTTTATCTATCCGCTGTTTATTTGTCCCGGCGAGGGTGTGCGTAAGGAAATCAGTTCGATGCCGGGCGTTTTCAATATCTCGGTCGATGAAGCGGTCAAAGAAGCGCGTGAAGCGAAGTCACTGGGATTGGGCGGCATCATTCTTTTCGGCCTGCCGGAAAAGAAAGACGAAGCCGCCACCGGCGCGTGGGCGGAAGATGGAATTGTTCAGCGGGCGACACGCGCGATCAAGAAAGAAGTACCCGGGCTGGTGGTGATTGGCGATGTCTGTCTGTGTGAATACATGTCGCACGGGCATTGCGGCATCGTACAGAAGAAAAACGATACGGACTACGAAATCCTGAACGATCCTACGCTCGAAATCCTGGCTAAGACCGCGGTTTCACAAGCGCAGGCGGGCATGGACATCATTGCTCCATCCGACATGATGGACGGCCGCGTGGCCGCTATCCGCAAGGCGCTCGACCAGGCCGGCTTCAGCAACACGCCTATCCTTTCTTATGCCGCCAAATTTGCTTCCGGATTCTACGGTCCGTTTCGCGAAGCGGCTGACTCCGCGCCGCAGTTTGGCGACCGCCGCGGCTATCAAATGGACGGAGCGAATCTGCGCGAGGCCATGCGCGAGATTGCGTTGGACATTGAAGAAGGCGCGGACATGATCATGGTCAAACCGGCTATGCCGTACCTTGATGTAATCGCCGAAGCGCGCCGCCGCTTTGATGTTCCCCTTGCCGCCTACCAGGTTTCCGGCGAGTACGCTATGCTGCAAGCCGCCATCAGGCATGGCTGGCTCGATCGCGACCGCGTAATTCTCGAGTCGCTGACTTCCATTCGCCGCGCCGGCGCGCAAATCATCCTGACTTACTTCGCTAAAGACGCTGCCCGGCTGCTGAGCTAACAGCAGCCCGTGCCGCAATTTTCCCGGACGCTATAATCGTTTGAACAGTCGCGATATCGCGACCAGGATCACTGCTCCCACCGTGGCCACAAGAATTGTGTAAAGCATCCCACCACTGTGGGCGATGTGAAGGAGGCCAAACACCCAGCTGCCGAGAAACGCTCCAAGGATACCAATGATGATGTCGCCGATCACGCCGAAGCCTGAGCCGCGCATCAGCTTGCCCGCCAGCCAGCCGGCAATCAAGCCTACGATAATCCACCACAACCAATACGGCATACTTGCCTCCTCAAAATAAATGGCTTTAGAGACGGGACGGCTTGCCGAAACGTTCTAAGCTCTTGCGCGCCATGCTACAGGAATCCTGGCAGTTTGTCTCTGATTGTTCAACATTCACAGCGTATGCAGGTACGCGATCACATCTTTGATTTCCTGGTCGGAGAGTGAGTTTCCCATCGGGGGCATCATCTTGCGGCCGGAAATAATGGATTGTTCCACGAACCGGTCGTTGGCGATCAGTCCGCTGGGGAGATAGGGTTTGTTGTACAGGCCTTTTAGTCCCGGCCCTTTCAGCGGCTGGTTGGAATACGCCTGGTGACAAATGGCGCAATACAGTTTGAAAACGCGGCGTCCGTGCGCCTGTTGTTCGTTGAGCCCCAGTTCGGCGTCGGTTTTTAGCGACGGATCGCCGGAGCATGCGGTCATCGCCAGCAACACGGCTCCCAGGAGGATGGACGCTATTCGCTTCAAGTGACTATTATTATGTTCTGGATTGCGAATTCTGGAAAGCGTTCCCGGCTCGATCATGCCCGTTGCGGTCAAACGCGCTTACGAAAAACCTGCCGCTGCCGACGGCCAGCGAATTCTCGTAGACCGCTTGTGGCCGCGCGGCATCCGGAAAGACGCGGCCAAGATCGACCACTGGCTCAAAGGCCTTGCGCCCTCCACCGAGTTGCGCAAGTGGTACCATGGCAACGCCAACTGGCCTCTGTTCAAGAAGCGCTATTTCGCTGAGCTCTCCGCACCGGAAGCCGCCGCCGACCTCGAGCAACTCTACCAGATCAGAAACAAGCACCGCGCGGTGACTCTCGTCTATGCCTCTAAGAATCTTGACTACAACAACGCTGTCGCTTTGAAGGAACTTTTGGAAGGCATGCGAAAGCCGCCGTCCAGCAGCGGCCCCGCCGGCGCTGCCGCGGTTTCCGGACGCTCGGCGAAACGGCGCCGGAACTGATGATCCTCCGCCCGCTTGAATCAGCCGCGCCGTCAACCAATGAATTTGTCTCCGCGTGGGAGGTAGTCCAGCGCACGCAAACCAAGAAGTACAAAGAATGCTGGCTGATCACGCAGCCTTCGCATGCGGTATTGGCCGGAGAACTTGCCGCCAAAGTTTCATCACCGCAGCTTCCGTCGCTTGACGCCAATCTGCTTCGGGCAATTGCCATGCACGATGCCGGATGGGGAGTGCCCGACGCTCGGGCGATTGCGCGCTCCCGGGCCACGCCGCAACATCGTCCCGAATCGTTTATCGAAATTCCGGCTGCCCAGTTTCTGGAAGCTTGGGAGGAATCCATCGCGGCGGCACAAGCCGTTTCTCCCGCCGGAGGATACATCGTGAGCCGGCATTTCTGCCGCATCGCGGAGCCGCGTGCCCAATCGGAGAATGATGGCAAGCAAGTCCAGCAATTTCTTAACCGTGAATCCCAACGGCAGAAGAAACTGCTGCCCAAGCAAACCCACGACACCAAAGAACTTGAGCTTCTTACCGATCTGCTGCAGTTTTGCGATCTGCTTTCGCTGTACATCTGCTGTGGCACGCGGGAACGAGTCATCTTCCCAGAGTACTTCGGCGTCACTGCCCGCCTCACTGCGGAAGAGACCGGATGCAAACTCGATCCACCGCTGATCGCGCCTGGCTCGCAGTTTTCCGTAGCCGCTCTAAGGCATCCGGCGACAAAAGAAATTTCCAGCCAGGAGATCGTGGCGCAGGTTGTGTGAATGTGAACGCCCTAGGCTCAGAAGCGCAGAACAATTCCGCCGGAAACAATAACATTATGCTGCCCATTGTCGGAACGTAGGACATTTAATCTGGGTTGTCCTGTGTAGAAGTCGCGTATTTCACCCCGCAAGACAAGAGGGAACCGCATCTTGAAAGGGGTTTTGAAGTCCGCGCCACCTCCGTACTGCAGCGCTCCCCTGTTTGTCCCGGGCTTAAATGGATTCGGCGCTCCGTTGATCAGCGTAGTGCTCTCAGCGAAGCGAGCGTATCCACCACCAATGCTGGCCCACGGAGAAACTGCCGAATTCGGCAGGAATGTGGTCCTAACCCCGGGCGTGATAAAGATGGACGCGTAGTTGCGTGGTGAGAAAAGAGAGCTGGATTGAACGTCCTGACTGGGGAGGGCGACAAAGGGCACTTCGAATCCGAATCCGATACCCCGGTGAGTCGTGAGTCTGTGCGCAAAAGTCGCCTGGTACGCCAGTCCCGACTTTATGTTCAGGGTCGCCGGTGCGGTTGGGACGATACTGCCTCCCAACAAAAGCCCAACCTCATTCTTACTCTGGGCAAGGCCACTTATTCCCAGCGACGTCACAAACGCGAAAACAACAAGCAGACTTCTCATAATGTTTCGTATCATGCGAATGAGATTCGTCTACTGATCGAAAGTTACATCTCTCCAAGCCAGAAACAGAATCACAAAAAACAGTCGCCGTGCTGGGCGCACCGGACCGGCAGAGCGACACACCGATTTCGACGGCCCTGATCAAGTGGCTGAGACCGTAGCCGTGCCGCGCGGATCCTGCACAACCGCAACGCTTCGCTTACGTAGAAAAGCGATCGCGTAATCCAGTGAAATCTTTCCTGGGCCGAAAAGCAGAATGAGCAGGGAGGCAAAGAAGAAGGTAAACGGGTCCGCGGCATAGAACTTGCCGGGATCCGAGAAGATGGAGAACAGGGCTTCCCGGTCTGCCGTGATGTAGGCCACCAGCATGTTAAAGGTGAGCGGCAAGGCGATGAGTCTGGACCCGAGGCCCAGAAACAGCAAGATGCCACCGACGCACTCCAAGGTGCCAACCAAATGAGCACTGAGGGAGGGGAACGGTATTCCCAGGGTAGTGAAAAAGTCTACGACTTTATCGATACTCTTTAGCTTGCCGAGCCCCGTCTGGAAGAACTGCCAGCCCCAGTAAAGGCGCACCGCCAGCAAAAACGGAGATTGCAGGTAAGAGGTTGTCTTCACAAACGCCGAATATACGGACGCGATAATTCTTTTCATCACTGTCTCCCGGAGAAAGAAGTGGATTCTGTAATGACCGACAGAGGCCGGCAAAACCAGCCCAATTTAGACCAGTTCTCAAACCAATTCTGGACCGTGCTGAGAAGCTTGTTCTCAGGAACGTCGCTGCCCGCAAAGGCCGTGGTCACCGCGACGGACAGTTTTTCCCCTTCTCGAAGCGCACTCAGAAAAGCGAAGGCTTCCGGTTCGAGCCGTTTGAAATACACGGAGTACTCGATCCGATGCACTGCCAGAAAAATAGACACGGTCTTTTGGCGGGCAACCTTGCGCCCGCGCGCGCGTTTGCGGGACAGGACCGCATTACTGGCCATGGAGCCGTCGGAATGGTCCTGCCGGATGCCGAGGAGCAAGTCATCGACGGGGTAGCGCAACTTCACAAGCTGCACGTAAGGTTGTAGCCTGAATTGCGGGTCAGGATCTGAAGCGAACAAGTCTTGAGGAGTCAGGGCCGGCTCGGCAGTCGCGTCGAAAGCTTCGATCTCGGCCCATTCCAGGCGAACCATGTCCAACGCCAAGCCCGCACGCGGTTGGATCCACTGGGGATGGTTTTGCAGCCACCATTCCAGACGAGCACCCAGATTGCGCAGGGTAAAAGACCTGGAAGGACACTCCATAATGTAGGCTTTGCACAACGCCTCGAAGCGGTGGCCGCCGAGGACCGCCCGCAGACCGGCAAAATCCTCGTCCAAAGCGCCGAGTACACGAAACCAGTATTGGCGATTGTAGATCTCAAGACGTTCAAACGAGCTCAGTCGGTCATTGGGCTTGATGAATTCCGCAGCTTCCTCATGCATGGACTTGCCGTCCTGAGTCCTGGGTTGCATGCGCTCATTGGGCGTGAGAGGCTGCACGACCGCCGCAAACATGCGATGCTGAATTTCGCTCAGGTTCATGATGCAACTTTCATTTCCGTGACGAACTGGTTCGCCTTCAATGCTTCGCTGTGGACTTCTTCAAAAGACGGAATGCTGTCGTCCCATTCCAGCAACGTCGCCGTGGGGCCGGCGAGTTCAATGGCGTGGGCATACAGTTTCCACACCGGATCAATCACCGGATGATCGTGGGTATCCAAAATGTACTTTTCAAACCTGGAATGCCCCGCGATATGGATCTGCGCGACCCTTTCTGCAGGAACGCCGGCCACGTAATCATGGGGATTGAAGCTGTGATTTCGGGAAGATACGTAGATGTTGTTGACGTCCAGCAGGATCCCGCAATCGGCCGACTCCACGACTTCCGTGAGAAACTCCCACTCCGTCATCTCCGAGACATGAAACTCGGCATAGCTGCTGACGTTCTCAACCGCAATGGGAACTTCGAGAAAATCTCGGACCTCGCGAATTTTTTGCGCGGTGACGCGAGCAGCCTCAAGAGTGTAGGGCATGGGCAGCAAGTCATGGGTATACCTTCCATCAACACTGCCCCAGCATAGATGGTCGGTCAGGAAAGGGGTCTTGGTGCGCTTGACCAGGGCCTTGAGTCTCTTCAGGTGCTCTCGATCGGGCGGTTCCGGCGAACCAAAATACATCGAGACTCCGTGCTGAACGACTCGGTACTGCTCCAGGATCTGATCGAGCACGTGCAGGGGCCGCCCGCCGTCCACCATGTAGTTCTCGGAGATAATTTCAAACCAATCCACAACCGGTTTTTCCGAAAGAATGTGCTGGTAATGAGGCACGCGAAGACCAATTCCGATCCCCAAGTTTGAGAACCCGTTAAAGCGATTTGCTGACATGGCCGAATATTCTCCACGGTCGTAAAAAGAGGGTCGGGATATTCAACCCCGACCCATCGGGGTTGAGGTTACTCTTTCGACTCTGGCGGTTTGGATCCGTCGGTGGCGCAGCCGCCCTTGCCTTTGCAGGTGTTCTTGCCCTTGCAGCCGTTGTCACTGGCCTTACAGCCACCTTTGCCTTTACAAGAGTTCTGCCCCTTGCAGGCGTGCTTTTCGGTTTTGGTTTTGTCTTTCTTGCTCTTCTTCCCGCTTTGGTCATCTCCATCCTGCTGGGCGGAGGTGAACCTGGAGCCGCGGGTTAGATCGCTGGTCTGGGCCTGAAGTTTCGCGGTTGTCCCTGTCATCAGACCTGCCAACGCAGCGCCTGCCAACAGAGCCTTCATTGAACTGCTCATTCTGATTACTCCTTTTGTAAGTTTTGATTTGTGAATCCTTGCACGGCAGCACTTTGGCGACGTTCGCTCACGGGAAAGCCTCCATCAATGCTCCGACTTATCGCGAATGTCGCCGGCTGGGGGTAGGATGCGCCTCGATCTGGAAAGTTACGAGGGGGCCAAGAAATCCTGCGGACCATCGATCATAGGTTCTCTCAGACATTCGATACACGCGCCCCGGGATGAGTGGCTTGCTCCTTGCAGACAGGAATCTTGTATATTCTTGATATTCACTTTTATGAAGCCAGAAACTGATCTGCCTGTTTTGTCGGACGCCGAAAGGCTGCCTGTCAAGCGCAGTTGGGCCGTCATGATCCTGGCATTTCTTGAAGCGGCTTGCGTGTTTTCTGTGGCTGCCGCAAAAGCAGGACTCCTTCTTGGCTCCGCTGGAGCGGTCCTTTCAGGCTGGTCGGTTTTCCTGCATCGCGACGCCATCCGCATTCCGGTATTGCTTGTAGCCATGGCGGGAGCCGGGTTTAACCTTTATTTAATATGGAAACGACAGCGCCTCAGAAACAGCCCGGCCGCAGCCTGGAGGAAGCGACCGCTGACAAAGCGGGAACGATTGAAGACAGGTCTGGTCTTCTGGTTGTCCGTTCTGACGTTGGTTTTGGGATTTGCGGAAATTTACTTTCATCGTTTACTTCATCACACCGTTATGTAGTCCCCTCGGGGTTACGGCTCTTTATTAATTCGCGGTTAATCCGCGCTTTGAGTCTGGCACTGAAGCCCGCGGGCAGGGAGAAGGTGCGTCCATCAGCCACGAGAATGATGATGTTGTGGACCGCATCGACAATGGCAGTGCAGTGGCGGCAGTAAGCCAGGTGAAGTTCCAGCTCTTCGCGCATCTCAGGAGACACAGCATCGTCAATATAATCTGATATTGCGTGCCACACTTCCTTGCAGCTCATAGCCATGGGTTTTTTCCTTTCTTAAAGGACTCGCGGGTGGTTATGCCGCTGTTCTTGAATAACGGGCTGAGAATGTCTCTGAGTTGGAGCCGTGCCCGCAATAGACGGGTCTTGACCACCGCTTCGCTTACCCCTAAAATCTGCGCTGTCGTGGACACGTCCTGCCCCTCAACATCGCGCAGCACGAACACTTCCCGGTATATCTCGGACAGGCGGCCCACCGCGTCCACCAGTATTTCCCGGACCTCCTTGCGTTCCAGCGTTTCCGAAGGAATCTCGCGCCAGTCGCCAAAAGTCTGGGGGACGTAGTCGCCTTCTCCGCTAGCCGTCGTTTCATCCAGCGACTCGTAGAGTTGTGGACGCAGCTTGCGCAACCTCATTTTAGCTTCGTTGAGTGTGATGCGAACCAGCCAACTCCCAAACTGGCCTTCCCCCCTGAATTGGTCCAGGTGCCGCAATGCCTTGAGAACTGCGTCCTGAGCGCAATCCTCGGCCTCCGCCGGATTGCGCAAAACCGAAAGGGCCATCAAGTAAATCTTTCGCTCATGTGGGGCCACGAGCTCGTAGTAGAGCTCCCGTTCACCGTCTTTAATCCGCCGAATTAATTCACAGTCTTCGATTGTCGCCTTCTTAGTCTCAGCGATATTGTTCGTGGAGCAAAGAGCTGGTTTTCTTGTTTCATGGCCGGCACCGGTATCCGCTTCCGTTGCTTGAGGTCCATCGCCCATGCGTCTCCAATTTCCACCTCAGTGGGGATCATATGCGGCAGTTCATCGCATCCGTTCCGAGCCTTCTCCTGGTTCGTGCGCTGGCCCCTTTGGAGAGCATCAGAGACCAGCGCACGCGCCGACTTAAGGAGAGCTGCGTGTTTCCAGCTATGTCGATTAGATGTACGATGGAAAGATTTGTTACATGAAAGACTTCCAGCCTGCTCGATACGCCGGTCACACGTCAGTGTAGCCGGTTAACACCTGGACAGCCGGGTCGGGAGGGACTGATTACCAGGAATTCAGCTTCTGTTTCTGTGTTTGTAACTTCCAGACGACAGAAGAATCTAACAGGCAAATCCCGATTTTCATGGAGAAAAAGAACTGAAGAAATCATGATGAAGAAGAGCTTCCTACTGGCAGTAATGTCGTCATTTTTGCTCGGCACAATCGCTGGCGGATTGCAATTGCCTGAATCCCGGCCAAAACAGGCGGATGCCCATAAGCCGCAAGTGGGGCTGGCGGTGGGCGACGTCGCGCCCACGTTCAAGGCCCGTGACCAGTTTGGCAACGAGCAGAGCAACAGCACCATCCTGGGCAAGAACGGGACGGTCCTGCTGTTTTTCCGCTCGGCAGACTGGTGACCCTTCTGCAAGATGCAACTCGTGCAGTTGCAACAAGCCCAGCAAGGATTTAAAGACCAGGGCATCGGCTTGGCGGCCATCAGCTATGATTCCGAGGCCATTCTCCAAGACTTTGCCGAGCGGCAGCATATTACCTTCCCTCTTTTGGCTGATCCGCAGTCGGCGATTATCGGCGCATATCGCGTGCTGAATACAGAAGCCAAAGGGATGACACAGGGCATGGCTCATCCAGGTTTCATTTACATTGATCCCGCTGGCAGGGTAAAGGAGAAGTTTTTTGAGACTGAGTACCAAGACCGTTATACCGCCAACAATGTCATCGGCAGGCTTTTCCCCGAATTGACGGAGCAGGTCACCAGGGACGTCGCCGCGCCACATATCTCCCTCGCGGTGCAGCAGTCAGACCAGGTAGCTGTCCCGGGGAGCCGGATAACGCTCATTGCTCAAGTAAGTCTTGGGCGGGAACTTCATGTATATGCTCCGGGAGTGGCGGGCTATATACCGATCGAACTCAAGATGGAGCCATCGCCGGAGTTGAAGCTGGATGAGGTGGTCTATCCCAAATCGCAGATCCTGCTTCTGCCGGCAATCAAAGAGCGGGTCCCGGTATTTGCAGGCGTCTTCCGCATTACGCAGGATGTCACGATCAGTGCGGCAAGAGATTTCACCAGGTCGCTGGGTTCGGGGAAGTTGATCTCGATGAAAGGCCAGCTGAAGTATCAGGCATGTGATAACAAAATCTGCTACGTGCCGGCCACGGTCCCGGTGAATTGGGAAGTGATGGTTCTTCCGCTCGACCGCCAGAGATCACCCGAGGCGATTCAGCACCGCTAAAGCCATCGATTCAAATACCCTGCCCATCCCATTTCGGGTCTTTGACGGACACTTTCCAGATGCTTGCGCATCCTACTGAGTTCTCGCACGAATCCTGCGAAAGAAGAGAACGAGATGAAGAAAAACAACATCAGAAGGGATGATCAGCGATGAAAAGATTGAGTGTATTCGTTTTCCTGGCGGCAGCCATTTTGGGCGCCGCGGGGATGCTTACCGCAGCGTATGTGAAAGCTCAAAGTCCGGGCCAGACGTCCCCCGTCCTGGTTGAGCTATTTACTTCTGAAGGCTGCTCGAGCTGTCCTCCGGCGGACGCGCTCTTGGAGAAGCTCGACCGCTCGCAACCGATCCCCGGCGCGGAGTTAATCGTTCTCAGCGAGCATGTGGATTACTGGAACTACATCGGCTGGACAGACCCCTACTCATCTCGCTTCTACAGCGACCGGCAGAGCTCCTATGCCCGGCGGTTCGGACGGGATGATGTCTACACCCCTCAGATGGTAGTAGATGGCAGCAGCCAGTTTGTCGGCAGCGACGCCCGCTCGGCTGACCATGCACTCGCCCAGGCAGTAAGGCTCCCCAAGATTCGGGTCCGATTGTCGGGGGTATCGGTGGATGCCGGAAAGAACATCAGGGCACACGTGGAAACGGAAGCCTTATCTGCGCCGCCCAGTCAGAACGAAGTTGAAGTCTATCTGGCGGTCGTTCTTGGGCGCGTGGAATCCAGGGTCTCCAGCGGCGAAAACGCGGGCAGGCGGCTCACCCACGCGGGCGTGGTCAGAAGTCTCACGAAGATCGGCAGTCTGCGAGCCGGCCAGAGCTTTGTCCAGGATTTTCAGATGAAGCTGGAGCGCGGCGCTGATCCTGGGAACCTGAGACTGATTGCATTTCTCCAGGAGTCCGGAGCGGGCCGGGTGCTTGGAGCAACCATGCAGTCCGTAGGCAAATGAAAACCTTTAAGACGCGCGGGCGGAGTCAACGGGCTGCCCGATTTTGCCTGAACCAACGCAATGAAATTCTCGCCGGCTTGTAACTTTCCGGTGTGTCGGGACATCTTACGAATAGGAGGCCTGAATGGCCGAAATAGCTTATGTTGCAAAAGTGCAAATAGAGAGACGGAAGGGTCCGTTGCGTTACGCGTACCTTGCGGGCGAGTCTCATCGTGTTGCGTTCAGTGTTCATGGAGCGATTGCGGCCCACTATGGTGTCAAAGCGGCCGAGATTGTCGAACCTCATGCCACGACCATTGACTACCTTGTGGCCGCGGTCGGTGGTTGACTCGTAGGCACATTTGGCCGCGCACTGGATGTGCGCAAAATCAACGCCCAGGACGGAAAATTGACTGCCGCGGTCAGCGGCGAGGTGGAAACAGCAGATGACGGCGTGCTGGTCATCAAACGCATTCATGTGGTGCACACTCTAAGAGCAGCGCAAAATGACCAGGAGACGGCTGAGCGGGTGCATAGCATCTATGCCGACCACTGCCCACTCTACCGATCTGTGAAAGCCGCGATTGCCGTGACTTCATCGCTCTCGTTTGTTGCAGAGTAAAACCAAAGTTCGTTGCCTTTGCATCGCAACCGCTCCCGCTGATACCTTATTCCGTACACCTTCCTGATTTTTTGTGAGGACAAAATACTGTGCCAAAATTTGCGCATGGTCCGCAATCCGTAGCGAACATCCTGCAAGGTAGTCTCAATCAAGCGTACGCCCCAGGCCTGCCGGCAATAGTCCTTTACCTGCTCCACGCCGCCGAAGACCAGACGCGCCTGGCGCGCAGCCTCCTCAGGTGGCAAACCGCGCCGCACGAGCTTTTCTACTTCTTGCTCAAAATGGACGCGCAATTCGTCATCTAATTCGCCATCTACTACGTCGCGCCGAAACAGCGCGCGCAAACGATAGAATAAATCGCTCAGCATAATGATCTTCTAAGACCATCCTTACCTTAGAGACAATCCAACGCGCAGCAGGACAATGCTCCGCTTCCGGTGAACTTGCATCATCACTCCCACCGCAAAGCCACCATCGGATCCACCGAAGCGGCACGGCGCGCCGGAAGAAAGCCGGCGCCGAGCGCAACGAGCGCAATCAGGAAAACGGCAGCCACGAAACTCAAGAGATCTCCCGGTCCGACACCGAACAGCATGGATCGCAGAAGCTGCGCACCCGCGATGGCCATGGGGATTCCCAGCAGAGTACCGGCCACGCCGAGTACCAGCGTTTCGCGCAGCACCATCCACAACACCTGCCCGCGCTGCGCTCCGAGCGCCATGCGGATGCCGATTTCCGCCGTGCGCCGCCCGACCTTGTAGGCCAGTGTTCCATAGAGTCCGATAGCCACCAGCAGCACGGCGAGCAATCCGAAGAAGAGCGACAGTCGCGCGAGCATCTGCTCTTTTGAGAAAGTGCGTTCGAATTGTTCCGTCTGGGTCATGGGTTCGAGCAGCGGCTGATCGGGAGCAAGATCGCGAAGACTGCTGCGCACTTCCGGCAAAACGGCTGCCGGCTCTCCACCAGTCCGCAGCTCGAAGTGCATCG
>WNFI01101749.1_pt1 | contig 14958 bp, 16 predicted proteins | sample 5400471 | NCBI WGS metagenome assembly WNFI01 (sample SAMN13153348, study PRJNA577476) | soil metagenome | isolation source: 100 cm saprolite on Douglas fir-dominated hillslope | place: USA:California | collected 2013-09-17
CGACGACGTCGTCCAGGACTCCCGCCAAGGTGACGAGCAGGCCGGGTTCGCCGTTCACCAGCACCGGGTGGATGCCCATGCCGGCTGGCTGGCCTGCAAGGACGCCAAATATCCACCGGGCGACGTTGTCCGCGCCGTGCAGCGGGCGTAGGGCGGCGCGGATCTTGCCGCCGCCGTCGGTCCAGGCGGTGACGTCCGGGGCGAGCAACTCCATGACCTGGTTGAGATCACCGCCGAGGCACGCGGCCAGGAACTGGTCGGTGACCCGGCGGCGAGTATCCGCGGGGGCGTCATAGCGCGGCCGGCGTGCTTGTACGTGGGAACGGGCACGGGCGCCGACCTGGCGGACGGAGGTCTCGCTCCGGTCCAGCATGCCGGCGATCTCGGTGAAGGAGAAGCCGAAGACCTCCTTCAGGACGAAGATCGCCCGCTCCAGCGGCGACAGTGTCTCCAGCACGACGAGCATGGCCAGGGACACGGCCTCGGACTGTTCGACCTCGTGGCCGGCGTCCTCCTCGGCAGTTACCAGAGGCTCCGGCAGCCAGGGGCCGACGTAGGTCTCGCGCCGGACCGCCGCCGACTTGAGCCGGTTGAGTGACAGGTTGATGATGGTCCGCGCGAGATAGGCGCGGGGCTGGTCCACGCGGCCCGGATCGACGGAACTCCACTTGAGCCAGGCGTCCTGGAGGATGTCCTCGGCGTCGGCGACGCTGCCGAGCATCCGGTAGGCGATACCGAAGAGCTCGGGACGGTGCTCTTCGAATACCGCGAGAGCGGAGTCGGTCACGGTCGGGACGGTACCGCAGGGACCGCGCAGCGGTCGGAGAAACCCTGGCTGCGCAGTCCGAGAGCCGAGTTGACCCGGCTGCGCAGGTTCTCCACGCCGACCATGAACGTGAGCTCCACGAAGGCGGCCTCGCCGAGCAGCGCGAGCAGGCGAGCAGACATCTCGTCGGTCACGGCCGGCCGGGACTCGCACATGGCCTCGGCGTACTCGATCACGGCGATCTCCAGTGCGGAGAACAGGTCGGAGTGCTCACGCCAGGCGGGAACGGCCCGCAGCTTCTCCGGCGCGATTCCGAGCTGGTGGGCCTCCCAGTAGCCGAAGTCCATGCACCAGGAGCAGCCGATGTGCGCGGCCGCGGCCATCACCGCGAGCAGCTTGAGCACCGGGTCGAGCTTGCTGAACTTGGCGACAGCCCGTTCGAAGCGCAGGTCCGCCCAGATCACGCGCGAGTTGTGCGCGAGGGCCATGCCGGGCTCGAGGATCTCGCCGTAGGTTCGTACCGAGTACCGCGCCAGGACGCGGTAGAGCAGTGTGCGCGGCGGGTCGAGTGAGATGCGGGCCATGGTGTTCCTCCCGTAGACCTTGTCTTCTGCACAGAAGACAACAAGGCGCCGTCGTTCGTGACATCAGCGATGCCCATTTCCAGCGTTGCCTGCACTGCGACGCACCAGCGCTGTCCCCCTCGCCAGCCTGACTGCCCGGCTGAGTCTCGCGGACGAGAGGAACGCGCCGGCGAGCAGGAAGATGCTGACCCCGCCGTAGAGCGCTGCCCGCGGGCCGGTCTCGGACGCTTGCGGCGAAGTCGCGAACCCGGCGCCATTCCGCGGAGCGCACGATATCGCCGCTCACGGCTACCACATAGCCAATCCCACCACAGGCGGCCGCCAGGCTAAAGCCTGCTCGCAAGCTCCCTGACGCGCCGCCGCGATCAGGCCCTGATAGTCAACCCCGCATGGGCCGCAGCAGGCCAGGTGCGCGGCCACGCCGGGGAACCGGCGCTGCGCGCCGGTCTCATTCAGCTCGGCCTCCGCGTACCGATCGATCGACTGAAAGGCGACGTCACAGCCCGTATCGCCGGGATCGGCGGCAAGCAAGGCGGCCAGCCACTGGGCCTTGTTATCGCGGCTGGGCGGCATTTCCGGCGTGTGCAGAATGCCTTCTGCGGCCAGCCGCGCTGCGACTTTCCTCCGCGCCTCGAACAGCGCCTGGTAGATCGCGTTCCGGCTCGGGCCGAGCCCGCTGGTCAGTGCCTCGGCCGGCAGGTCACCGAGCGTGACAGCGGTGAAGACCGCGCGCTGGTTGGCCGTGAGCTCCTCGTCCAGGGCGCGGCCGAGCGCAGCGCGAATGTCCCGCCAACCGATGCTGGCGGCGGCCGGCGCGCCTGGCCGAGCCGCGAGCCGCTTCCAGTCCATCTCCTCGGAAGGAGGCGCATTGGTGTGCCAGAACCGCCTGCCTGCCGCATCTGATAGCCGGCATATGACGTACTTGCAGGCCCAGGTCATGAATCGCGTTCCACCGCGGTATCCGTCGAGGTCGCTGGCTATGGCGAGGCCCGCGGCGGTGGCAGCGGTGCCGGCGAGGTCGTCGGGATCATCCTGTGCAGCTGCAGACGGCCAGCGCCGCCGGGCCTCGCTGCGCGCGGCCTGCAGCAGCACGTCGTACAAGTGCGCTTGGGCTGCCTGGCGCTCACCGGGCGACGACCGCAGCGCGTGCACCCAGTCCTGCGAATCCTGCTCCGCGCCCTGCCAGGCCGCGGCAGCTTGCCCGCTCAGGGGACGGGCATCGGCCATAGTCGGATGTTACTTACCTGCTACCGCGATTTCACCGTTAGTTTCCGAAAGCGGACCGGGATTGTGGGCTTGCGGACTGGGCGGCGTGTGCTGGCGGTCCGCCCCGGTGCGCCCGGGGCAGACTGCTGGCATGGTCAGGCATCAAGGGCATCACGGAAGGGATGGTCATGAGGGAGGACAGTGCACGGCGTCAGGACAGTGTTGTCACCAAGACCAGCCCGCGGTCCGTCTCCGATACGGTCGCCCGCCTGACCGACCTGGTGGCCAGCCGCGGTATGAAGCTCTTCGGGGTGATCGATCAGAGTGCCGAGGCCCAGCAGGCCGGGCTGCAGCTCCGCGCGACCTCGCTGGTGATGTTCGGCAGCCCGCTCGCGGGCACGCCGGTGATGGCCGCTGCGCCGCTCGCAGCTCTTGACCTCCCCCTGAAGGTGCTGGTGTGGGATGACAGCGGTCAGACAAAGGTGTCCTACACCGCTCCCGGCGAACTAGCGTCCCGCTATCAGCTCCCGCCCGAGCTTGCTGGCCCGCTGGCCGGCATTGACGCACTCGCCGACGCGCTCGTCCAGGGCTAAGGGGCAGCGAGATGCCTCAGCGGGAAGCTTCGAGCAGGTGGTACAGGAGCAGCAGCTGGGTGATCGCGAGCGGCTCACTGCGCGAGCCGTTGTCGAGGGTGCCCAGCGACTCGGGCATCGCGGTCGTCTCGCTCAGTTCTGACCAGATGACCTTTTCCAGCGTCTGGCTGTCCTCCCTGGGGACGTATCCGTGCACGTGCAGCAGGTCGACCGGTCGGCCATCCTCATCACGGGTCAGCTTCAGGTGCATGGGCTGGTCGCCTTCGGCGAGAATCGCGGCGAGGTCAGGGTGGCGGATGGTCGGCCGCAGCAGTAGCTCTGCCGACAGCGGCGTTTCTGGCGGATCGTCGCGCTGTTCGATAGTTGCGAACCGGACGACGATATCCGCACGGTAGCGCTGCGGCCGGATGAATGCTTCTGACTCGGGCTCCCGGCGATCCAGTTCGGCGAGTACCTGCTCGCGGGTATAGCCGCGCTTCGCCGTGTCTCGTTTGATCTTCCATTCCCGCCGGACGTTCTCCGGCGGGTTGAGGTACACCGTCACGTCGAAGCATGCGCTGGACAGTTTCGTATGCAGCGGGAGAAGCCCCTCGACTATCACGAACTCACGGGGCGTCACGAGCTCAGGGCGGGCGAGCTGACCGGTGCGGTGATTGTAGACAGGCTTGAGGATAGGGTGGCCGGTCGCGAGCAGCTGCAGGTGCTGCTCGATGATGTCGACGTAATTGCAGTCCGGATGCAGCGCCGTGAAGGGGAGGGTCTTACGTTCCTCCCGGTCATAGCGGTGGTAGTCGTCCACGCACACAGCGGTGCTCCGGCTTGGTCCTAGCGCGCGGACCAGCCCCGACGCGAGCGTGGTCTTGCCGGCCGCACTGTCACCGGCGATCGCTAGCATCACCGGGCGGTGTCCATGGCCAATTGGTCCGCTTGAGCGATGCATCAGCATGAGCTTGTGTGGCATGCCATCCTTCCGTCGGCGACGCGGCTCATCCGTTCCTGTCCGGCACTTAAGAGGGCAGGCTAGGCCTGCCGGACGCCCATGCGAATCCCCCGCCAAGGGGGACCGGAGGGGGAGTGCGAGGCGACCGCGGGCTCGCGCGTGTGGGCAGGAGCGGCGGAAATGCGGCTGCTGGCGGTCGTACAGCTGCGGCTTTATCGTGTCCAGCATGAATGGTCGGCCCGTGCGCGTCGTGCTGGTGGACGACCATGAGATGGTGCTGCAGGGCATGAAGGCGATGCTGGTGCGGTTCGCGAGCCGGGTACGCGTGGTCGGAGAGGCAGCAAGCGCCGAGGACGCGGAGCGGGTCGTGGCTGCCCTGGATCCGGATGTCGTGCTATGCGACGTCCGGCTTCGCGGTGCGAGCGGCCTCGACCTGTGCAGGCGGCTGCTGGCCAGCGATCCGCAGCGCCGCGTCGTGCTACTCAGCGTGTACGACGACGAGCAATACCTCTACCAGGCCATTCGCGCCGGGGCAGCCGGCTACCTGCTGAAACGGCTCGGCGGCGAGGAGCTGGTCAGGCACCTGGAATCGGTCCATGCGGGCGAGACGGTGGTTGATCCGACGCTTGCGGGCCGTGCGGCGGCCTCGGCGGCCAGGCTGCAGAGCGGGGAGTTCTGGCCCGGAGCGCACCTGGGCCTGAGCCATCGCGAAAGCGAGGTACTCGCGCTGATGGTGGCTGGCCTGTCCAACCGTGCGATCGCGAGCAGGCTCGTGGTTGGGGACGAGACGGTGAAGAGCCACGCGCGCGGCATCTACCGCAAGCTCAACGTGGGTGACCGGGCGAGCGCCGTGGCCGTGGCACTGCGGGAGGGAATCTTCCAGTGACGGGGCAGCTGCCTCGCGAGGGCCTTGGCCTCGCCGAGCCGGAACGCGAGAACGCGCTGCTCGTCGGCATCATCGAAGCCATCTCGGCTGGCCCGCAGCTTGGGCCGCTCGCGTCGAAGGTCGCCAGGCTCATCGTCGAGGCGACAGCCACCGACGTGTGCTTCGTGCATGTGCTCGACGACGGCGGCAGCTCGCTGACACTCACCGGCGCCACGCCGCCCTTCGACCGGCACGTCGGCCGGATTCACCTGCCGCTCGGCGAGGGCGTCTCCGGATGGGTCGCCAGCCATCGCGAGCCCGCTGTCATCGTCACGGAGAAGCACGCCGACCCGCGGTACCGTTACTTCCCCGAACTAAACGGGCGCGATTACACGTCCATGATTTCGGTGCCGATGGCGAGCCAGCCCGGTGGCCTGGTCGGCGTGCTCAACGTGCATACCCTCGACCGGCGTGACTTCACCGACAGGGACGTGCGGCTGCTCACCTCGATCGGCAGCCTGGTCGCCGCAGCGATGCACCAGGCCAGGCTGCACCGCCGCCTGGCGGCCAGGGAACGGGCGGCCGAGCGCTTCGCCGAGCAGGTCATCGGGGCACAGGAGACTGAGCGCCGCCGTCTTGCCGGCGACATCCACGACGGCATCACGCAGCGGCTGGTCAGCCTCGCCTTCCATCTCGACGCCGCGACTGAGGCGGTCACCGCCAGCCAGACCGACTTCGCCGCCGGCCAGCTTGCGCTGGCCAGGGACCTGGCCGACCTCACCCTGGACGAGGCGCGCGCCGCGATCGCTGGCCTGCGCCCGCCCGTGCTCGATGATCTCGGGCTCACCGCCGCGCTGGCAAGCCTCGCGCGGTCCATCGCCCAGCTCGACGTGCGGGTCGATGTCGTCGAGTGCCGTCTCCCGGAGCACGTGGAGATAGCCCTCTATCGGATCGCCCAGGAGGCTCTGCAGAACGTTGTCAAGCACGCGCGAGCGGCGCACGCGGAGGTCGAGCTGCGGTGCGACGACGAGCACGCGCTGCTGCGCGTGAGCGACGACGGCCGTGGCTTCGATTCCAGCCAGCCCGTCGAGGCGGTCGGCGGAGCGTCCTATGGTCTGCGCAGCATGGCAGAACGCGCGGATCTTGTGGGCGGGCGGCTTGATGTCACCTCCCGATCAGGGCTGGGGACGGTGGTTACAGCGGTGATCCCGACCGGGCATCCTCAGGCGACTGCCCGCGCGAGAGCGTAGCTCCGGTCGAGAGGGACTCCGCGCCTTGCTGGCCAGGACGGTATGCAGCCGCGGCAGCGCTCACATGCCCCGGGGGGTGGAGTTTCCGCGGGAACGGGGGTTTCCCCGCGGGCGTCGCCAGCCGTCCCGGTCCAGGAGGTGTGCGACCAGGAGACCGGCCGCAGCCGACTCCCGCGGCGGGGTGACCGCATGCCACGGCCGTCGCATCGGCGTGTGCGGCACCGGCAGCTCGACTAGGTCGCCTGCCCCGAGAGGCCTGCTGACCGCGTCACGAGACGCCAGCGTCACGCCAAGACCGGCGATCGCGCCAGCGACGACTGCGCCGTTTGAGCCCAGCGTCAGCGTGGGCGGGTCGGCGTCGAGCTCGGCGAGCAGCCCCTCGCACGTCACCCTGGTACCAGAGCCGGCCTCGCGCATCAGCCAGGTAGTGCGCGAGACCGCGAAGGTCCCGGCCGTGGCGGGCGAGCCGACGACAACCAGGTCATTTTGGCGGACAGCACGGACAGCTGCACCAATCCCCCGTGGCGGACGCCCCGCTATCACCAGGTCTGCCGCGTGGGAAGTCAGCAGTGCCCACACATGTTCGCTGGTGCCGACGTCCAGGCCGAGATCAATTCCGGGGTGGCGCTGGCGGAAGGACGCCAGCACGGCGGGCAGCACATGTTCGCCGGCGGTCGTAACCGCAGCGACACGCAGGAGGCTGTGCTCAGGATCAACGTCCCCCCGGGCGGCGGCAAGCGACTCCTCGTACAGCCCAAGGATGGTGCGGGCGTAGCTGGCGTAGGTGTGGCCGGACGGCGTCAACCGAAGCCCACGGCCCGCCCGTTCCAGCAGCGGCACACCCACCTCACGGGTGAGCGCCGCGACTGCCGCCGACACCGCGGACTCGGTAACCACGAGGCGCTGCGCCGCCGCCCGGACGGACCCCGCGTCCGCCACAGCGACGAAGGCTCGCAGCCGTGCCGCTGTCGTCATCGTCACTCCCGGCGATCGATTCGTCCGCGGCTGCTTGGGCCGGACCTAGCTTAAGTTATCGCTGTAGCTTTTCTCTAGACACTTGATTGACATTGCAAGTGTCCAGCGGGCACGGTGAGGTGAGCTCACCCGGACCTGCCGGGCACCAGGGGAGGACACCGTGACGCAGCGCTGGAACGCGGGTGTGATCCCGTACGCCGAGATGGGGTATTGGCAGCCGGACTACGAGCCGAAGGACACCGACGTGCTGGCCGCCTTCCGGGTCTCGCCGCAGCCGGGCGTGCCGCCAGAGGAGGCCGGAGCAGCAGTGGCCGGCGAGTCGTCGACCGCGACATGGACAGTGGTGTGGACGGACCGGCTGACCGACTACGAGAACTATCAGGGCAAGTGCTACGCGGTGGAATCAGTTCCCGGCGCCGGTGGGCAGTACATCGCGCGGATCGCCTACGACCTTGATCTTTTCGAGGAGGGCTCGATCGCGAACCTCACCTCGTCGATCATCGGCAATGTCTTCGGCTTCAAGGCGCTGAAGGCCCTTCGGCTTGAGGACATGCGGATTCCGCTGCATTACGTCAGGACATTCCAGGGGCCAGCACACGGCATCGTCATGGAGCGGGAGTACCTCAGCAAGTTCGGGCGGCCGCTGCTCGGCGCCACCACCAAGCCGAAGCTCGGCCTGTCCGCGCGCAACTACGGCAGGGTCGTCTACGAGGCGCTGCGCGGCGGGCTGGACTTCACCAAGGACGACGAGAACATCAACTCTCAGCCGTTCATGCGCTGGCGGGATCGCTACCTGTTCGCGATGGAGGCGGTCAACCGGGCGCAGGCCCAGACCGGGGAGATCAAGGGCCATTACCTCAACGTGACAGCCGCGACGATGGAAGACATGTACGAGCGCGCCGAGTTCGCCAAGGAGCTCGGCAGCGTCATCGTCATGGTCGACCTGACCGCGGGCTACACCGCTATCCAGTCGATGGCGAGGTGGGCCAGGCGCAACGGGCTGATCCTGCATCTGCACCGGGCCGGGCACGCCACCTACACCCGGCAGAAGAACCACGGCGTAAGTTTCCGGGTGGTCGCGAAATGGATGCGGATGGCCGGGGTGGACCACCTGCACGCCGGCACGGTGGTCGGCAAGCTGGAAGGCGACCCGAACGCGATCTCCGGCTATTACGACACGCTCAGGCTGGGGCACGTGTCAGCCGACCCCGTGAAAGGGCTGTATTTCGACCAGGACTGGGGGTCGATGCCCGGGACCATGCCGGTGGCTTCCGGCGGCATCCACGCCGGCCAGATGCACGAGCTACTCCATTACCTGGGGGAAGACGTCGTGCTGCAGTTCGGTGGCGGCACCATCGGTCATCCGATGGGCATCGCGGCCGGCGCCACTGCCAACCGCGTGGCCGTGGAAGCCATGATCAAGGCACGCAACGAGGGCCGCGACTTCTTCGCCGAGGGGCCTGACATCCTGCGCGCCGCAGCGAGGCACAGCCAAGAACTCGAGGTGGCGTTGTCCACCTGGGGCGACGTCACATTCACTTACGAGTCCACCGACACCCCGGACGTCGTAGCCATGCCCACTAGCCTCTGAGAGGTCCGCGTGATGCGCATCACCCAAGGCACATTCTCCTATCTTGCCGACCTCACCGACGACGAGATCAGTGCCCAGGTGCAGTACGCCCTGGACCAGGGCTGGCCGCTCTCGGTCGAACTGACCGATGACCCGCATCCGCGCAACACCTACTGGGAGCTATGGGGCCTGCCGATGTTCGACCTGCATGATGCCGCCGGCGTGATGCGCGAGGTCATCGAGTGCAGGAAGACCTATCCCGACCACTACATCCGGCTCAATACCTACGACGCCCGCCGTGGCCGGCAGACGACCGCGCTGTCCTTTATCGTCAACCGCCCCGCGGCCGAGCCGGGATTCCGGCTTGACCGGCAGGAGATCAGCGATCGCCGGATCCGGTACGCCGCGCACTCCTACGCCACCGAGCTGCCCGCGGGCTCTCGCTACCCCAGACCGTGAGCGAACCACGCGAGCTGGCCGAGGACGCGACCGTGGACCTGCGCCAGGCGCGGCTTCAGTCCGGAGTCGACGGCGTGCTTGAAGGGCTGGACCGGGAGCTAGTCGGGCTGGGACCGGTCAAGACCCGGCTTCGCGAGATCGCGGCGCTGCTGCTGGTCGACCGGCAGCGCGCTCGGTTCGGCCTGACGTCGGTTCAGCCCAATCTGCACATGTCCTTCACCGGCGGCCCGGGAACCGGGAAGACCACCGTCGCATCACGCATGGCCGAGTTGCTCAAGCGCCTGGGCTACCTCAGGCGCGGACACCTCGTCGCCGTCACCCGCGAAGACCTCGTCGGCCAGTATGTCGGCCATACTGCTCCCAAGACCAATGAGGTCCTCAAGCGAGCCATGGGCGGCGTGCTGTTCATCGACGAGGCCTACTACCTGTACCGGGCCGACAACGAGCGTGACTACGGCCAGGAATGCATTGAGATCCTGCTGCAGGTCATGGAGAACAACCGGGAAGATCTGGTCGTCATCCTCGCGGGCTACCGCGACAGGATGGACGCGTTCTTCCAGTCCAATCCGGGCATGAGCTCGCGGATCGCTCATCACATCGATTTTCCCGACTACACCCTCGACGAGCTAGAAGCTATTGGCGCGCTCATGCTGGGCGCTTCCGGCTACCGGCTGTCCCCGGCGGCCGCCGTTACGTTCCGTGACTACCTGGCCCGCCGCAGCAGCCAACCCAGGTTCGCCAATGCGCGAAGCGTCCGCAATGCCATAGAACGGGCGCGGCTGCGCCACGCCAACCGGCTGCTCGAGCACGAACCGGCCGTGCTCACCAGGGATGACCTCATGCGGCTGGAGCCTGATGACTTCCTCGCGAGCCGGGTATTCTCCGAGCCAGCGCCGGTGCCAGGAGATGCGAGACCGGGAACGCCAGCTCGCTAGCCGGGCCGGAACCCGCTCCCGCGCGGGCCTCACGGCGCTGGCCGGACAGCGTCGCCTTCCGACTCCACGCCTTCTGGGATGGCGTGCTCGACACCGTGAACTCGAGGCCCGGCGCGGGTATGCTGTAGCGCCCATGGGAAGACTCGAGGGGCGGGCCATCCTGGTCACTGGGGCCACCTCAGGGATCGGGCGCGCTATCGCGGGGCGCTGTGCCAGTGAGGGCGCGAGCGTGCTGGCCACCGGCCGCGACGAGAAACACCTCGCGGACCTCGCGCAGGACTACCCCTCCATCGCGGTCTATGCGGCCGACCTCGCCGCCAGTGCTGCCGCCGACGCGTGTGCTTCGGTCGCGGTCAGCCGGTTCGGACGGCTTGACGGCCTCGTGCACGCGGCCGGGATTGTGCGTCGTGGCGAGGACATCCGCACCACAACCGACCAGGAGTGGTCGCTGATGCGGGAGACGAACCTGGACGGGACGTTCCGGCTGGCCAGGGCGTGCCTGCGGGAGATGGTGCCGCTGGGTTCCGGGTCGGTCGTGCTCGTCGGCAGCCAGCTCGCGCATGTGGCGGCGCCCGGTTATGCCAGCTACTGCGCCGTGAAGGGCGGGGTGGAGGCGCTCGTGCGCGCGCTTGCCGTGGACTTCGGGCCATCAGGCATCCGGGTCAACGCACTCAGTCCAGGTGTGGTGCACACGCCGCTGGCCTATGTCGACCGGCCGGACTTCGATGACCAGATAGCGACGATCGCCGCACGCCTGCCGCTGCGGCGCATCGGCCAGCCCGACGACATGGCGGGCCCGGCCGTGTTCCTGCTGTCCGACGACAGCGCCTGGATGACCGGGCAGAGCCTCGTGGTGGACGGTGGCTTCACCATCCAGTGACTGGCCGCCTTATCCCCGGGTGATCGTGGCCGAGACCGTAGTCTCCAGGTGCCCGTGCCCTGGCAGGGACACGGCACCGCCGCGGCCGAGGGCGGCATCGAGATTGCCTTCGGAGGTCCAGGGCTCAATGCCGAGGCCATAGCAGCCGCGCAGCGGCATGGCCTGGGCACCCCCGAACGGCTGCCATGAGATGACCCACCGGAAAACCGCGGGATCCCAGTCAAGCCGGAATCCCAGCCCTAGGGAAGGGTTGGCCACCTCGGCCCAGCCGCCATCAAGGTCGGTGAGGAACACATCGTCATGGCTTCCCGCCGCTGGCCCGGGAACCCGCGACAAATCGGTGACCCCGCCGTCCCGGGTCCGTGCCATCGGCCACCGGCTGCGCTGGCCGGGATCGAGCCGGGCGGTGTCCTCCCACGGGTCCGGGCCGGTGACGATGGTTCGGCACGGTACACGCAGTTCGGCGCCGTCGCCCACCAGCCGCGGACCAAGCACGCAGTGATGTCCCCAGGTGAACTGGGCTGCGGCATCAGAAAGGTTGGTGACCCGCTCGTCGAGCACCAGCCGCCGTTCGGACTGCCGCAGGCGCATTGTGCGCTCCAGCCGGAAAGGCGTCAGCCGGCACTCCACGGTGAACCGCACTGCCGTCTCGCCGGGATCACCGGCGACCATCGACCACGACCAGGGCAAGGTGGCTACCTCGCCGTGAAACGGGATGGCTATGCCGCGGTAACTTGCCGCGTCATTGGTATTCGGGAACAGCTCCTGCCAGCCGCCCTCGTAGTTCTCCAGGAATGCCATGCCGCTGCTGCCGGGACGGGGCGGCGTCCCCGGCGGCTGGAGCCCCCACGGGGTCCGCAATAGCGGGTCGATTCCCGACGCGAGGTCGGTCAGCGCGTAGATGTCGGCGCCCTTGTCCGGCAGCACGGTCACCTCTAGCACGTCGCTGGTGAGATGAACCGCGCGCCAGCCACGCACGTGGCCTTCCCGGACGGCTGGCTCTCGTTCTGTCACCTCGCCTCCCCGACGGCGTTCAGTCCGGCGCGGCTCGGCCGATGCGATGCCGCCCGCTCTGACCTGCCGGTAGCGCGCCGCTGGTCGCATGCCGGGGGCCGGCCCGGGTGCGGCGATGGGCCGACTTGACGCGTCAGATGCTATAGCGTTTTACTGCCAGAATGGAACCAGGAGCGTCCGCGGCGATAGTGACTGGCGCGGCCAACGGCATCGGCCGCGCTATCGCGCTGCGGCTCAGTGACGACGGATTCCTGGTGGCCGCTGTCGACATCGAGCCGGTGGAGCCAGCCCACGGCGTGACCGCGTTCCAGCTGGACATCGCCGACCTCGACGCGCACGATCGGCTGGTTGAACGCGTCGAGCAGGAGCTTGGCCCACTGGCCGCGCTCGTCAACGTGGCCGGCATCTTCATGCCCGAGCCCCTGGACCGGCTTACCCTCGACGCCTACCGCCGCCAGCACGCGGTGCTGCTTGACGGCCCGGTGTGGCTAGCCCGCGCGGCTGGGCTGCGGATGGCGAAGCGAGGCTCGGGGCGCATCGTCAACATCACGTCAGTGCACGCGACGAACGGCGAGGCCGCGTCCCTGGCCTATGACTCTGCCAAGGCTGGCCTGGAGGCCGCCACCAGAACCCTGGCGATCGAGCTCGGACCGCGCGGAGTGCTTGTCAACTCGGTGGCACCCGGGTTCGTGCGCACCCGCATGTCGGTCGTGAACGGAACAGATGAGCTGGAATCGCCGTCTTTCCGGGATATTTACCTTGGCCATGGCAGGCTCCCGCTGCGCCGCGCCGCCCAGCCTGCAGAAGTCGCGAGTGCGGTGAGTTACCTGGTATCGCAGGACAATACATATCTGACAGGTCAGCGAGTGGTCGTCGATGGCGGCCTGACAGTGACATTCTGAAAGGCGATCCGGAATGCCAACTTTGCACCACACCGGGCTGACGATCTCAGACCTGCAGCGATCGCTGCGTTTCTGGCGGGATGGGATGGGCATGGCGGTGCTCTTCGAGCAGGAAAAGGCCGGCGGGTACCTCGAGGCCATCGTGGGCGAGCCCGGCGCGCATGTGCGCATGGCGCATCTAGCGTTCGGCGATGACGGAACCCGGATCGAGCTTTTCCAGTACGTCGCGCCTGGCGGCGGACGGCATCTGCAGCGTCCGGCCGACGTGGGTTTCGCGCACATCTGCGTCGCGTGTGACGATCTCGATGACCGGCTGGAACGGCTCATCGCCGCTGGCGGTACCCCGTTCAGCGAGCCGGTGGAAGTCGACACCGGGGTGAACCGCGGCGGCCGTGGTGTCTACCTGCGGGATCCTGACGGGCACGTTGTCGAGCTCTTCGAACGGCCGTCAGCGTGACTCCGTTCGATCCACTGGACATCACCTCGACACCGGTCGGCGCACCGCTCGTCCCGCTGCTGCCCATCCGGATGCGCCGTACCGAGATCCTGACTGTCGTCTACCGCACGACACGCGAAGCGGCCGAGGCACTGATACCCAGCCCGCTCAGGCTGGCTTCGGATCTGTGCCTGCTGCACGTGTATCACATGCATGATGCCGACTGGTTCGGCGACTACTGCGAGTCAGCCTGGCAGCTTCCGGTGCTCCTGCCCGACGACACACCGGCGGTGTACTCCCCGTTCCTTGTTCTCGAATCGGACGGTGCTGTGGCCGCAGGGAGGGAAGCTTACGGCCAGCCGAAGAAGGCCGGGCAGGTCCAGCTCGTGGCCAGGGGCGACCTGCTGGTAGGCATTGTCATGAGGAACGGGATCGACGTGGCGACCGCAACGATGTGCTGGAAGCAGCGGGCGGGCAGCGGCGGCGAGCTTGACCGGCTGGTGCCAGGGGCCGCGCTGAACGTGAACCTGCGGGTCCGCCAGGAAGAGGAGGGCGTTATCAGCAGGGAACTCGTCACCAGGCAGTTCGCCGACGTGGTCGAGCATGAGGCGTTCACCGGGTCTGCCACCCTGGAGATGCGCCCGAACGCGCAGGTCCCTGCGTATCTCCTGACCGTCCGTGATGTCGTCCTCGGCCTGCACCGGACCATCGACCTCACGCTGTCACCCGGGCGCGTCATCCACCGCTACCGGGCCTGCCCGCCATGACCGAGCCCCTCCCCGACCACAGCCGCGCTGATGCTGTCGCTGACCGGCTCCGGGCGGACATCCTGAGCGGGGTGTACGCCCCCGGCGACCGCCTGGTCGAGCGTCGCCTCGCGCACCGGTTCGGCGTCAGCCACATCCCGCTGCGCGAGGCGCTGGCCAGGCTGTTCGAAGAAGGCCTGGTAGAGCGCCTGCCTCGGCGCGGAGCGAGGGTGGCCAGCCTGTCCCCGCGCATGCTCGACGAGGTCTCGAGCTTGCGCGTGGTGCTTGAGCAGTTCGCGATGCGCCGGCTCCAGGGCCGGTTCACGGCGGCCGCCTGCGGCGAGCTCCAGACGATCGTTGACCGGATGATCCGCGCCGCAGAGCAGCACGATCTCACCCTGGTGCACGAGCTGGACCAGCAGTTTCACGAATACCTCTGGCGCCTGACCGATCACGCGCTGCTCGTTGAGGTAGCGGGCCAGCTGCGGAGCCGGGTCAGCCACTTCTTCCGCGCCGCGGCGGCCCCGCTCGGGCCGGACGGGATGCGCCGCCACGCGGAAACCCACCAGGAGCTGCTCGATGTCATCGCGTCCGGTGACCTCGGGGCGGCAGAGGAGGCGGTGGAGCAGCACATCCGCGCCGCCGCGCAGCGGATCGCGGACGCCCGGCTGACGCGAGCGGAGGAGGCGTAGGCATGGGCGTGCGGCCGACGGTCGTGATCACTGATTCGGACCTTGACTCGGACGACGATGAACGCGTCCTGCGCGAGGCTGGCATCGCGACGGTGCGGCTTGAGGCCAGGACCGAGGATGAGGTCATCTCGGGGCTGTCGGGCGT
>WNFI01036439.1_pt1 | contig 14957 bp, 13 predicted proteins | sample 5400471 | NCBI WGS metagenome assembly WNFI01 (sample SAMN13153348, study PRJNA577476) | soil metagenome | isolation source: 100 cm saprolite on Douglas fir-dominated hillslope | place: USA:California | collected 2013-09-17
GCTTCAGGTCCGGCACCAGGAGCCGGGCCTGGTTGTCGAAAATGCGGTCGTGCATCTCCCAGAACTTCCCCTGCTCCCCCGCGCAGGCTCCTGCCTCCGCCGCTTTCGCGGCCTCGGGGTGCATGGGCAGGGGAAAATCGCGGTAGACCGTCCGGACCCGATCGCCGTAAGTCTCCCGCACCCGATCGAGGGTTTGACGGGCGCGGGCGCAGTAGGGGCATTGGAAGTCCGAGAACTCCACGATGGTCACCCGCGCCCCCAGGGGTCCGCGGGCGGCACCCGCTCCCGCACCCACCGCCACCCGCAACGGCTCCCGAAGCACGCGCACCCCGGCCTTCGCGCGGAGCTCGCGAACGAACGCCTCCCGGCGCTCCCGCTGGCGCTGCTGCTTGAGCCCGGCCTCGATCTCCTTCAGCGCCGCGGCTTCCCCCAGATCCCGGAACCGTTCCTTGTGGCTCTCGTAGAAGGCCTTTGCCTCGGAGGGGGTCAGGGTAGCCTTGGCCTCGACCTCCGCCTGGAGCAGGCTGTTCAGGCTGATCCCCCGGGCGCCCGCCTCCCGCTCCAGGAGGGCTTCGGTAATGAGCTCGTCGAGGGCCTGGCTTCGGAGGCTGTCCTCCCGAAGCCGGAGCTCCATGAGCGGTCCCTTGATCGCGTCCTCGAGCTGGACGGCGGTGATGGGGACCCCCCCCACCACGGCCACCGCGCTGGGGGGCGGGGGGGCGTCTTCCCCGGCGGGCGCGTTCCGCGCCAGGCCCAAGGCCCCCAGGCAAAAGCTCAGGGCGCAGGCCGCGATTCGGTTGTTCATGAGGTTCCTTTGGGGAGGGCGGCCATGGGCGCCGCGAAGGCCATGCCGGCAAACGTCACCACGCTCTCGGGATCGATGTTCCACTGCTCGTAACGGAGAAGCTCCCCGCGGAGGGGCCCCGCTGCGCGCAGGAAGGTGTAGAAGGGCGAGGCCCCGCACCACTTGAGGTCGTCTTCTCCATTCCCTTCCACCATGTCCCAGAAGCCCTCGGCGTCTCCGCTCGCGAGCCGGGAGATCCGCTCCCGATCCCGCTCCTCCACCGCCGTCATCTCGCCCCCACCGGCCCGCGCCACGAACGCGTCACCGTAGCGTCGGCCCATGTGGGCCATGTCCACGCCCAGCACCCAGAAAAGACGTCGCTCCTCCCGGACGGCCAGCTCGGAAAGGACGTCCAGGAAGATGCGCACCCCCTCATCGTCCTCCGGCCGGGCGCGGAGGGGGAAGGGGCCACACAGGATGGGGAGGATGCGGATCTCCGGCCCGAGGATGTGCTGCAAGAAGATCACCTGGAACTCGATCGAGTGCTCGACCGCGTGGCAGTAATCCTCGCTGCGCACGACCCTGCCCGCCTCCCGTTCCAGCCGTTCCACCAGCGCGAGGTCGGGGGAGCACTCGCCGAGGGGCGTGGCGAAGGGCTTGCGGGTGAGGCCGAAGCGGCCGGGCTCGCCGTAGTGGGACGTGCCGAGGATCACGAACGTGCGGTGCGCCAGATCGGGCCCGAGCACCCCGTACGCGGCTCTGTACGACCGCCATCCCCCTTCGGGGCTGACGTGGGGGGCGGCGATCCCGCGCAGGTCGGCGGACGCTTCCGGGCCCGGGCCCGCGGCCAGATAGCCGCCTAGGGTCGCGGCCAGCGCCGCCGGTTCCGCCGGATAGGCCGTGCCCGCGTGCACTGGATCCCGCCGCGCCGCCCCCGTGAAAGCGCGCTGCCGCTCCTCCCGAAGGCGCTCCAGAGTGTCGTTGGCGAGGAACCCGCCCCCTCCCAGCGTGTCCACCAGGTGGCGTACGACCCCTTGAACCTGGATCTCCCCCGTTGCGCGGACCCGGGCCTCCGCCAGGTCCAACTCATCGTGCTCGCCGTCGAAGAGCCCGAGGAACGGAACGAGGGCGGGGGGGCTGATGAGCGTGTCCTCGGTGTAGCGGAAGGGGTCGCGCATGAGCAATCCCGGGCGGTCCCGCACCGGCGACGGCATGAGATCCAGGTTCTGCCGGAGGGGAGGGAGGGGACGAGCCACTCGGCCATGGTACATGAGCGGGTGCGGACTTGACACGGCGCCGCCGGGCAAAACAGGATTGTTGGCATGACGTCCACGACTTGGACGTGCCCCAACTGCAAGCGTCGCGTCCCGAGCCGGGTGTCGGAGTGCCACTGCGGGACGACCCGTGAGCAGGCCGACCGCGGGTCGCTCCCCGCGCCTCCGGCCGCTCTGCCCGCCCGGACGCGCCGGGGGTGGCTCGCCGATCTGCCCGCCTGGTCGAGCCTTCCCTGGGACCTGAAGGCCTTGGCCCTCGCCTTCGGGCTGGTCGTGGTCCTGGCCGTGGTGGTTCTCTTCCTGCCCTCCCGGCGCCCGCAAATACAGCCCCTCCTCGGCTACACGGACCACGCGCCCCCGCCCCGCTCGTCGCCGTCGCCCTCGCCCTCTCCGAAGCACTGGAAGCTTCCCTGGTCTCGGTGAGGCGCGCCCGCTTCCCAACGCGACCGTGGGCCGTCGCCCTCCTGGTCCTGACCCCCGCCCTGCTTTCCGCGCAGGAGGACGGGGCGCTGCGGCGGGCGCGGAAGCTGCTCGAGAAGCATCCGCTGATCGACGGTCACAACGATCTTCCCTGGGCGATCCGCATCGCGGAGCACGCTCCGCGGGACGTCGAGGCCTACGATCTCCGCCGGCCCACCCCGGGCCAGACGGACCTTGCCCGCCTGCGCGCGGGCGGGGTGGGCGGGCAGTTCTGGTCCGTATACATCCCCGGAGAGGACAAGTCCGGGGGCTTCGCCCGCGTCCAGCTCGAGCAAATCGACATCGCCCGCCGGGTCATCGCGCGCTACCCGGAGCATCTGGCCCTGGCCCTGACCGCGGACGAGGTCGAGAGGGCCATGAAGCGCCACCGCGTTGCCTCCCTCCTGGGCATCGAGGGCGGGCACGCCATCGAGAACTCCCTGGGCGCCCTCCGCGCCTATTACGACCTGGGGGTGCGCTACATGACCCTCACCCACAACTCGACCCTGGACTGGGCCGATGCCGCGCAGGATGCGCCGCGGCACGGCGGGCTCACGAGGTTCGGGGAGGAGGTGGTGCGGGAGATGAACCGGCTGGGCATGCTGGTGGACCTCTCCCACGTCAGCCCGGAGGTGATGGCGGCTGCCCTGCGGGTGTCCGAGGCCCCCGTCATCTTCTCCCACTCCTCGGCCCGCGCCCTCGCGGACACCCCGCGCAACGTCCCCGACGCCATCCTGCAGAGGCTGCCCGCGAACGGAGGGGTGGTCATGGTCGCCTTCGTGGCCGCCTTCGTGTCGCAGGATGTGGCCAACGTCATGACCCCGCTGTTCGCGGAGTACAAGCGGCGGAGCGAGGGCCTGACCGACTCCGCGGAGCGCGATCGCTTGCAGAAGGAGATGCGAGCCGCGGTCTCTGTCCCCAAGGCCACCATCGCCCAGGTGGCCGACCACGTCGAATACGTGCGCAAGGTGGCCGGGGTGGACCACGTGGGGCTGGGGGCGGACTACGACGGCAACGACCTCTGGCCGGAAGGGCTGGAGGACACGTCTCGCTACCCCTACCTCTTCGCGGAGCTGATCCGCCGCGGTTGGAGTGACAAGGACCTCGAGAAGCTGGCCCAGGGCAATCTGCTGCGGGTGCTGCGGGGAACCGAGGCCACGGCCCGGCGGTTGCGGGCCCTGCGGCCCCCTTCCCTGGCCACCATCGAAGCGCTCGACGGAAAGCAACCGTGACCGAGGGCCCGGCCACCATGGCCGTGGTCGAAATCTCCCAGCCCGGCCCGCCCGACGCGCTGCGGCTCGGGCGTCGCCCCCTCCCCCGACCCGGACCCGGCGAGGTGCTGATCAAGGTGGCCGCGGCGGGCGTGAACCGGGCGGACGTCATACAGCGCCAGGGCAAGTACCCGCCGCCGCCCGGGGCCTCCGACCTGCCCGGTCTCGAGGTGGCGGGCACGATCGTGGCCCTGGGGAGCGGCGTGGGCGAATGGCGGGTCGGCGACGAGGTGTGCGCGCTCGTCGCCGGGGGTGGCTACGCCGAGTACTGTCTGGCCCCCGGCCCGCAGTGCCTCCCCGTCCCCCGGGGGTTCGACAGGGTGCAGGCGGCGGCGCTGCCGGAGGCGTTCTTCACGGTCTGGACCAGCGTCTTCGAGCGCGGGCGCCTAGCCGCGGGCGAGACCCTGCTCGTCCACGGCGGGTCCAGCGGGGTGGGCACCGCAGCCATCTCCCTGGCCCGGGCCTTCGGGGCCCGCGTTCTCGCCACCGCGGGCTCGGCCGAGAAGTGCGCGGCCTGCGAGCGGCTGGGCGCGGAGCGCGCCATCAACTACCGGACGGAGGACTTTGTGGCCGTGGTGGGGGAGAGGACGGGCGGGCGGGGCGTGGACGTCATCCTGGACATGGTGGCCGGCGACTACGTGCCCCGCAACCTCGAAGCCCTGGCCTTGGAAGGCCGCCTCGTCGTGATCGCGCTCCCCGGGGGGGCCCGCGCCGAGATCGACCTGCGGGCCATCCTGCACCGGCGCCTGACCCTGACGGGCGGCAGCCTGCGCGTGCGCACGGTTGAGCAGAAGGGGGCCATCGCGCGGGCCCTCCAAGAGCATGTCTGGCCCCTTCTCGAGTCGGGCCGGGTGGCTCCCGTGATCCACGCCACCTTTCCCCTCGCCGAGGCGGCCGAAGCCCACCGCCTCATGGAGTCGAGCGCGCACATCGGGAAGATCGTCCTCGTGGTCCCGCCAGGGGCGGGGGCCTGACCGGGAAAAGGGCCCGGCCCCCGCTCTTTTCGCGCCCTTGGCTGCGCTACGCGGACGAGTTTGCCTGGGTTATATTGCGGGAGGGATGGCCCTTCTCGACCGGTTCCGGCCGAAGCCCGAATGGCAGCACCCGGACGCGTTGATCCGCGCGGATGCCGTCCGGCGGATGGACTCCCGGGAGCGGGACACCCTGGAGGCCATCGCCCGCGAGGACACGGACGCGCGCGTGCGCCGCGCTGCCGTCAAGAAGCTGGGCCCGGGCTCCGTGCTGGGGGCCATCGCCCGCGGGGACCGGGACGAGGGCGTCCGCGAGGAGGCGGCCGCGGTCTTGGCCGGCCTCGCCATCCACGAGAGGGACGCGCCCGCGGGGGCGGAAGCGGTGGCCGCCCTCGACGATCCCCGCCACCTGGCCGCGGTGGCCAAGTCCGCGGTCCTCGACTCCACGCGGAGGGCCGCGCTTGGGCGGCTGGGGGACGCCAAAGCCCTGGGCGGGGTGGTGCGGGAGGCCCAGGATCCCGCCATCCGCCTGGAGGCGGTGGCGAGGATCCAGGACCCTGCCGTGCTGGCGGCGATTGCCCTGAACGGTGAACACAAGGCCTCGGCCCTGGCCGCGGTCGAGCGCGTGGCGGACGAGGAGGCCCTGACCGCGATCGCCGCCCGGGCCAAGGTGGGCGCGGTCGCCCGCCGCGCCCGCGCCCGCCTCGACGCCCTCGCTCCCCCGCCCCCGATCCCGCCGCCGGAGGCCGTCAACGAGGAGGAGGAACGACGGCAGCGGGAGCGCTTCGAGGAGGAGCGCCAGCGCGAGTTGCGCCGCCAGCAGGAACGGGCCGGCGAGCGGGGGGCGCGCAGCGCGCTGTGCGCGACCCTGGAATCCGCCGCCGGTCCCGATGGTCTGCACATCCTGGAAGAAGCCCGCGCGGCGTGGGCCGCCCTTCCCCCCGGCACGGGGGCGGAAAACGAGGCCCTCGGCCGCCGCTTCGAGGAGGCCGCGGAGGCGTGCCGGGAGCGGCACCGGGCCTGGACGGACGCCCAGACCCTCCTCGCCCACGGAGCGGAGCTCGTCGCGGAGGCGGAGGGCCTCGCCGAATCGGCCGACCTCGCGGGGGCCAATAGCGGTCTGGCCGCGCTGCAGCAAAAATGGCGCGCCTTGCCGCCGCCCGCGGGCGCGGAGGCGCTCCAGACGCGCCTCGACCAAGTCGCCGCGCGGCTTCGCGCGCGGGAGGCGGAGGCGAAGGCAGAGCGGGAGGGCCGGGAGAAGGAAAACCTGGCCCAGCTGGAGGCCCTCTGCGCGCGTTGCGAAGGCCTGGCCCAGAGCGAGCGCCTCACCCTCAAAGAGGCCGACCGCGCCTCCCGGGAGGCCAAGCAGGCCCTGGAGGACCCCGGGCCCCTGCCCTCCCGCCGCGACCACGAAACGCTGACCGCCCGATTGGGGTTGGTGCGCAAGGCCCTCTACCGGCGGCTCCAGGAGCTCCGCGAGGACGAGGAGTGGAAGCGCTGGGCCAACCTCGGAGTCCAGGAGGAGCTCTGTGTGCGCGCGGAGGCGCTGCGGGCGGAGGCCGACCTAGAGGCCGCGGCGGGGGCGTTGCACGAGCTGGACGCCCGCTGGAAGCAGGCCGCGCAAGCCCCCAAGGAGAAGGGAGAGGCCCTCCGGGCCCGCTTCAAGGCCGCGCGCGATGAGGTGAAGGCCCGTTGCGACGCCTATTTCGCCGGGCTGGCCGAGGAGCGGGCGGCGAATCTGACCAAGAAGGAGGAGCTCTGCGCTCGCGCGGAGGCCCTGGCCGAGTCCGCGGACTGGCTGAAGACGGGGGAGGAGATCAAGGCCCTGCAAGCGGAGTGGAAGGCCATCGGCCCCGTCCCCCGCACCCGGGCCAAGGCGCTCTGGGAGCGCTTCCGCAAACCCTGCGATCGATTTTTCACCCGCCGCCAGCGAAAGAACAAGTCCGAGGCCGTCTGGACGCGGTTCCGCGGGGCCGCCGACCGCTTCTTCGAGCGCTACAAGCACCGGGAGGACCTGGAGCGCGCGGCCGGGCTGGCCGCGCGCGAGGCGCTCTGCGCGGAGCTGGAGGCGCTGGCCGCGGCCGAGGCTCCGGGGGACCTCGGGGCGCGGGTGCAAGCGGCGCAAGTCGCTTGGCGGCAGGCGGTAACCGCCCCGCCCGAGGCTCTGGCCCCCCTTTCCGCCCGCTTCGTCGAGGCCCGGGACCGCCTTGTGCTCGCCCACCCGAAGAGCTTCGAAGGGACCGACCTGGACCCGGAAGCCAACCGCCGCAAGATGGAGAAGCTCTGCGCGCGCGTGGAGCGCGTTCTGGAAGAAGAGCTTCGGCTCGCGGGGGGGGAGGCTTCGGGGGCCGACCTCGCCCAGCGGCTGCGCAACGCGCTCGCCTCCAACACCATCGGCGGCCACGCCGCCGTGGAGGCCCGATGGCAGGCCGCCCAGCAGGAGGTGGAGTCCGCCCAGGCGGCCTGGCGCCGCTTGGGCCCCCTCCCGGGGGAGGCGGGGCTCACCCTGCGGGGGCGGTTCGAGGACGCCTGCCGCCGCTTCTTCGCGCAGCGCCCCCCCCCCGCGCCCCGGCGGACGCCCCCCGAGCCCGCTCGCTCGCGGCCCCGTTCCTGAGGCCTGGGCGGCCGGCGCGCCAAGCTGAAGAAGTGAGGGCCCATGGACACCATTCGTCTCGGTCGTAGCGGTCTTGAGGTCTCGCGGCTCTGCCTGGGCTGCATGAGCTATGGCGATCCCGGCTGGCGGCCCTGGGTCCTGGACGAGGAGTCTTCGCGGCCCCACTTCCGCAAGGCTTTCGACCTCGGCATCAACTTCTTCGACACCGCCGACATGTACTCGCTTGGCCGGAGCGAGGAGGTCACGGGTCGGATGCTGAAGGAGATGGCCTCCCGCCACGACTACGTGCTGGCCACCAAGGTCTTCTTCCCCGTGGAGAAGGGCCCGAACCGCAGCGGGCTCTCTCGGAAGCACATCCTGGAAGCCTGCGACGCTTCCCTGCGGCGGCTGGGGATGGACTTCATCGACCTCTACCAGACCCACCGCTGGGACCCCGCCACGCCCACGGAGGAGACCATGGAGGCCCTGGACGCGCTCGTGCGCGCGGGCAAGGTGCGGTACCTGGGGGCGAGCAGCATGGCCGCCTGGCAGTTCGGGGGCGCCCTCTACGCCGCCGCCCGCAACCTCGGCCACCGGTTTGTCTCCATGCAGAACCACTACAACCTCGTCTACCGGGAGGAGGAGCGGGAGATGATCCCCCTCTGCCTGGACCAGGGCGTGGGCCTGATGCCCTGGAGCCCGCTCGCCCGCGGCTTCCTGACCGGCAATCGCACCCGCGATGGACAGAAGGACACCGCCCGCGCCCGCTCCGACGACTTCGCGGACAAACTCTACTTCCGCAGCGAGGACTTCGACGTGCTGGACGCCGTCCGGGAGGTGGCCAGCGCCCGGGGCCTCAAGCCCGCCCAGGTCGCCCTGGCCTGGCTGCTCTCGCGGCCGGGGGTGGCCGCGCCCATCATCGGGGCCACCCGGATTGAGCATCTGGACGAGGCCGGGGCCGCGGTGGCCGTGAAGCTCAGCGAGGAGGAGATCGCGCGGCTGGAGGCCCCCTACAAGCCGCACCCCGTGCTCGGCCACAAGCAGCCAACACCCCAGGACGTGGCGGGCCGGAGGGGCTGAGCGGATGGAGCGCTTCCCCGCCCTCTTTGTCTCCCACGGTGCCCCCAGCGTGGCCCTGGAGGAGGACGACTACACCCGCGCCCTGCGCGGCTTCACCGCCGGCCTCCCCGCCCCGACCGCGATCGTGGTGGTATCCGCCCACTGGGAGGCCCCTGGCCCGGTCCGGGTGAACGTGAATCCCCGGCCGTCTCTCATCTACGACTTCTCCGGCTTCCCGGACGCGCTGTACCGCCTGACCTACCCCGCCCCCGGCGAACCCGCGCTGGGACGCGAGGTCGCGGGCCTGCTCGCGGAGGCGGGGATGAGCCCGGCCCTCGAGGCCTCACGGGGCTGGGACCACGGGCTCTGGGTCCCCCTCCGCATCGCCTTCCCCGAGGCGCGCACGCCCGTGGTGGAGGTGTCCCTTCCCGTGACCAGAGAGCCGGAGCTCCTGCTGGCCATCGGGCGGGCCCTGGCCCCCCTCCGCGAGCGGGGCGTGCTCCTCCTCGGCAGCGGGGGCATCGTCCACAACCTGGGCCGGATGCGCTTCGCTGACAAGGCCGCCCCCGCCGAGGAATGGGCCCGGGCCTTCGACGGCTGGATGCACGACCGTCTCCTCCGCATGGACATCGAGGCCACCAAGGCCTATCGCCAGACGGCTCCCCGGGCGGCCCTCGCCGTCCCCACCAGCGAGCATTTCGATCCGACTTTCTTCGTGCTGGGGAGCCGCGCGGAGGGCGACGGCGTGGCCACGGTTTACGAGGGCTGGCACTACGGCAGCCTCTCGATGCGGACGTTCGCTTTGGCCCCCCCTTGAGCGAGCCCCTGCGCGACTGTTCGGAGTGCCGGATCGTCAGGGGAGCGCCCGCGCCGGGTGGGATGCTCCGGCGGGGGCCTTTCGTGATCCACGCGATTCCGGAGGGGGGACCCGTGCCTGGCTGGCTCCTGGTGGCCCCGGCCCGGCACGTGGAACAGCTCGACGCTCTCCGCCCGGAAGAGCTTTCCGGCCTCGGGCCGCTCCTGGCCCAGGTGGCGGCGGCATTGAGGGCGGAAACGTCCTGCGAAAAGGTCTACCTCTCGATCTTCGCGGAGGTCCTCCCGCACCTGCACGTGCACGTGATCGCCCGGCCTCCCGGGTGGCCCGCCGCCGAGGCCGGGCCCCGGTTGTTCCTGGCCGGGGGCCGGGCGGAGGGGGCAGAAGCCCTCGCCCGTCGAGTCCTGGCCCGCCTGGCCGCCCCGCCCGCGGCGGGGGCACGCGCCCCCAGCCGGCCGCTGCGCGCGGCCCTGCTCTCGGGGCTCGTCTTCCCGGGCGCGGGACAGATCCACAACCGCGAGTACGGGAAAGGCGTTCTCCTGATCGGAGCCACCTTGATCGCGGCTGGCTGGCTGATCGTGCGCCTCGTGAAGGAGGTCCTGCGCGGCCTGCCCGAGGACATGGCGACCTTTGATCCCCTCAGCGTCTGGGCGCAGGTGGAGGACATCCAGCGGCGGAGCGCGGGCTTCTTCCTCGGCATCACCCTTGCCCTGACCGCCCTCTGGGTCTACGGGATCGTGGACGCCTACCGGCGCGGGCCAGGGCCTCAACGCTGACGGGAGGGGACCCAGGCCGTGGTGCGACCGCCGATGGTCTCGTGGACGATCCGCTCCGCGTGCGCGGTCACGGCCCCCTGATCCTTGCCCCAGCGGTAGTGGAAGAGCCAGGTACGGGGGAAGCGGTCCGAGTCCGCCCCCACCGCCACCGCCCGGGTGACGATCGCGCGCAGCCGCGAGCGAAGCCGCCGCACCTCCGGGGGCCGAAGCTCGGCAGCCGGCCGGTGGGGCCGGATGCGGGCCTGGAACAGGACCTCGTCCGCGATCCAGTTCCCGACCCCCGCGAACACCCCTTGGTCCAGGAGCACAGTCTTGATGGGGGCCCGGCGCCTGGCCAGCACCTCTCCCAACGCCCCTGCCGCGGGCAGGGCCAGGAGGGGGTCGAAGCCCAGGTCGCGGAGCGGGGACTCCCGCTCGGGCTCCTGCTGCAGGCGGATCCGCCCGAAGCGGCGGGGATCGGGCATGGCCAGGCAGACGCCCTCCTCGGTGGTGAGCTCGACCTTCCAGAAGCGGGGCCGCTCCTGCCGATGGGCGTAGATCTCGAAGGAGCCGGTCATGCCGAAGTGGAAGAGGGGCCAGGGCCGCCGGTCCAGCTCGAGCCAGAGGTGCTTGCCCTTGCGCTCCACCGCCTCTACGCGGCGGCCGGAGAGCGCGGCCGCGAAGTCGCGCGGGCTGACGCCCGCGTAGACGATCGGGTCGTCGACGACGGCCACCCGGGCGATGCGCCGGCCGCGGAGTACCCGCGAGGCCCGGCGGCGGGCATTCTCGACTTCGGGCAGCTCCGGCAATCTCGCCTCCTGGGGTCCGAACGATTTGACGGGAGCCGGTCCCCGCCCGTAGTCTGCCCGAGATCACTCCTTTCCGCGATGAGCCCCCGATCGTGAACGAGCCCCGCTTCCCCGATCTGCGCGCGTTCCTCGACCAGCTCCGGCGGGACGGCGACCTCGCGGTGGTGGAGGCTCCGGTCGACGCGAGGCTGGAGGCGGCCGAGATCCATCGCCGGGTGATCGCGGCCGGGGGTCCGGCGCTTCTCTTCACGAACGTCAAGGAGGCGGACTTCCGGCTCGCCACCAACCTCTTCGGCACCGCGCGCCGGGCGGAGATGGCTTTCGGCCGCCGGCCCCGGCGGTTGATCGAGCGCCTCGTCCAGCTGGCCGAGCGGCTGGTGCCGCCCCGGCTGGCCACCCTCTGGGAAGCCCGGGACCTGGCCCGCGAGGCCTGGCGGATCGGCCTGGGGCGCGCGCGTTCGGGCCCCGTCCTCGACGTGGTGACGGGCGATGTGCGGCTGGACCGCCTTCCCATCCTCACCTGCTGGCCGGAGGACGGGGGGCCCTTCATCACCCTGCCCCTCGTCTACACGGAGCACCCGGAAGGCAAGGGACATAACCTCGGCATCTACCGGCTACACGTCCACGACCCGCGCACCACCGGCATGCATTGGCAGATCGGCAAGGGCGGCGGGTTCCACTACGCGGCCGCGGAGGCGCGAGACCAGCCGCTGCCCGTGACCGCGTTTCTGGGGGGGCCGCCGGCCCTCATCCTGGCCGCGATCGCCCCCCTGCCCGAGAACGTGCCCGAGCTGATGCTGGCCTCCCTCCTTCTGGGCGAGCGGCTGAAGCTCTGCCCCGGCCCTGGCCCCCACCCTCTCGTCGCCAGCGCCGAGTTCGCGCTCATGGGCCATGTACCCCCGAGGGTTCGCTCGCCCGAGGGGCCTTTCGGCGACCACTACGGCTACTACTTCGGTCGACCCCCTCTGGTCGTACGGCGAGACCGGCTACCACTCCCTGGCCGCGGCGGTGGTGAAGCAGCGCTACCCGCGGGAGGCCATGGCCGCCGCCTTCCGCATCCTGGGCGAGGGCCAGCTCTCCCTCACGAAATTCCTCTTCGTCACCGACCGCCCGGTGGACCTCCGGGACTTCCGGAAGACGCTCGAGCACGTGCTCTCCCGCACCAACCCCGCCACCGATCTCTACGTCTTCGCCAACCTCTCCATGGACACCCTCGATTACACGGGGCCCCGGGTGAACGAGGGCTCCAAAGGCGTCTGGCTGGGCTTGGGGGATCCCGTGCGCGATCTGCCGCGCGAGTTCCGGCCCTCTCCTCCCCCGCCCCCCGAGGTGACGGACGTGCGGGTCTTCTGTGGAGGCTGCCTGGTCGTGGGAGGCCCGCCCCACGCCACCGACCCCGGGGCCGGTGAGCGCCTGGCCGCACATCCCGCCTTCCGGGGTTGGCCCCTCCTCGTCCTCACCGACGAGCCCAAGCGGGCGGCGGCGAGCCCGATGAACTTCCTCTGGACGACCTTCACCCGCTTCGAGCCCGCGGCCGACATCCACGCCGCTTCGGTGCGCGTGCTCCGCCACCACCTGGGCTACGAGGCCCCGGTGCTCCTGGACGCCCGCCGGAAGCCGTCCTTTCCGAAGGAGCTCAGCGGCGACCCCGAGACGGGGCGGACGGTGACCCGCCGCTGGCGCGAGTACTTCCCGGCCGGGGTGGAGATGGGGGACGCGGAGGCGGCCCACCTCGACCGCGTCTAGGGCTCCACGGTGGTCAAGGGACCGAACTGCGCCATCTCCGCCTTGATCTTCGCCTCGTCCCCCACCACGACCACGGTCTGGGTGACGGAGGGGTAGAAGGACTGCCCCGCCTTGCGCACCTCATCCGCGCTGACCGCGTTGATCCGGGTCACGAACTCACCTAGGGCCTGGGGAGGCAGGCCGTTGACCCAGTTCGTGGCCAGGGTGCGCGCCACCGACCCCTGGATCTGGTTGCGAAGCAGGTAGAGGCCGGCCTGATAGCGCTTGGCGCGGCTGAGCTCGTCCGCGGTGGGGCTGGTGGCCCCCATGCGGTCGAACTCGTAGAAGATCTCCAGGGTGGAGGCCGCGGTCACCTCGTTGCGCACGTCGGCGCGCACCCGCACCAGGCCGCCCTCCTGCCGGGCCACCACCGCCCCCCGGGGCGAGTAGGTGTAGCCCTTGTCCTCGCGGATGTTCTTGACCAGGCGGCTGCTGAACGAGCCCGAGAAGATGGTGTTGGCGACGAGCAGGGGGTAGTACGCGGGATCGGTCGCGGTGACGGTGGGTCGGCCGGCCAGGATCAGGGACTGGACGGAGCCCGGCCGGTTCACGACGTAGATCCGGCGGCCCCCCGCCCCCGGGGAGGGCGGGGTAGCGGGTGGAGCCTCGCCCGCTCCCTTCCAGCCCGCGAAGCTCCGGGCCAGGAGCGGCGACAGGGCCGCGGGGTCCAGGTCCCCGACCACGACCAGAAGCGACCGCTCGGGACGGAAGCGGCGGGAGAACTCCGTCTTCAAGAGCTCGGGGCTGACCACGCCCAGCGTCTCCCGGGTGGGCGCCACCACGCGGTAGGGGTGGTCGCCGTAGACGGCCCGGGCGAAGGCCTTGTCGGCCAGGAACTCGGGGGTTGACTCGCGCGCCAGCAGCCCCTGGATGGCGTTGTTCTTGGCCAGCTCGACCTCCGCGGGCGGGAAGGAGGCGTGCTGGGCCACGTCGGAGAGGATCTGGAGGAGGGTCGCGGCCCCCGTGGACAGGCCGTCCACGGTGAGGAAGATCGCGTCATCCGAGGCCGAGCTCGCGATCTCGCCCCCGACCGACTGCAGCTCTTCGGCGATCCTCTTGGACGTGCGGGTGGTGGTGCCCTCCTTGATCGTGTCGGCCAGCACCTGGGCCACCCCCTCCCGGCTCGGGGGATCGGCGGCGGTGCCGCCCCGCGTGGCCAGCACCGCCGTCAGCCGGGGGATGCCGGGGCGCTTCAGGAGCCAGATGGTGAGCCCCCCCGGCAACCGCGACTCGTCGAGGGCGGGCACGGGCAGGGGCCGGTCCTCTCCATAGGGAGGCAAGTCCTTGGGCAAGGCCGGCGGCTTCTCGGCCGCCCGAAGGGCGGGCGCGGCCAGGAGCGTGAACAGGACGGCCAGGTGTCGAGCCATGGTCCTACCTCGTCTCTTTCTGAGCGGCGGGGGGGGCGGCGGGCCGGCGGTCCACCACGGTCCGGTTGGCAACCGTGAAGAACGTCCGCGCCGCCCGCTGAACATCCGCCGCCGTCACGGCCTGGATCTGGCCGGGGATCTCGTTCAAAGAGGCCGCGCTTCCCGTGAGCCTCTGGGCGAGCGCGAGGGCGTCGGCTCGGTTGATCAAGGGCTCCAGGCCGGCGTAGAAGTCCGACCGCATCTTGGTCTTCGTGCGCGCCAGCTCCTCGGCCGAGACCCCCACCGTCGCGATCTTCTGGATCTCGCCCTCCATGGCCTCCTCCACCGCGCGGGCGGTGGTGGTCGGCTTGTAGAGAGCAAAGATGGTGGTGAGGGTGGGGCCCCCGAAGTTCCAGGGGGTGCCCAGGGGCCAGTTGAGGCCGCCCTGCACCTGAAGCAGGAGCTCCTTCCCCTTGACCAGCCCCTGGTAGAAGCGGGACGCCTCGCCCCCGACTAGGATCTCGGCCGATGCCGCCGAAGTACCTCTCGGCCTTCGCGAAGACCTCGGCCGGGACGAGGTCCCCCGTGATCGCGAGCACCGCGTTGTTGGGGGCGTAGTAAGCGTGGAAGAACGACTCCACGTCGGCCAGGGTGGCCGCGTCCAGGTCCGCGAAGGAGCCGTAGCCGTCGTGGGCGTTCTCCCACTTGTCGAAGGCCTTGCCTGCGACGTCGGTCCAGAAAAAGAGGCCGTAGGGCCGGTTCTTGACGTTGACCCGGATCTCCTCCTTCACCACGTCCCGCTGGTTCTCCAGGTTCTTCTCCGAGAAATCCAGGGTCTTCATCCGGTCCGCTTCGATCCAGAGGATGGGGTCCAGGGTGGAGACGGGCGCGGAGGAGATGTAGTTGGTGTAGTCGTAGCGCGTGGATCCGTTCAGGCTGCCCCCGCCGCCTTCGATGACGCTGTCCATCACCCCTTTGGGCGCCGCGGGCGTGCCCTCGAACATCAAGTGTTCGAAGAGGTGGGCGAAGCCGGTCCG
>WNFI01109703.1_pt1 | contig 14957 bp, 18 predicted proteins | sample 5400471 | NCBI WGS metagenome assembly WNFI01 (sample SAMN13153348, study PRJNA577476) | soil metagenome | isolation source: 100 cm saprolite on Douglas fir-dominated hillslope | place: USA:California | collected 2013-09-17
AAATGGAGTCTGTACAAGCGTTCCTGTTTCTATTGGGGCCCCAGATGAGCCGGCAGCCAGGGAGAGGGCGTGGATGGCGCGCCGAGGTCTTATTATAGAACCTGGTCTGAACGCAGAGCGTTCTTCTGTCATCCCCATCTTTCTCTCCTTACTCCGGCTAGTCGTTGTCCATGTCTGCAGAACCTTCCCTTCCTGATCCCGACATATCCGACGATGATCAGCACCCAACTGAGGCATCCAATAGAAAGAGGAGCAGCAGAGGCCCGTGCAACCTGTCTTGCTGCCCGTATCTTGGCTGATTCATTTCTCCTTCTTAGCGTGCGATCAGTGTCGGAAAACTAAGAGCAAATGCGAGAGATCAAGGAGCGACGATGATCCCTGTAAAAGCTGCCTGGCAGCTGGCACAGGTACGACCCTCCCCTCTTCTCTCTTACCCACCAACTAATCCCGTTCTCCAGCCTGCACATTTCTAGGTATCCCCCACACCCCTCCCTCACCCGTCCCCTCTGACCGTTCCTCAAACAGGTCCTAGTTTCAAACGCGGCCCTCCTAAGGGCTACATTCATGCCATCGAGCAAAGATGGCACCAGGTCGAATCCGTCCTAGGCGCAATCCTGTCATCCAAGGATCCACACGTGAACGCTCTTATCAATAACTTACGCAGGGACGACCTGGCCCGAGATATCCTCAGCAGAGTAGACTTGGGTCCGTTTGTGAGTATCCCGCGGCATCCCCCCATGCCCTCCCTCTGATACTGAGTGGCCCATGCTATGCAGGGCCCCACAGGTCGCCTCAGCATCTCAGCAGGAATGTCAAAAGAAGACTTTTTTGCATCCATAATGAACACCGACAATCAACACCCGCGCGATCCGTCACGGCCCAAGCGGCAGTCTCGAATGTCACGCGAAATCGTTTCTTCGAGTACGTGATGCTCCGAGCTATTCGCGTGCTTTAATGAACCCTTTTCTAGACAACTCGATGCTTGTTACGCCTACCTTGGAATGGCAGGATCACCTCTCAAATTCCTTCGCTTGGACAGACAATGCAGAGTTATTGACCTCTTCTCCACCTCTCCACATTGGCGGACAACCGTCCTTCCAGCGTCGCCGATTGGAACGAGAGTCTACACCACCGAATTGGGGTCCCCCATATAAACTTGAACCAGTCTCTGGTAGGTGCAATCTACCGAGTGCTGGTGCCATTCAACAGTTTTCCTTACCGCTTTAATTACAATGTCTAGAGTCTGACGACTCTGATGATGATGCCTCATCTTTGGTTGGGGAATTGTCACTTGACGAAAATAAGGAGGTGGGTCCAGATGCTACCAAATTCTGACGTAGCTCAGCCGTGTCTATCACCGTAGGTGCGGTATCATGGCCTTATCAGCGGTCTTCACTTGTTGTCCCATGCGGACCGCACGGATGAACGTAAAGTCGGGGGTGTCTGGTAAGTAAATCGTTAAATTAAACCAATCGTATTCACTTCGCACCCAGGCAATTGCCCATGGCGCGTGTCTGGCCTCCTGCTGTGAACCGGTTTATACCGGAGGAGAGTGTCGACGTCACGATGCCACCTTTGGATGAGCAGCGTCATTTATTGGACCTGTATTTTACTTATGTACACCCTGTGTTTCCGGTCATCCACAAGTCCCTTTTCTGGAAGGACTATGAAGCTACGTAAGTGTTATCCCGTTGCACAAAATCCGGACACAGAAGCTCACTGATTTGTAGGTACCCGTTAGTACTTCCTTTGGTCGAGCTCGAGACAAAGCGTCACAAAGCTCACATGGTTTACAGATGTTCCGGTAGTTCTAGTCGTGAACGGCCACATATCTCAAATCTTTTACTCCTGTCAATGTTCGCAATTGCTGCCCGGTATGACCAAGCCGAATTACCCCTACTTGACCCAGGGAATCTTTGGGAAGCCGGGCTGGACTACATGGTCCAAGCCAGGGAGGTATTAAGTATGCTACCAACTCTATTATCCGGCGTCATTGCAAATATACTCACATTCGCTAAGATCGTGTTTATCATTATTGCAGAGGAACAACGTGTCAAGCCCTGTTACTTCTAGGACTACGAGAATTCGGCATTGGTGCGCCACGTTTTATGTGTAGCCCCAATTAAGAGGCTAAAGAACATTGGATCTGTAAGCCAGATGGAGCATGGCTGGCTTTACACAGGTAGGCAAAACAGTCTTTAATCCCATGTCGCTTATCAATCGATCGCCGCCTAGGGATGGCATTTCGCATGGTAAGTTAGCAGGTGTAAATATTTTGGAACTTGTTCACTCAAATCAGCCATGGCTATAGGCACAGGACCTAGGTCTGCATCGTGATGCAACGCTCTGGCGGATGGATGGCAGGAGTATGTTTACTCTTCAAGAGCTGCAGGCGAGAAAGCAGATATGGTGGGCTTGCGTCAGGGCGGACAAGCGCGTGAGGCTTAAACTTTTATACATACCCATGCCTGTCTCATTAGGATGTCAGATATACCGCAGTGTACATGGGCCGGCCGCCAACAATCTCGGAGTCGCATTTTGACGCCCCGCCGCCAGAGGTAAAGTTTAAGTTTATTTGTTGTTGCGCTGATTTGCCTCTGACCTGTTCGTGATCGGCTCTAGGATGAGGTGGATGACCTCTGGGCTCCACACAGGTCAGATCCTGTAGCTATTGACTTCAAACCTGTCCCGAGCCGCACGATGGCCGCTTTCCGGAGAGTGGCGGAGCTTTGTACGTTCTAAATTTCCAATTTAAACCTCTCCTAACCTCCGCCATCACATGTATCAACAGGCGTCATAACTGGAAACGTTATAAATAGGATTTATCCAGTTCACCCACCGTCGCAGTCTGTGAAGCGTGCCGCCCTAGCCGAGCTCGGGGCCCAATTAGATCATTGGTACGCGGAACTACCTGACTCCCTTGCGTTCGACCCAGCAAGCTCGCGATCTATCCCACCGCCAAATGTACTGATGATGCACACGACATACTGGAATACCGTACTCCTCCTACACCGAGCCTTGTGAGCGGGCAAATTTTTGATTCTCCCCGAGTTATACTGACACTACTTGTGCACAAGCATGCCAAAGTGGAGACCGACCCAGTGAGCTCGTCGGTCCTTGAGCAATTATATACACTAACATTGGTCATAGCGGCCGACATGCTTCAAACGGCACCAGAGAGTCGGAAACTCTCAAGTCCTTTGACATATGTCAATCCGCTGCAGCACACATAACGTCGACTTGTGAGTGTGTATCGACTTTACCTTTTGTTGCTCACCAAGTTCGTAGTTGTCGCATATCAGAAGCAGTACGGTTTAAGCTACGGCGCCCTTTTGGTCACACAGCCTTTATTCGCAGCCGGGTGAGTGCAGTTTTCAATATTTCGGACATCCAATTTAATTTATCGACCCTCAGAGTAATGCAAGTGGTCACCTGTACGTCCTCTACGTAAGCGTAGAGCGGAAGTTAACCGTTATCTGTAGTGACCATGCGGCCCTCGAACGCGCAAACCTCTGTTGTTTTGCAGCAAACGCTTAATTGTCTCGAGGACATGAGAGTAAGTGCTTGTACTAGATTGTGTATCCTGTAATCACATTGACCATTGACCTTATTATAGGTGATATGGCCTAGCGCATATCGTGCCTGGGGCCTCATAGGGGGTGCTAAAGTCCACGTAGACAGTGGTTTCCTGCATTCCAAGACGACACAACGCCCAAAGCGACCTGCGGAAGACGCCTTTGGTGTAGATGAAAGGAGCGGTGCTGGCCTGCTCCCACAGACGTTTAACTTTGACCCATCCGCAGGGGCAGACGGAGCAGCCCCACGGGCGTCAGCCGCCGAGAGCCGTCTTCTCGCACACATGCTTGGGATTGACTTTCCCTCGATGGAACCTTCAGCGTCACATGCCCCAGGCTACGAATGGTTGCCGCGCGACCAAAACAAGCCACGTACTCCGGACAGCTCGCATGCAGTCTCGCCCTCGAGGTCTGGGTCGAGTCGCAGTAGCCCTGCCGCAGCAATGCCTATCCCGTTCAGTTTCGAGCAAACACACAACTTCTGGGATTCACCTTTGCTGCAGGACATGAGTGTGAACTATGTTACGGGAGCGTGATCAGGAAGTGAATTTGCTGAGTGTAACTCTTTGTGGGACGTCCAAGATTACAATAACTTCTACGATTGATCCTTACGTTTTTGGGTGGTCTAACGGGCTCTGGTCTTTATTTCATCTCTCCCTCCGCGTTCTGTGCTTTGTGCTTTGTACTTGTAATAGTAGGGCTGGAACGCTATCGAGTTTGTTTTGATGTATGTAGTTGTTGTACGAATTGAATAGTTGGTGAAATAGAAATTACATCGGGTTGTAGTATGCGCTCTTCGAGCCAGGGGGCCCAACTTCTCGTGTTAGGACCTTAAGTTGGGTATCTCCGAGCGAAGAATGAGTGATAAAGACAATCTCTTGCAATTTATCGTCGTAAGTCGCCGATAGTACCCTCGGCTGGCCGAAATCACTCACTTCCCCTCCGGAGTGAGGTACAGTACATACGCGGGCCTCGCTACGAATCGTCGGGAATCGTCGGATTCCCGATCGGTCGGTGATCCCCGATGTCAGAACAGTGACACAAATACTACACGTGACTTGGACCACAGGGGTAAAAAACTCACGATCGCCTTGCACGGGCCAACGAGGTGTTACACGCTTACCTGACGTAGCGTAGTTCGAATATATTGTTTCACGTTTCACGATCCGTTTTTCAGAATCCACATCCACTGACTCCACTCTTTGTCAGAGTTCTGTGTGTTCGGCATCGGTCCGATTTTCAAATTAGTCTCACGCCTTGACGTTGGTCTTCTCATCTGGCATCTGGATTCCATCTTATCGCGTGCTTGTCCCCTCTGTCCCTTCTGAAAAGTTTTCCAGCGGCCAGTCAAACCATCGTAGTCAATCTGTGTGGGCCATGGATCACTCGATTTTTCTCGTGCAAATCAGTACGTACTACTGTCACAAGGCGTCGGCGGAGTCATGTCGCTTTTCACCCACTCGGACCCGGAATTTGGCTGAGACATGAACAGACTTATGAAAAAGCCGGCGGTAGCGTGATGACTACACAAAAACATATTACATGATGGAAGGCCTGAACTCTGCTCTAATGACGGTCTCATATTGCATTAGAAGTCTTTTCTATGTCAACGCGAATGCCGCTGATACAATTCACCTCAGCAGCCTTGAAGTCTTCGATCTCGTCATCGCCTAGATCCCCTGCTGATGCTTTGTGATGGAGTCCATTGAGCTCGACGCTGTTGTCATGTCCTAGAGCGCCAAGATCGCTGCTTAAAGTGCTGAGCATTGCACCAGAGTTGATAGTAGCACTTTTGCCTCCGTGCGGTCGAGGTTTCCGGCTCCCGCCTCCACTGGTACCTGAACCAGCAGCGGAACGTTGCTGGTTAAACAGAACCCCGAAATGCAATCCCCTGGATCCGTTCGAGTTGAATGCATGGCCATCGGAATGTGTCACCGTTTCGGAGCCGCGTTCGCGAAGGTCCAGGATCTGATAAAGACGTTGGTGGGACTGGCGGAATAAAAAAAGTGGTAGTGGCATACAACAAGATGACGTGTGATTGTTTGGATCAGCGAAGGCAACATTACCAAAGCGGGTAGACGAACCAGATTCGCAATGGATATGAGCAAGAAGTAGAAGACACCTTCGCGCAAAAAGGTTTGGATAAGACGGCTACTTGGCCCCCCGTTGCGCCGACGGACATAAAAGGCCTTAAAAACGGTCATAAAGGTAACAATCGTGTCAAACCCGAGAGGCGCGATCTGAAATCGGTTATCAGTGTAGCAATTAATTGGAAGTGGATAAAAACTAACGAAGAAACCTATAAATTTGAAATCCACATCAGTGCCAGTGGACTCGCTCGGCAAAGGAAACTGACGCACCAAGAAGATGTGCAGAGTGAGGCTTAGACATTGGGAAGCAGGGTCCCCGGTCCTGATGTCACGTCAAGCTGAGAAGCCCAAGCGAACGCCAAATACCCACGAAAGGAGGGGTCACAAAAGGCAAGACTGAATTATCGGGTCACCTTTTTGAATATATGGAGAACAGAACGAGACTTACCAAGCATCTGAGAGGTATCGACGTACAGCTGATAAACAACCATACCCCCAAGCGCGCAGAGAAGGCCAGCCAAGACCAGTTTATTTCGGTTGAAGAAGGCGTAAGTCCGAATCAACAGGACAGCTATGTAAACACGAATTGCTTAGCACTGGATTTGTATATAGTGCAGATGGCGACGGACACTCTGAACCAACTTGGTTCCACATCGCCAGAGCTACTGGGATCTGATGAGGATTATTACCATTACCGTACACTGAATTATGCACTACAAGTGAAATTTACCTTATATATCCTCTGGCAGGTTTCAAGGCTGTGATTGTTGACGAAGGCGTAAAGCAGGTATGGTACGACTGTAATGACCCAATACCTGTGGATGTTGAAGTGCTGCGCGTGCACGGCGTTGGAAGTTTTTGAATCGACGTACCGACAAAACAAGTACGCCACTTTGACTGGAGTCCAGGACGTCTTCCAAATCTGCAAGGTATCGTCGTATGAGTTACACATATGCGTAGGGGGAAAAGGATTGACATATTGCCACTCCCTGGGCAAGCTTATGATCCAGTCCCAGAGGACGACAGTATCTATTGAACAGGCGCACATCAGTGTTATCCACAGTTCAATAGATTAGATGAAAGTGCTCACACATTGCTTGGAGAGATCAGAGTAAATTCGACGGTAGGCCCACAATATTACCCGGCGAAAAAACGACGCACAACAAAAGTACACTTGTGTCCTGGAGGGGGCTCAATCTTGTTACATAGAGGGAAGCGAGATTACGCACACGAATATAAAGTGTTGGGAAGTTTCGAGGGTATCTGGCATGACTGCGAAGCGGAAAGACGGTTGAAGAGGGTGGATAAAAGAGAGGTGACTTGGAGGGCATCAGTTATACGCGTATTTGTACAAATGACAGGTTCTGGCTAGCGGAAAGCGATCACGAGAAGCTTTCTGTAAAGAAATTCATTTTGATCCTTTTGGAGCGAAGGACAACCTCATTCGTGTGTCGATCGAGCAAAGGAAGACGCAGACGGCGAGATGGCGGTCGACGAGGATTACGCGCCAACGGAGACGTCGTCATTGTCCACTGATGATGACGAAGACCATCAGCGTAGGCACCACAGTACGCTTGACATTTTGTTGGCCTGCTGCGAAGTCCAACCTGTCGATTTCCATTTCTGATAATCCGATTTCCATAAATCGCAGTGCTGTGGCTGTCTCACGCGTTGCCTTTGGACTTCACACGCCGTCACTACGGGAACAGCCCTGAACAGCCGTTAGAGGATCTGAATATCTAAAGACCGGTGTTTCCTTTCACTCAGACCGTGGAAGCCTAGTGAAGATGGCCGAAGGCAGTACTAGTCCAGGACCCAGCTGCCTACAAATTGGCCGCAGTCTCACCCACCTTGATGCCACCAGCATACCCTTGGTATATCGGTTAAAGCTCTGGCAATGCCTCCGCACTCTGCTCTGACATGTCGTCTCTTGGTGTCCATTCTCGACGTCCCAGAACAGAACAGTCTGCTCACTGTCTACTGTCGTCGCTTCTGCGACCGGTTATCTTGCCACTCTCGCCGCTGATCCAGTTCTTCAACGGACGCGCTTACCTGTCGTTGCCTCTTCGCATCTCGCCACTTAGACCCACTATTTCGGACCTCATACAACGGGTGTGTAATGAAAGGATTGGATATTGAACGTATTGTTACGCTGCCCTTTGTGCTACCTAGAACTAGGTCGTCTTCCAATGCGGCCAGGCGCTTAAGAAGACTTCTTCGCCTTTCTGTCTGAGCAGACTGAAATAATGACGGTGAGCCAACCAACTTCATGATCACTCCAGTGTCCCCTGACTGGGCTGAACTGACCAGTCACAATGGGATACAATCTTTCTCGGAATAATGCGCTCTCCCGATGCGCAATACGGCTGCTGGGCTGAATGGAATGGGTGGTGGTGTATTCAGTCCGTCCAGGATCTGCATAGTTGGCTCACCGTCAAAAGTGCGGAAGGCTGCAAAGATAGATGATGCCGACATTTGGATCAACGTATTCTCTTGGGGTTGCTGCATCGCGCTGTTCGAGTTCATATGACGGTGGGCCTTGGCTAGGGCTGTGTACCATTACCGTAAATGACAGCAGTATGGCCGTATTAGTCCAGGTCCCGTCACCGTACCATCCCTGCGATTCCTCGATAGCACTTTGCATTTGGCATGTCTAGGGCCCCCGCAAATCGCATCCGTGACAGCCGTAGTGGAGAATGCAGTGAATGATGACAAGCGTAAGTCTTGTTTTATAATTTCCAGGAATTTTCTGATAAGCATTGATTGACATGGTCACTGTAGATTACGATACATACAACACCGCGGAATATCTAGCTCGATTCATTACATATATTCCTCTTCGGCTATGTTGTCCAAGGGCCAGTGCACCGCCATCTGAACCCGTTCCTCCTCCGACTCGGCCACCGTCAATGTAGCCTCCTTCAGCTGCTCGCTGTGTGTCATGGCCTCCTCGTAGCGCTCGGCAGGTACCCAGCCCTCCGGCCCGAAGCCGACTATCTTTCTGAGCGCCTCTAGGTTCTCGTCCGCTTCTCTCTGTCCTGCATCCAGCTTCCTCGTCTCGCGTACGTCCTCGGCGTCGAACACGATAGGACACGGCGGGCCTCCTTCAGTAAGCGTCTCCCAGCTCTCCCCGGCCGTCGCATCGATAAGCGCAACCTTCAGTGCGAGAGTTTCGCCGTCCCACATGTCACTGGCGTGGCAGAAGAGGCGGCGGCGGAGCATGTCCATGGGGTCCGTCAATGCCGCGTAATGAAGCTCGTTGTACTTCTCCGTGTTTTTGACGTAGTGGTAATGGACGAGGCGGCGACGGTTGAGATCCTGGTCTACGTCCGAACGCTCCGGTAGCGTCATAGTTTGCGAGAAAGGGTCATCGTGGTTCTGTAGCCGTTCAGGTATACCGGCAAGGAGAAACAGGGGTAGGATCGAGGTGTGTTGCAAGTCGATCAGGCCGATGATGCGCAAGTTAGAGTCGACGATGATGTTGCCCGGCTGGAGGTCGGGATGGCGGATGCGGAAATGACCGAGGGTCGGGTTCTTGGGGATGAGTGACGACGCGAGGAGGAGATAGCGGCCCAGGTTTTCTATGTGATCCGACGGCGGCTGTTCCTGGTACTGGTAACCTTCCCTCCTGACGCGCTCGAACGGCAACAGCGGTCGACCGAACTCCTTCAGATAAGCAAGTTCCTTGTCGGTTCCTTTTACGAGCGCTGCTTTGGCACTCTCGTCTATAGTTATCAGTTAGTTTAAGGGAGTAATGAAAAAGAAGCAGAGAGCAGCCTACAAGGTCCTCGATCTACGTCGAGCTGTGATCTCCTGCCATACCACAGAGGCGGTCTTGTATCTGGGCCGACGCAGAAACGCTCGTCCTCTAGCGGGATGCCCGGCCGCCTTCTCCAAGTCTTTTGTATAGTACAGGCTTCCGCCAGCGGGGAAAGCGATCGACATCATCTTCGACTCGAGTTCAGCAAGTTGGCATGTGATTGAAATAACGTCGTCTTCCCCTAGGCCAAACCATCTGTGGCTCAGGCTAGTGCCTTCCACGAACTACATAAAGATATACTCGGTCTCTGCCGCGTTGTCCGGCGCAGGCGAGTATCCGTATACCTCAGGTATAGGTAGCCCAGAGGAACGGAATGAGGCCATAGTAGCCACTTCACTAGCGACAGTGAAGTACTTGGGAGTTGTAGCCGGGTACGGAATACGGGCTACCATTCGGAAGCCACCGTGCATAGTGATAAGGAAGGTACGGTTAAACCCACCCTCGCCGAGTTTTTGCAGGTCGACGATGTCATCAGGACTCCGATTGACGGACTCGGCTGCAAGTCGACGTAACCCATCGACGTTGAACATACGTCTACGCTCTACGAGGCGAAGGGCATCATTTATACTAAACATATTAGATTACGGGTTAGACATATACCCCATAGAATAACATATATGAGGCTTACATCCACCGTCCTGACCGAGACTGGAACTGCCAGTAAGTCAAAGACGAAGCTCGCGCTCCCAAGACAGGGCATTCCGATATACGTGGAGGCGGAAGAAGGGATCAAATGTAGGAGACCTAATGGTGCTCTACACCACAACCATGGAATACCATCCGGTGTGACGGCCAACACTCAGTGACACGCAGGAACAGACTTATGACTCGCTTATCATTGGGTAAAGGAGCATGGTAAAAAGCGGTACTGTACTCCTTATATCCTGCTTGGGGCTTAGTGAAGTGTGAGCGCAGTCTTACAAAGCATTCACTGGATGGCTTCATGCTCTTCCCCTCGCCACGCGACAGACGACTTGTCGCCTATACTTACCATCATTTACGCCACTGAGACGGGGAACGCTCAGGATTACGCGGGAAGAGTTGCTCATCATTGTCGGAGAGCACATTATAAATGCCGCGTCTTCGATGTCGATAAATACCCCCTCGTATGTATGACCCAGGTACACCTTGACATTCAATGTCACGTCGCTGATCTTTGCCAGTCTGAACTCGTGTCAGAGAACATCATTATATACATTGTGTCTACCTCTGGTACAGGAAAAGAGCCACGAACGATGACCCCAATGTGGAGGAGTCTCTTGCGCTCTGACCTGCCCGACGACTTCTTTGAAGATCTCCATTATGTTATTTTTGGCCTCGGGGACTCGTCCTATGAAAAGTTCTGCTGGCCAGCAAAGAAATTAAGTAGACGTCTCGAACGCCTCGGCGCGATGGCCATCTGCCCTTGTGCCGAGGGCGATACCCAACACACCCTCGGGTATGTCGACTCTCATACTGCTTGCTAAATCATGGCATCGGTTTCTTACTATCCTTCAGAACTGATGGCGCATTTGATCCCTGGGTCTCCAACTTAACGAATGCCCTGATGAGGCTATTTCCACTACCCCAACACCTTTCACCCATGCCAGCTGAAGAGTTACCGATGCCTCGAGTGACTCTCGTCTCAGCTACTTCCGAAGAACTACAGAGTACACCTGATCCACTGGCCGGCGACGATCGATACCACATATTTGAACTCATTAGAAAAGAACGGATCACCGCAGATGACTGGTATCAGGATGTTCAGCATTTCGAGTTTCAATGTCAGGATGATCTCGCGTATGCTATCTTCTAGTGTGTTCGAAAGGATTGACCCGATCAATACAGCTATGACCCAGGGGATGTTGCTGTCATTCACCCGGAAGCATCTCCCATAGACGTCGACACCTTCCTCACGACGTTAGGCTGCTCTAATGTTGCTGATGACCCCATACGGATTCAATGTATTTTTGAGGGTTTGTTTACATCCCACCGTCGGTGTGCCACATTACTTATCGACCATTGGAGATCAAAGTCTCCCGGATCGTCTTCCTCAGGTTTCGACTCTCCGTGCCCTCTTTTCACGTCACCTAGACATTAATGCGGTCCCCAAACGATCCTTCTTCCGAGTTCTCAAACATTTCGCCACTGATGAGCGGGAGCGCGAGAAACTTGAAGAATTTTCCTCGCCTGAGGGCGCGGTAAAGTGATCTCTCCCTCGAGACGGTTGTCTACTCATTGTGGGCAGGAAGAACTACACGAATATGCAACCCGAGTCTGCCGTACAATCCTCGAGGTTCTGAGTGAGTTTCGCTCAGTGCATGTGCCGCGTGAGCATATCTTCGAACTTTTCCCGCCTCTGCGCCCGCGCGAGTTTTCGATTGCGAGCGCATCACTGGCGCATCCGCATGAGGTCCCCCTATGCGTTGCAATCGTCAACTACAAGACCAAACTCAAGGCTCGCAGGCGAGGTGTGTGCACTTCCTTCCTTGCCTCACTTCCCATTGGCAAGTAGCCTCTTTTTTCCTCTGTCCTTCCCCATTATGCTCAACACCCTAGTTATGACTTAAGCAGGTGTGCAACTGAAGATCGGGATCACAAAGGGCTTGCTTGCACTCCCACAGGACTCGACCCCAGTGATCTGTATTGGGCCAGGAACAGGAGTGGCACCTGCTCGGGCTGTGTTGGAAGCTCGCGTGCATCTGGGTATGAAAGACAACACATTATACTTTGGGCACCGCGCTGCGGGAAAAGACGCGCACTATGCGCGGGAATGGACCTCACTGGTAAATTCCGGACATCTCACGTATCGTGTTGCGGCTTCGCGGGATGGGCCTGAAGGCACGCCGCGGGTCTACGTGCAAAGCCTCCTTTGGCGGGACGCGAAGCGCGTTTGGCACCTAGTCCATGACAAGGGCGCGTGGGTGTATATCTCCGGGTGCGCTTCCCCCTATATCCCGCGTGTGCGCGTATGTTGACGTCTGATAGATCATCAAATAAGATGCCGGCGGGCGTGCGGGCTGCGCTGGTGGACATCGCTAGGGAGGAGGGGGATATGGGAGAGGAAGAGGCGCGTGCTTACGTTGCTCAGCTGGAGGGGGAGAGGAAACTCTTTGAAGAGTGCTGGAGTTGACAATCTTGAACATTGCCCTCTCGTTTAGGGGCAGAACGAGATAGGTTGGAGGGAACGCGACGCTGGTGATAACTTCAGAAGCACGCAGACTGAGATTAGCAGGATTCGATACATCTCATGGAAGCAGTGCAATGCAAATGTAGTCCTGTATAGCGGGTGTGGTCACCTGTGAATAGGACATAGTATTTGCCGAATGAACTCGCACACTAGTAAAGGAGTCGGCTTGGGGCGCTCGTTCCTTTCGAATCGCCTTGCGGACAGTTCCTTCGAGGAAGAGTTAACTCGGACAATCGACGGAAAGTTGATAAACGCAGTTGTATTGGTCCCCACGTTTAAAAGCTTTTTGTCGCCATGTGCAAGCCGCACTTGCTCTGCGCTGTTAGTCCGCGGTGATGGTTGTCACAGGAGCGCATATAATTATGTAACTCGCCTTCGGACACCTTACACGTTATGGCCATAACACATATCACCTCACTCGCTCAACTTGATGCCATCCTCGACAAGTCATCTGCAAAGCTAACTGTGAGCTTGGATAATGCGCCTGCTATAGATTTCGACCGGTGCTCACGTAGTTGATAGGTCGTGGATTTTCATGCTTCCTGGTATGGATTATAGCAGCCGTTTGTTCAACTGAGCCTGCTCAAGTAATTATCATTATAGGTGTGGACCATGCCATGCCATAGCTCCTGCCTATGAGGCTCTGTCTAAACAGTATACGAACGTGAACTTCCTCAAGTGTGACGTGGACGCTGCGCAAGATGTTGCTCGTCGTTATTCTATTACCGCTATGTAAGCAACGAACACTCGGAAACAGGGGACTCTTCAATAAACGGGTTTCCACTTTACAGGCCAACCTTCGTGTTTCTGAAGGGCCAGACCAAAGTCGATCAAGTCAGAGGTGCCAATAAATCGTACGTCTTTGTATATTCTACTTTTTTCCCGTTTCGTCATTCCTCACGATCAATTAGTGCCTTGGAGGACACTTTGCGAAGGCATAGCTCAGGGTCAACTTCTGCAGCGTTCTCCGGTAGAGGTGAAAGTCTTGGTGGGTCCTCTACGGCAACCCCGCCTTCTCGAAACGACGGGTCGGAGGCGCAGTTAGTCAACCTTGATCCTCAAGTGAAGACGCTTCTTATTTTCTTTGGGGCATATCTACTCTTCTGGTATCTGAGCCGGTGAACGGCTGGAGGGGACTTGGGTGTATGTAGATACATAGAAAGGTAATATATTCGGCCAACTACGCTACGTAAGATAGCTCAGGCAAGACAGTAGCCTTGTTATGTAGCGGTCACCTGACTGCCACCAAGCGCGTTTCGTGTTCACGCCCGTCCCACCACGCCTGACCGTTGTCTCCACGAAATGTCCTCGGGACATGTCAGCTCTGGTCCTCCAAAACCACCCTCCACATCATCACCCCATGCGACTCCTCTGATTCCTGAGCGTTATATCGACATTCCATCCCAGAGGTTGTATGCGTTGAGTTTTGCATTGCTCATCCAGGTAAGACTAGCCTTTGTCGACCCTCGCGTTGACAACTTCAATCTGCAACTTATAGGCCGTAAAATTCTTCGACTTTCTAAGATATCTTTTATCTTCGGAGGGCAGCCCAGCTCCACACTATGGCAAGAAGTGGCTGCTTGTCGACCTCTTATTCTGTCTCGCTCTCTCGCGCCTACGCATTCCAAGACTAAACTATTCCAACACTATTGTGGCACTACAAATAATTTGCTTTGCCCTTATGAATGGGCTTTTATTTGGGGGTATCCGGTTACATATCTTTGGAGACCCGAGCACACATTCATCCCGCCATGGTGCGTTGGTCGCAGAGCACTATGATACAAAGCTCATCCTGAGTTTCTAGGTCATGTCAGTCTTCAGTCGACCTCTAACATGCTTAGCATGTCCAGTTTACTGTCCATCCTAACCTTCGGCCTTGTTACGGGCGAAGGCCACGGAGGCAGGGATAGTAACCTCGCAGGCCAGCACACCGTTCGCATGTCACCCATCAGCACCGCACAGCTCAATCCCTACAGCCAGCGATTCTGCCTGGATGCTTCCTCAACCAGTGTTCTGGTTCCCATTCTCCTGAACAACTCTAACCCGACTTCCTTGCGTTATACCATCACGCCGTTGGGCCACACCGAGTCATCAGGAGGCAAGATCGATTCGGTGACGTTGTCTTCGCGTGATCTAAAGGCTATCGAAAATGCACGTTTGGAACGGTTGCGATTGACGAAGAATACAAAACAAGAGTATTATGACGACAGTATTGACGACTATGACGATGAATATCCTAACAATGATTCGCGTGACAACCCCTCCTCTCTTCCACGCCTACAGAGTACTCAATCAATGGTGCA
>WNFI01166980.1_pt1 | contig 14957 bp, 15 predicted proteins | sample 5400471 | NCBI WGS metagenome assembly WNFI01 (sample SAMN13153348, study PRJNA577476) | soil metagenome | isolation source: 100 cm saprolite on Douglas fir-dominated hillslope | place: USA:California | collected 2013-09-17
GATCCTCGAACGCTTCCGCCGCGCCGCGCTCGGCGCCACCCTGCTCTATTGCCGCGGCCGCCTGCAGCGCGAGGAAAGCGTCATCCACATCGTCGCCGAGGATCTCAAGGACTGGACCCGGCGCCTCAACACGCTGCGCGACCGCACCGGCAACGAGCCGCCGCCCTCCACCCGCAAGTCACCCTTCTCATTGCCCGAGCGGATCCCCGGCTACGATCCGCGCGAGATCGTCATCCCGAGCCGCGATTTCCGCTAGCAGGAAGGAGGGTGGGGGCATGGTTGCCAGCGACAGCTTTGCCGAGTTCCTGAAGGAGCAGCTTGCTCCGCTCGGCCGCGTCACGATGCGCCGCATGTTCGGTAAGACCGGCGTGTTCTGCGACGGCTTGATGTTGGGGATGGTCACAGATAACACGCTCTACTTCCGGGTCGATGACTGCAATCGCGCGGCCTTCCAGGAAGCTGCGTCCTTTCCGCCGCTCAACTACAGAAAAAAGGGCAGCACCATCGATCTCTCCTTCTGGCGCGCGCCGGAGCGGCTGTTCGACGAACCCGATGAGCTTGTCACCTGGGGGCGAATAGCGTTGGCGGCCGCGGGTCGGGTGGCTGCGAAGCGAGAACGGGCCGCGCCAAGGCAAAAATCAAAGCCGCCGAACAAGGGTCAAGAACCCTGAAAGTCACTGGCTTGGCAACCGAGTCGGCGCGGCCCATCATCACGACCGCCCGGCAACTCGTCGAGACGGTGCGGCGCGAGCGGCTCGGCAAGGGCGGGCTCGACGCTCTCTTGCATGAATACGCGCTGTCCTCGCCCGAGGGCGTCGCGCTGATGTGCCTTGCCGAGGCCTTGCTGCGCATTCCCGATTCCGAGACCGTCGACAAGCTGATCCGCGACAAGATCGCCGCCGCCGATTGGCGCAGCCATCTCGGCCATTCCGGCTCGCTGTTCGTCAACGCCTCGACCTGGGCCCTGATGCTGACCGGGCGCCTGTTGCGGCCCGACAATGAAGGCGATCTCGTCGACGCGCTGCGCCGTCTCGTCGCGCGGTCGAGCGAGCCGGTGTGGCGCCAGGCGGTGACCGCGGCGATGCGCATCCTCGCCGGCCAGTTCGTCATGGGGCGCACGATCGAGGAAGCGCTCGACCGCGCCCGTGACGCCGAACGGCACGGCTATCGCCATTCCTTCGACATGCTCGGCGAAGCGGCGCGCACGATGGCCGATGCCGAGCGCTACCATGCCGCCTACGAGCACGCGATCGTCGCGATCGGCCATGCCGCGGCCGGCCGGCCCGTCGAGGCGGCGCCCGGCATTTCGGTCAAGCTGTCGGCGTTGCACCCGCGCTACGAATTGGCGCAGCACGACCGGGTGACACGGGAATTGCTGCCCTCGCTGCTCGGGTTGGCGCGGCAGGCCCGCGACGCCGGGATCGGCTTCACGATCGATGCCGAGGAGGCCGACCGTCTCGAACCGATGCTCGACATCGTCGAGGCGCTGGCCTTGATGCCCGAGCTCGCCGGCTGGGACGGGCTCGGCCTCGCTGTCCAGGCCTATCAGAAGCGGGCCTTGCCATTGATCGGCTGGCTGGCGGATCTGGGACGGCGGGCGAACCGCCGGCTGATGGTCCGGCTGGTCAAGGGCGCCTATTGGGACACCGAGATCAAGCATTCCCAGGAGCGCGGCCTGGATGGCTATCCGGTATTCACCCGCAAGGTCGCGACCGACGTCTCGTATCTTGCCTGCGCCAGGCGGCTGTTCGCGGCCGGCAGCGCGCTCTATCCGCAATTCGCGACGCACAACGCGCACACCCTCGCCGCGATCCTCGAATTGGCTGGCGAGCGCCGGGACTGGGAGTTCCAGCGCCTGCACGGCATGGGCGAGGCGCTCTACGACGAAATCGTCGGGCCGGACAAGATGAACCGGCCGTGCCGCGTCTACGCGCCAGTCGGCGGGCACGAGGATCTGCTCGCCTATCTGGTGCGGCGGCTGCTCGAAAACGGCGCCAACACCTCCTTCGTCAACCGCATCGTCGACGAGCGCGCGCCGATCGACGAGATCGTCGCCGATCCGATCGCCCGGCTGGCGGCGCTGCCGCAGAAGCCGCATCCGCGCATCCCGCTGCCATGCGACCTGTTTCAGCCGGAGCGGCGCAACTCTCGGGGGCTCGATCTCGCCGACCCACGCGCGCTGGGGGATCTGCGGACGGGCCTGACCGAAGCATTGCGGCGGCCCTCGCGCGCCACGCCGATCGTCGGCGGCGCGGAGCTGGCCGGGACCGAAGAGCCGGTATTCGATCCGAGCGACCGGCGGCGCCGAATCGGCACCGTTGCCGCTTCCGGACCGGAGCCGATCGAGCAAGCGCTCGCCCGAGCGGCGCGCGCCGCGCCTTCGTGGAGCAACACCCCGGCCGAGCAGCGCGCCGCGATGCTGGAACATGCGGCCGATCTCTACGAGCGGGATCGTGTGGCCCTGATGGCGCTGATCATCCGCGAAGGCGGTCGCACTATTCCCGCAGCGTTGTCGGAAGTCCGGGAGGCGGTCGATTTCCTGCGCTACTACGCGGCGCGTGCTCGCACCGAATTCGCCATGCCGCAGCCCCTGCCGGGCCCGACCGGCGAGCGCAACGAGATCGGGCTTTACGGCCGCGGCGTCTTCGCCTGCATATCGCCATGGAATTTCCCGCTGTCGATCTTCACCGGCCAGATCGCCGCCGCGCTCGCCGCCGGCAATGCCGTGATCGCCAAGCCGGCCGAGCAGACGCCGCTCGTCGCGGCGGCGGCGGTGCGCCATCTGCTCGCGGCCGGCATTCCGGGCGACGCCTTGCACCTGCTGCCGGGGAGCGGCGAGACGGTCGGCGCCGCACTGGTCGCCGATTCGCGAATCGGCGGGATCGCGTTCACCGGCTCGACCGAGACGGCGCGCGCGATCAATCAGAGCCTGGCGGCGCGGCCCGGGCCGATCGTGCCATTGATCGCCGAGACCGGCGGCCAAAACGCGATGATCGTCGATTCGTCCGCCCTGCCCGAGCAGGCCGTCGCCGGTGATCGACGAGCCGGCCCGCCAGGCGCTCGAACGGCATGCCGCCCGGATGGCGCGGGAGGGTCGTCTTCTCTACCAATGTCCGTTGCCGGCCGACGCCGAGCACGGCACCTTCTTCGCGCCGCGCGCCTTCGAGATCGACAGCGCCGGCCGGCTCGAGCGCGAGGTGTTCGGCCCGATCCTGCACGTCATCCGGTGGCGCGCGGATCGCCTTGACGCGGTATGCGACGAGATCGCCGCGACCGGCTACGCCCTGACCCTCGGCATCCACAGCCGAATCGACGACACCGTGCGGCATATCCTGGGGCGGCTCGGGGTCGGCAACAGCTATGTCAACCGCACGACGATCGGCGCGGTCGTTGGGGTCCAGCCCTTTGGCGGCGAACGGCTCAGCGGCACCGGGCCGAAGGCCGGCGGCCCGCGCTATCTGCACCGCTTCGCGACCGAGCGGACCGTGTCGGTCGATACGACCGCCGCCGGCGGCAACGCGACGCTGCTGTCGCTCGGCGAGGAAAGCTGAGCGGTTTTTCTGCCATAGCGGGAACGCGCCGCTTCACCAAACGTTGAACAGCGGCTAGAATGCCGCCGCAGCCGGGCACCCCGCCCGGCCAGTCGAAATCAGCCCACGGCTCGATTTCGTGTCTGCGGCCCAGGTCTTGGCGGGGCCGCTGCGCACGTGTTCAGTGTTGCGCAAATGCCGCGGCCGATCCTCCGGATTCGCTAGTTTTGCTGCCAAACTGTTGCACGAATGTCGCTACGGGCCGCGTTCTTCCTGATCGGCCGCGATTGTCGGGCTTGGCGAGCTAAAAACCAATTGCCATCGCGGAGGTCGATGGTAAACATGGGCGCAACGGTGGTGGCGTAACCATCGTCGTACGCGTATTTGCGGCCGGAGGTAAGGTGATGAGAAAACGCTACATGCTAGGCGCCGGGGTCGCGCTCGCCATGGCGTTCAGCTGGGCGGCACAGGCCCAACTGTTCGTGATGCCCAGCGGGCCGGGCGCCCTCTATTTCGGCATCGAGGGTGGTTGGACCCACCTTGAGGATACGTCGAACAAACTTGGCGGTATCGGCTTCAAACAGAGATTCGACGAAGGCTTCAACGCCGGCGCCCGCGCCGGCTACGAATGGGGGCCGCTGCGCTTCGAAGAAGAATTCAACTTCGGCAGCAACAAGGATACCAGGCTCAGCATTCTCGGCGCCAACGTCCCGATAAGTGGTCAGCGGAATCGCTATGCGATCATGACCAACGCGATCTACGACTTCACGTTGGGATGGCCGATCACCCCGCATCTTGGGGTCGGCATCGGCGCCGTCAACCTGCGCGACTCGATGAGCACCAAGCCGCCGTTCGCCGTGACGCTCGCCTCGAACTCCCAGTGGGAGTTCGGGTATCAGGCAATCGCCGGCATCCGGTACAACATCAACCCGGCATTGGCGTTCGACCTCGACTATCGTTACCTGGCGACGACCGACCCGACGTTCAGGACTGCCACCGGGGCCAAGTACAAGTCCGAGTACAGCACGCATAACGTGGTCGCGAGCCTGAGCGTCCGCTTCGGCGCACCGCCGCCGGCGCCGCCCGCGCCGCCGCCGCCGCCGATCCTCGCCCGCAAGGTGTTCCTGGTGTTCTTCGATTGGGACAGGGACACGATTACGCCGGAAGGCCGGGCGATCATCGCGCAAGCCGCCGATGCTTGGCGCGCTGGGGGCAACGTGACGATCCAGGTCACCGGCTACACCGACGCCTCGGGCTCGGCTGGCTACAACCAGCGGCTCTCCGAGCGGCGCGCCAACAACGTCGCGAACGCTCTGGCGCAGTCGGGCGTGCCCCGGCAAGCCATGGTCGTCAGCGGCCGCGGCAAGAACGACCAGCGCGTTCCGACCGCCGATGGCGTGCGCGAGCCGCAGAACCGCCGCGTCGAGATCGTCTTCCCGTAAGCGATCTCAACCGAAAAGCGCCGGGGCCGAAAGGTCCCGGCACCTTTCTCACCGCCGCGCCTCGCGCGGCGGTTTTTCTTTGCCTGCGATCAGCGTGCGTCGGAACGGCCGGGGGGCGGCGCCCGGGTCGAGGCGCCGCTGCAAGGCGTCGCCCAACAGGTTGCAAGCCATGACGGTCAGGAAAATCATCAGCCCGGGATAGACCGCCAGCAACGGCGCCGCGGTGATCAGCTCCTGGGCATTGCTCAGCATGCTGCCCCAGCTCGAAAGCGGTGGTTGCACGCCAAGCCCGAGAAAACTCAGCACCGATTCGAACAGGATCACGTCGCCGACGCTGAGCGTCGTCGCGACGATCAACGGCCCGAGCACATTCGGCAGAATATGCACCCACAGGATATGCGGCACGCCGGCCCCGAGGCTGCGCGCGGCGCGCACGAAATCGCGGTTGCGGGTGACGAGGGCAGCACCGCGCACCAGGCGAGCCGCCGTGGTCCAGCCAACCAGCACGGCCAGCACGACAATGCGAACGACGCTGATCTCGTCGGATTGGATCAGCGACGCCGGCAGGCCGAGCTTAGTGAGATCGAGCGCGGCGAGCACGATCAGGAGGGGCAGCAACGGCAGCGCAATCACCGCATCGGTGCCGCGCATCAGCACCCGATCGGTCCAGCCGCCGAGATAGCCGGCCACCAGGCCGATCAGGGTACCGACCGCCGCCGCGGCAAGCGCCGCCGCGATCCCGATCACCAGCGACACGCGCCCACCGGCGAGCAGCCGCAGCAGCACATCCCGCCCGAGCTCGTCGGTGCCGAGCGGGTGCGCCAGCGACGGCCCCGACAGGCGGTTGAGCAGATCCACCAAGTTGGGATCGCCGCCCAGCAATGCGCTGACCAGCGGTGCGGCGAACGAGGCGACCGCGATCACCGTCAGCAGGATCAGCGGCAATTTCACCGGTAGGAGACGCGTGGATCGAGCCAGGCATAGGCGAGATCGGCGGCAAGATTGGCGACCATCGTCACGACGGTCGCGAGCAGCAGCGCCGCCAGCGCCAGATTGTAGTCGTTGCCCATCACCGCATCGAAGATCAGCTTGCCCATGCCCGGGTAGGCAAACATCGTCTCGGTGACCAGGGCGCCCGAGACCAGCCCGCCGAAGGACAGCGCCAGGATCGTCGTCACCGGAACCAGCGCGGCGCGCAGCGCATGATGCATGATGACCCGCGCCTCGCTGGCGCCCTTGGCGCGGGCGGTGCGGATATGGTCCTGGGCCAGCGCTTCGCGCATCGCGGCGCGGACATAGCGGGTATAGCTCGCGGCGCTGACCAGGATCAGCGTCGTCGCCGGCAATACCAGATGGCGCAGCCGGTCGGCGATATCGCTGCTTCCGGCGGTCGCGATGCCGCTCGCCGGTAGCCAGCCGAACCCCGCGGCAAAAACCAGGATCAGGACCAGCGCCAGCCAGAACGTCGGCAATGACACGCCGGCAAAGCAGAACAGGTTGATCGCCGCATCGAGCCGGGAATGGGGCCGCCGTGCCGCCGCGGTCCCGAGCCCCAGCGCGACCGCGAAGGCCAACACAAAGCTCGGCCCCATCAGCAACAGCGAGTTGCCGAGGCGCGGCAGCAGCGCCTGCCAAACCGGCGCTGCAAACAGCCGCGAGTAGCCGAGATCGCCGGCGAGCGCCTGCCGCGCCCAAGCCATGTAGCGCAGCAGCAACGGCTGATCGAGGCCGTAGAGCGCCTTGAGCCGCGCCGCGTCGGCCGTGCTCATCCGCGGGTCGGCCGAGCGCATCAGATCGATCGGATCGCCCGGCATCAGGCCGATCAGCGCATAAATGACGAACGACATCAGCACCAGCATCGCCATGATCTCGACGAGGCGTATCGCGGCGAAGCGGATCATCGGGTTACGGCTGGGCCGACCAATCGGTGATCCATAGCGTCGTCGGTGATTGGTTGCCGGTCGGGCGAACCCCGGTCAGCCATTTCGGCAGGATGAACACGTCCGATCGGAAATAAAGCGGCAAAGACGGCAGCTCGACGGCGTAAAGCCGCTGGGCCTCGGCCCACAATGCCTTGCGCGCGTTAGGGTCGAGCTCGATTTCGAGCGCATCGATCAGCCGATCCATCTCGGTGCTCGTGAAGCCGGTCGCGTTCTGGCCGACGAAACCGTTCGCCGCGCTCGGGATCTCGCTCGAATGCAGGATCGAGCGCGGCACGTTTTCAGGCGAGCTGATCCAGGCGTACATCGCCAGCTCGAAGCGGCGATGCGGCAGCGTGTCGCCAAACAGCACGCGGGCCGGTTCATTCTTGATCCGCACGTCGACGCCGATCCCTCGCCATTGGCTCTGCAACACCTGTTCGACGAGCTCGCGCGAGCGGTTGCCGGCTGTCGTCATCAATTCGAACGACAGCTTCTGCCCCTGCGCATCGCGGCGCAGCCCGTCGGCTCCTTTGCGCCATCCCGAGGCCTCTAGCAGCGCCTCGGCGCGCGCCGGGTCATGGCGATAGCGGGGAACCTCGCCGGTGTAGCCGAGGTCGAGCGGGTTGACGAAGCTGTCGGCCACCGGTTGGCGGCCGGCGAACAGCGATTGGCTGATGGCCTCGCGGTCGAGTCCGAGGATCAGCGCCTCGCGTACCCGCCGGTCGGCCAAGGCGGGCTGAGCGAGATTGACGTCGACGTGCTCGTACACCAGGCCGGGCTTGTAGATGATCTGAAACGCCTCGCCGTTGCGCTTTGCAAAGGCGAGCCCTTCGTCGAGCGGCAGCCCGAGCTCGCCGGCGATCATGTCGATCGTGCCCGACAGCAAATTGGCTTCGAGCGCGGCGGTGTTCTCGATCGTGCGGACCGTGATTCGCCGAAAACGACCGGGCGGACCCGCCCAATGCGGGTTCGGCTCCAGCAGGATGTGCGAGCCGGCGACAAATTCGGTGACGCGATAGGGCCCGTTGTAGAGGCCCGGGTTAGTCGGATCCGTATTGTAATGCGTGCGCAGCCGGTATTGCGCCGGCTCGGCGAAGGCATCCCGCTCGATATGCGCCGGCAGCAGCATGAAATCGTGGATCGCCGCATAGTCGAACGTCAATTTGTCGACGTGCAGCGTAAAGGTCCTGTCGTCCTTGACGTCGATCCCGGTGATGCGGCGATACAGCTCGGCGTTGCTGACCCCGCTCTGCGGGTTGCGGCCGACCTCGTAAGTGAACCGCACATCAGCGGTCGTCACCGGAACGCCGTCCGCCCAACGCGCGTCGGGGCGGATCGTGTAGGTCAGATCGATGCCTTTCTTGCCTTCCGGCAGATCGACCGTCACCGCGAGGCCGTTGCCGATTGACGGCAACTCGGTGCACAGCAGGCAGGCGAGCTTCCACTCCGCGTCATAGACGGTGAACGGCCGCAACGCCGCCCCGAGCACGTAGCTTTTGGCGGCCATGACATCGATACTCGGGTTCAGCGTTGCGGGGAATTGGGTAATGCCGATCGACAGCACGTCGTGCTCCGCCGCGCTCACCGGCGTCATTGCTACGGAAGCGAGGAGTCCCACCAGCGGTGCGATGCATCGGCGCGTCCGCTGCGTCTCGCGGAAAACGTTCATAAATCGCATGCAAATCACCCGACTGCCTTGAAACTCAGCGGCCCGGGTCATATTATCCGGCACTGGCGAGATCGGATACGCAACACCCGAAGTTGCTTATTCGCGGGAACGAAGCACCGTGATGGTTGTTTCAGGCCCGAGGCCCGCAAGGGTTGTTCTCAGGTTCAGCAAGCCTGCAGCGTATTTCCAATCCAGAACTGCCACAGAGGATAAGAGGCATGAAGCATCTCTTGAATGGCGTCGCGGTCGTTGCGGCCCTTGCGATCGCCGCGCCGGTCTGGGCGCAAACAGCCGCGCCCATGACTCCGTCATCTCGCGCCCCGGCCGCCGCGCCGGCCGCCACCGCACCGGCAGCCTCAATGGCAGCGCCAGCGGCACCGACGGCGAAAGCGCGGCATAAGCGGGTGGTGAGCCACCGCAAGGCAACGCGCCGTGGGATGGCGCGCAAGGCGGGCCCCGATTCGATGGCGAACCAGCTCAACGCACAAGAGCTGTCGCGCGTCCAGAGCGGCGGCGGCGCGGCGCCCGCTCCAGCTGGCGGCATGGCGCCCGGCACGCTGGGCGGCGGCTACGGCCAACCGGCGCCGACCCAGGGGATCCCCGGCGGAAATCAGCCCTCCGCCAGCTCGCATCCGCCGCCGTCGCGCTGAGCACCGCCAATACAGGTTTTTGTCGCAAGGGGGCTTCGGCCCCCTTGTTGATTTCACCCACCGCGATCGCCGCTATGGGGCCTTCGTCTCTGCCGGCGTGATGTCCGTTACTAGCAAAAAAACCGGCTCCCAGCCAAGTCGTGGCTATCGCGTCGTTTCGCATTGAACGAAACGCTTTGAGGCCAGACATTTAATAGCTCGTGCCCGTTTCTTTTATTGCAACCTGACGAAACCAGCGCCGGCAACGGTAACGGTTCATGCTTTTTTAAGTCACAAAAGGATAAAAGCGGAGCGGCCCAAAATTTACCGCAGCCTATGGCAACGAGCGTCAGCCGCGAGCCCGAAGCCTCACCCTCGGACTGGGTGAGGCATTTCGTCGACGAGATCCCCTCGGGCATCGCGGTCTTCGACCACGAGCTGCGCTACATCGCGGCCAACCCTCGCTGGACCAAGGCCTTTCATCTCGCTGCCGCGGTGCTTGCCGGACGACGCCATGACGAGCTCGATCCTGTCGGCGGCGCCGGCATCGCCGAATTGCTGAGGCGCGCACTGTCCGGCGATACGGTCGAAGGCTGTGCCGACGGCGCCGGCGAACTGCATCGGCGCGTCGTCGGAATCCGTCCGCGGGTCGCTCACGATGGGTCGATTATCGGGGCCGTTGCCGCCCTGCACGAGGTCGTAACGGTCAACGGCTCGCCGGCCGTCCGAGCTTTCTCAGCCGCGTGCGGTCGGTACTGACGGCGAACGGAGGCGCGGAACCCGGCACCGCGATGTTTCTGCTCGATATCGACAATTTCAAGGGGGTGAACGATTTGTACGGTGCGCGGGTCGGCGACGCGGTGTTGAAGACCGTCGCCGCCCGCCTGATGACCGGCACCCGTTCGCACGCCCTTTTGGCTGCTGGATCGGAGACCCCGCGCATTCCAGCATATGGCGACCTGATCGCCCGGCTCGGCGCCGACGAGTTCGGCATCATTCTTGGCGCAACGGCCGGTCCCACCGACGCCGAGGCCTTCGCCCGGCGGCTGCTGCAGGTGATAACCGCGCCGATCCTCGCCGGCGACCAGCGGATCCGCCTGACCGCCAATATCGGCTATCTGATCACCGGCCCGGCCCATCGCACCGAGGATGACGTGCTGCGCGACCTGGATGTCGCGCTGCAGGAAGCAAAGATGCGCGGCCCGAACAGCGCCAAGGCCTGGGAACCGGCACTGACCAGTGCGATGGACCGCCGCCTCGGCATGCTCGACCAGCTGCATCGGCGCGTCGTCGGAATCCGTCCGCGGGTCGCTCACGATGGGTCGATTATCGGGGCCGTTGCCGCCCTGCACGAGGTCGTAACGGTCAACGGCTGCGCCAGATGCAGGTCTGGCACATGCTCTACGGCCGCGCGATGATCGACTGGGTCAGCGTCAACGTGTCGCCGCGGCAGTTCGACGACCCGGCACCGCTATTGACCACCCTCAACGAGATCAACGAGGGCGGCTTCCCGCTCGATCGGCTCAAGATGGAGCTCACCGAATCGGCGTTCATGCGCAACCCGGAGGTGGCGCGTGGCGTGATCGGCGAATTGCGCGATCTCGGGATTCGCGTCGCGCTCGATGATTTCGGAACGGGCTATTCGGCGCTCGGGGCATTGCGCCAGTTGACCGTCGATACGATCAAGATCGATTGCGATTTCACCGCCCGGCTCGACACCCCGGAGGGCAAGGAACTGGTGCTGGCTCTGTTAAAGATCGCCCGGATCTATGGCGCCGACGTCGTCGCCGAGGGCGTCGAAACGGTGCTGCAGCGCGATACGTTGCGCGAGGCGGGCTGCGGCTTCGCTCAGGGCTTTCTGTTTGCCAAGCCGATGGATGGCCGATTTTTCGGCGCCTATGCGCTGACCCACCTGGTGGAGAGCGGCAACACCGATTGACGATGTCGCTGGCGATGCGCCAGGGCTAAGCGGCGTGGCTTTCCGTGCGGTCGGTCAGCAAGGCGTACAGCGCATCCGCATTGTCGGTGCCCCTCAGTTTCTCGCAGATCGTGCGGTCGCGCAGCAGGCGGGAGACCAGCGCGAGGGCCGTCAGATGCTCGCTCCTGGCATCAAGCGGGGCCAGCAGAACGAATACCAGATCGACCGGCTGGTCATCGATCGCCTCGAACGAGATCGGGCGGTCCAGCCGCGCGAACATTCCGCAAAGCCGGGTCAGCTCGGCCAATTTGCCATGCGGCACGGCAACGCCCCGGCCGATTCCCGTGCTGCCGAGCCGCTCGCGTTCAGCGAGTACGTCATAGATCTGCCGCTCGCTGCCGCCGGTGATCGTCGCGGCGCGGCGGGCAATCTCCTGGAGAGCCTGCTTCTTGCTGCTCGCCCGCAGCTGCGGGATGACGCTTCGTGGGGTGAGGAGGTCGGCGATCTGCATGGTTCTGCGTTCCAGCCTTCAACCTACAGCCGCACCACGGCCATGGTTCCCGGCGCGCCGATCAGCACGTCGCCGGCAGGGCATAATTCTCTCACCGAACATTGCGGGCAGCATTGCCATTTCGACTGCGGCCGGGCTCAAGCGCGGGGTCGATCCAGCCGACATTGCCATCGCCGCGGCGATAGACGACGTTGAGCTCGCCATGCGAACGGTTGCGAAACAACAACACCGGCGCGTCGGCCAGATCCATCCGCATCACTGCCTCGCCGACCGTCAGTCGCGGCAATTCGGTGCTCATCTCGGCGATGACGACCGGAGCGGTCGCCTCGCCATCGGGCACCGGCTCGGTCTCGGCTTCTTCATCGACCGGCGCCAGAACGAAAGCCCTTGCCGTCTCCAAATCCTCGGCCTGGTTGCGCAGCCGGGCATGGTGATCCCGCAGCCGGCGCTTGTAGCGGCGCAAAGTATTTGCCGAGGAGGGCATCGAGGCTGTCTTCGACGTGGCGCCGCAAGGCGCCGCCGACATCAACCTGTTTTCCGGTGACGGTCAGCTGCATGGCCAGAACCGCTCAATCCTTGAGGTTGCTGCGTACCGTGCGCTAAAGCGAAATTGGGCATCCCGGCGACCGCGGTCAAGCGCCCCAGCCCGGGATCCGGGCTCATAGGCTCAGCATCTTCTCGCGGCGGCGTTGCACCGAGGAGGGGATGCGCATCGCCTCGCGGTATTTCGCAACGGTGCGGCGGGCGATATCGACGCCGTCGCGCTGCAGCAACTCGACGAGACGCTCGTCGGACAGCGTGCTGTCCGACGGCTCGCGGTCGATCAGGCTGCGGATGCGGAACCGAACCGCTTCGGCCGAATGCGCGTCCCCGCCGCGCGAGGCGGCGATCGCCGAGGTGAAAAAGTATTTCAGCTCGAACAGGCCGCGCGGCGTGGCGATGTACTTGTTGGTGGTAACCCGGCTGACCGTGCTCTCGTGCATCCCGATCGCGTCGGCGATGTCGCGCAGGATCAGCGGCCGCAGCGATTGCACGCCATGGCGGAAAAAACCGTCCTGCTGTTGCACGATCTCGGTGGCGACTTTGAGGATCGTGATCGCCCGCTGGTGCAGCGATTTGACCAGCCAGTTGGCCGCCTGCAAGCGGTCGGTCAGGTATTCGCGCTCGGTCTTGCTGAGCGTCGCCCGGCTGATCCGGGCATAATAGCGGTTGTTGACGAGCACCCGCGGCAGGGTCTCGGCGTTCAGCTCGACGGCCCAGCCGCCATCCAGCTGCGCCCGCATGACGATGTCCGGCACCACCGGCTGCGCCAGCGGCGGGTCGAACGCGAAGCCGGGGCGCGGGTCGAGCGATTTGATCTCGGCGACCATCTCCGTCAGGTCTTCGGCATCGACGCCGCAGAGGCGCATCAGCGCGGCCGCGTTGCGCGCCGCCAGCAATGGCAAATTGTCGAGGAGCCGTTGCATCGCGGGATCGAGCCGATCGCGGTCGCGCAATTGCAATGCGAGGCATTCGGCCAGATCGCGCGCGAATACGCCGGGCGGATCGAATTCCTGCAGGCGCGCCAGCACGCGCTCGATCCGCGCCGGGGCGCAGCCGAGCCGCTCGGCGGCGCCGTCGAGCCCGCCCTGCAGATAGCCGGCCTCATCCACCTGGTCGAGCAGATGAAGGGCGATGACCCGGTCGGCCTGATCCGGCAGATCGGCGCCGATCTGTTCGATGAGATGCTCGCGCAGGGTGCGCGGACGTGCCGCAGCCTGATCGATCCCGGGCAGATCGCCGGCGTGGCCCGCCCCATTGCGCGTCCGCCAAGATTCAGAGCCGCCGCCGAGATCGCCACCGATCTCGACCGTGCCGTCGCCCTCCTCGCCCGCCGCGGCGCGCCAATGATCGGCGTCGTCCGGCGCGCCATCGCCGGTCAGCGCCTGGGGAGGAGCCTCCGCGGCGCCGTTGACCGCCGATGTATCGGCCTGCGGCTCGGTTCCCGGCGCCGCCCCGTCCTCCGCCTCGCGTTCGCCCGGCTCGAGCAGCGGGTTCTGCTCGATCTCGGCCTCGACGAACGCGCTCAACTCCAGGTTGGACAGTTGCAGCATCTTGATCGCCTGCTGCAGCTGCGGCGTCATGACCAAAGCCTGGCTCTGGCGCAGTTCAAGCCGTTGAGAGAAGCCGATTCTGTTCACAAAAAGCTCCGTTCGGAGCGGGCTTATAGGCTGAATCTTTCGCCGAGGTAAACGCGTCTGACATCGGCGTGGGCGACGATCTCGTCGGGCACACCCTCCATCAGCACCTGGCCCTCGTGCAGAATGTAGGCGCGGTCGACGATCTTCAGCGTGTCGCGGACATTGTGATCGGTGATCAAGACGCCGATGCCGCGGTCCTTGAGGTGAGCGACGAGGGCGCGGATATCGTTGACGGCGATCGGGTCGATGCCCGCAAGCGGCTCGTCGAGCAGGATGAATTTGGGCTGCGTCGCCAGCGCGCGGGCGATCTCGCAGCGCCGCCGCTCGCCGCCCGACAGCGCCATCGCCGGTGCGCGGCGCAAATGGCTGATCGAGAATTCCGCCAGCAGTGAATCGAGCATCGCTTCCCGGGCCTCCGCCTCGGGCTCGGCGACTTCGAGGATGGCCCGGATGTTCTGCTCGACGGTCAGCCCCCGGAAAATCGAGGCTTCCTGCGGCAGATAGCCGATCCCGAGACGCGCGCGGCGATACATCGGCAGCTCTGTGATGTCTTGGCCGTCCAGGTCGACCGTCCCGGTATCGGCCGCGATCAGGCCGGTGATGATGTAAAAGCAGGTGGTCTTGCCGGCGCCGTTCGGGCCGAGTAGCCCGACCACCTCGCCGCGCTGCACCGAAACACTGACATCGCGCAGCACCGGGCGGCGCTTGAAGCTCTTGCCGAGCCCATAGCCGATCAGGCCACGGTTGTCGGCGACCAGCCGCGGTGCCGCCTGCCCGAGCCAAGCCGGCCCGGAGTAGCTCGGCGTGCCGCGTCGCATGCCGCCGCGCATCACGGTTTCTTATCGCCGCCGGAAGACGCCTTGCGACCCAATGCGCCGCCGGCCCCGCTCCCGCGCGCTTCGTCATCACGGATGAAAAGGCCCTGGACCCGCTGGGGCGGCCCGCTGGACGCCACGTTGGGCGCCGCTGCGGCAGGCAGCATGCGGCTGACGTTCTTGTTCAGATCCATCACCCCATATTGCCCCTTGATGACGTCCTTGCCGCGGGCGATTACCACATTATCGACCAGGGTGCAGATCCCGCTGTCGGCATTATAGACGCCGTAATCGCCGCGCCCGGTATCGAGCGCGTTGGTCACGACGACATGGCCTTGGGC
>WNFI01691917.1_pt1 | contig 14954 bp, 15 predicted proteins | sample 5400471 | NCBI WGS metagenome assembly WNFI01 (sample SAMN13153348, study PRJNA577476) | soil metagenome | isolation source: 100 cm saprolite on Douglas fir-dominated hillslope | place: USA:California | collected 2013-09-17
GGAAGATTCCCGGAGGCGGGGAATCATTTGAATTCCAGGGCCGCCGCTTTTCCGTGCTTCAGTTGGATGGGCGACGCATAGCGCGCGTGAAAATCGAAAGCCTTCCTCAACCCGCTCCGGCAGGACCAGCGAACTGATGCTGCGCTACATTTTTACACGTCTGCTCTACACGATTCCGGTGCTGTGGCTGGTGGTGTCGGTGGTGTTTCTAATGATCCACCTGGTTCCCGGCGATCCTATTCAGCAAATGCTGGGCGAGGGCGCGGCCAGCACAGATATTCAGGCAGCCCGCCATGCCTACGGGCTGGATGTTCCGCTGGGACGGCAATACGTAAATTATTGGAAAGGCGTTCTTCGCCTCGATCTGGGATGGTCAATTCGGTTTGATCAGCCAGTGGGCCGTGTGATCGTAAAACGCTATCCGGAGACGTTACAGTTGACCGCCGCTGCCATGTTCGTGGCTTTGTTGTTATCTATTCCCGCCGGTGTTCGCTCCGCCCGGCGACGCAACCGCTGGGACGACCGCGTGCTAAGCTTTGTCAGCTTGCTGGGATTGTCTTTCCCCAACTTCGCGCTCGGGCCGATTCTGATTTTGATTTTCGCGATTTATTTTGGCCTGCTGCCGGTATCCGGATCAGGAACATTCGCCCATCTGGTGCTACCGGCCATCACGCTCGGCGGGGCGTTGGCGGCGATCCTCACGCGCATGGTGCGGACGTCTATGCTCGAAGAGTTGGGTCAGGATTACATTCGCACAGCCCGAGCCAAGGGCTTGTCCGAAAATGCGGTGGTTTATAAACACGCTCTGCGCAATGCGCTGGTGCCGGTGCTCACGGTAGCAGGACTGCAATTTGGAGCGTTGCTGGCCGGAGCCATTGTTACGGAAACAATTTTTTCCTGGCCGGGAATTGGCCGCCTGACCATCCAGGCCATTGGCGGACGCGACTACTATCTCGTGCAGGGCTGCATCCTGACCATCGGCCTGACATACATTGCAGTGAATTTTTTAACTGATGTCCTCTATTCGCTTGCCAATCCCAGAATCCGGCAATAGCTTAGAATTATCCCGTCACGAAGACCTGCAAGGATTCGTCATTTCCGCGTTCTCATACCTATGGGCATTGTTAGATCTGTTTTGATTTCTGTGCTGGCTGTTCTGCTTGCGCCCCTGGCTTCGGGGCAAGAAACTCTTCGCACGCAGACTAACGTTGTACTGGTGCCTGCCTTGGTGAAGGACGGCGCCGGGAATGTGGTCTACGGGCTGCAAGCCAAAGACTTCATCATTGAAGATGACGGCGTCAGCCAACCAGTGCGCATGGACGAAGCCGCCGTGGCCGAGCCCGTGTCGCTGGTGATCGCCATCCAGACGGGCCGCACGGCCTCGGCGGAATTCGAGCGCATACGCACCTTAAGCACAATGCTGGACCTGATTCTGAGCCAGGAAGGGTCCCAGGTAGCGATTGTTCTCTTTGACAGCCAGGTCGACTTGGTCCGCGATTTCACCAGCGACGCCGCTTTGATCCAGAAAGACCTGAAAAAACTGCGGGCCGGAGACGGCGGAGCGGCCATCCTGGACGCGGTGAGTTATTCCGCAGGCCTGCTCAACCAGACGCCGAAAGAGCGCCAGCGCGTGCTGCTGCTGATCAGCGAAACGCGTGACCACGGCAGCATCATCAATATCGATGACGTCGTGACTGTGATCGGCAACAGCAATATCGCGATCTATACCCTCGCATTTTCACCGACCACTTCCAATATCCTTGATGATCTGCGCGGCAAGCTCGAACGTAAAGGTGATTCGGTCAATCTAGCGGAGGCAGCAATCAAACTGATGGTCATGGCCCGCCAGGCCATGCGTCAGAATGCGCCCAAAGAAATTGCCCGCCTTACTGGAGGAGAGTACGAACTGTTCAAGTCGCACCGGGGCTTCGAGGACCATATGGTCGAGTTTGCCAACCACGTCCACAACCGCTACTTGCTGAGCTTTGTACCGAAGACCCCCCACCCCGGTTTGCATGAAATTCGTGTTCGGGTGAAGGACACGGGGAGCGCTACCATTCTGGCCAGAGAGAATTACTGGGCAAAGCCGCCCGAGTGAAATTACAGCAATTCGACAATTCGTGCGCTTATTGCACCATCCACAATCTCCAGGAATCCCAAACTGATCGGCAGCTTGAATCTGCGCGGTCCGGCGCTGGCTGGATTGAAGGAGAGCACGCCGTTTTTTATTTCCTGCTTAGGCTGGTGCGTGTGGCCACTGATTACTGCTGCGAATCCTGCGGCTTGGGGATTGAGATCAATGGCATTCCCATCGTGGATGAGGTAAACAGACAGTCCCGCAAGCTCCACAACTTGAGTTTCAGGAAATTCACGCGCCCAGGGCCCGCGATCGACGTTGCCGCGAATTGCGGCGACCGGCGCAATCTGCGCGAGCGTGGGGATAATGCTGGGCGAACCAATGTCTCCAGCGTGGAGAATATGTTCGCAGCCGCGCAAAGCGGCGAGCGCTTCCGGACGCAGCAGACCGTGGGTGTCGGAGATTACGCCGACGAGCATTACAGACCTGCCGCAATACGCGAACGCGGATCCATATAGTCACGCAGCGCATCGCCGATGAAGTTGAACGAAAGCACAGCCAGCATCACGGCGGCAGCAGGGAAGAGCACCATGTGAGGCGCGTCAAACAAATGCAGCCGGGCGTCGTTCAGCATTGAGCCCCAACTTGCGGTCGGTGGAGGGACTCCCAGACCAAGAAAGCTCATCGTGGCTTCCGCCAGAACGGCCCCCGCCATGCCGATGGCCGCTTGCACAATCACCGGTTGGATAATGTTGGGAAGGATGTGCCGGGTCACGATGCGCCAATCGCTGGCGCCGAGCGCACGTGCGGCTTCTACAAATTCTTTTTCCTTCACCGCCAGCACCTCGCACGGCTTCCACAACCTCTTTTTCCTTCACCGCCAGCACCTGACCGCGGACCAGGCGCGCGTAGCCCACCCATCCTCCGATGCACAGCGCGAGAATGAGATTAAAAATTCCCGGGCCTAAAAATGCCACAAAAGCAATCGCCAGCAGAATACCGGGAAAGGACAAAAAGGCATTCATCACCACAATGTTGAAAAATCTGTCGGCGAATTTGCCGTAGTATCCGGCCACCGAGCCGAACACCAGGCCCAGCAGCAGCGATCCAGCAACTACACTGCTTCCTACCAGCATGGAAATGCGCGCACCGTAGATTACACGGGAGAGAATGTCGCGCCCAAATTCGTCCGTTCCAAACCAGTGTGCGGCACTGGGAGGCTGCAAGCGCGACGGCAGATCAATCGTGTATGGGCTGTGGGGCGCAATCCAGGGAGCAAACAGCGCAAACGCCACAAAGACCATCACCAGCACCATGCCGGATGCAGCCAGCATATTGCGCCGTCCCAGCGTGGTGGCTGCCGTCAGAATTGCGGGAGTACCCATCAGAAAATGATGATAACCGACTTACTTTGCCGGAATCATAGCCGGAGTCAGGACTTTTTTCATGGCGCGAAAGAAGCGGTCGTTTTGTTCTGGGGTGCCTACAGTGACTCGTATGCCATTCGGTATACCCCATGCGCTAAGCGGGCGAATAATGACTCCTTCAGCCTGCATCTTCTTGGCCAACGCCGCGGCATTCTCTTCCGTTTCAAAGTAGACGAAGTTCGCGCTGGTAGGAACGGCGGCGATGCCCAGTTCGGCAAGATGCTCCAGCAGCCAGACTGAGCCTGCAAGATTGTTCTTGACCGTCATGGAGATGTGGGCTTCATCGTGAAGAGCAGCGAGGGCCGCCGCTTCGGCCACCCCTGAAATCGAAAACGCATTACGCACGCGGGCGAAGTACTGCAGCAACTCAGGATGTCCGCAGCCGTAACCTACACGAAGTCCCGCCAAGCCGTGGGCCTTGGAAAAAGTTCGCAGCACCAGCAGATTTGTGTGTGGAGCGCGGACGTGCTCCATGGAACGCGAATACGTGACGCCGCGTTGCGCCGCAAAGGACGTAGCGAAATCCGAGTAGGCTTCATCCAGCACTACCAGCACGTGGTCCGGCACACGCTCGAGAAAACGGTCGAAGGCGTCCGCGTCGAACATGGTCCCTGTGGGATTGTTGGGGTTGGCCAGAATGATGACGCGCGTCTCGTCATTGATGGCCGCGGTTATCAAATCAAGATCGTAGGCGTGATCGCGCATCTGCGTGGTGATCAAGCGCGCGCCTGCAGCCTGCGTCACAATCGTGTAGCTGATGAACGACCGCTCGCTGGTGACACAGTTGTGTCCCGGAGTGAGTAGAGTGCGCGCCACAATGTCTAGAATTCCGAGGGAGCCGTCAGCCAGAAGGACCTGTTCCGGCGCCAGACCGTGACGCGCCGCCAGTGCCAGGCGAAGTTCCGTGGCGTCGTTGTCGGGATAAAGGTTTACTTCGTTGGCAGCAGCGCGAATGGCTTCCACCGCGCGCGGCGAGGGACCAAAGGGATTCTCGTTGGAGGCCAGCTTGACCATGGCTACTCCCGATTCCCGATGGGCCTCCCGAATGTGCTTGCCGGGTACGTATCCAGCGAGTGCCTTGATGTGCTCCGGTATCAGCTCAAGAACGGTTTTTTTCATCGACGAATAAGCGCGTATAAATTTTTTCTATACGAACATAACACAAATTGATGGCGAGGAGTTTCCAGTGTTGGATCGTTAACCCGCAAAGCCCAAGTTAAAAAAAAACTAACATCGATGAGATTTTTTACCACCGGGATTCTTCGGTCGCTTAGGACGATCTTTAGGCGTCCGTACGAATTGCCGAGGACCGGCGCGGCGCAGCAAGGCGACCTCTTTAGGATGAAGCTGGCGAAAAGCTCCCGTCTCAACGTCGAGCGTGAGCGGGCCGTAGCGTATGCGCTTGATCTTCTCTACATGAAAGCCAATCTCTTCGAACATGCGCCGAATCTGGCGGTTCTTTCCTTCAATCAGCGTTACTTCATACCAGGGATTCGCTGCTTCCTTCACCAGCCGCACTTGCGCCGGCGCGGTGCGGACCGGCCTGATTCCTACGCGTCCTTTTTCCGGACGGGCGCCGATTTTGATTCCGTGGCGCAGTTTGTCGATCTCCGCTTCCGGAGGTTTGCCGGCCACTTTGACCATGTAAGTTTTTGGCACATGGGACGCAGCTTTCGTCAGCTTGTTGGCTAGCTCACCATCATTAGTCAGGACTAACAGGCCTTCGCTGGCGTAGTCGAGGCGCCCGACAGGATAGATTCGCTCACCAACGCCTTTAATCAGGTCCATGACCGTGGGGCGTTTTTCCGGATCGGAGACTGTGGTTACATATCCCTTCGGCTTATTCAGAAGAAGATAAATATGGCGTTCCGGACCGCGCAGTAGCTTGCCGTCAACTTTGATGTGATCGCTTTCCGGATCAGCCTTGCTGCCTAACTGTGAAATAATCTCGCCGTTGACGGTGACGCGCCCTTCAGTGATCAACTGCTCGGCTTTGCGGCGCGAAGCAATGCCGGCCGCCGCCATGATTTTTTGCAGACGCTCCAGAGGCACGGATCAGCCCCCTGAGCTTTCGGATGCGACCTGTCCGGCGGCTTGGTCGTCGGCTTCATCATGCTCCGGGTCGGATGAAACATTGGTCTCGGTGACATTCTGCGGCGTTTCCGCCGTGTCTCCCGCCATTTGCTCGGTTCCGCCATCGGCGTCGGCGTCGGGGACGCCGGTGGCGTCCGCCACAGCGGCATCGCGTGCAAAAAGCTCTTCCTGGATATCACCGGCCGTGAGTTTTTCAAATTCCTGAATGCTGGGGAGATCGTTCACGTCTCTCAATCCAAAGCGCATCAGGAAATCTTTGGTGGTCTTGTAGAGCATAGGCCGCCCGACTACCGCTTTGCGTCCGGCGGTGGTAATGAGCTTGCGATCGATCAAGGTTCCGATTACGGCACTGCAATCCACGCCGCGAATCTCACTGATCTCCGGCACGGTAACGGGTTGTTTGTAAGCAATCACGGCCAGCGTTTCCAGCGCCTGTAAGGACAGACGCACCGGCGGCTTCAGGCTCTTAGAGAATGCCCGCACCACATCGTGATGCTCCGGCTTGGTGGACATGCGATATCCGCCCGCAACCTGGCGAATCTCGATCCCATGCTGCTCTGCGCTGAATTCGATAATCAGTTCTTCGAGCATAGGCCTTAGTAACGACCGTAGCGTCGTCTTCTCGGATTTTTCCAGAGCGCGTTTGCCCGCGCGCGGTTCCACTGTCTCGACAGCTCCCAGGTGGGTTTCGCTGTGCTCAGTGTCCGGCGCGAGTTGCAACGCCAGCAAGTCGTCGCGGAGCAGCGCCGCCATCTGGTCCAGACTGACAGGCTCGTCCGCCGCGTAAATGAGTGCTTCGAGTTTGGCTTTGATGGACATAAATGTCAGCAATTAGCAAATGGCAAATAGCCAATGGCAAATAGCCAAGTCAGTTCGTCTAGGTTGCTTCGGTGCGGTTTTACCTCTACTTCAATGAAACCTCAAACCCTGCTTTTGGCCAATTGCTAATTGCTATTTGCCAACTGCCGCAACAGGATGGCTTGCAGTCGCACCAACTCCAGCAGGGCCAGAAACGACGAGATCAGCGCCGTGCGCGTGTGGATGTGCTGCAACAGGCGCTTGAGCCGTATCGGCCGGTCTTCCATCAGCAGCCGGCGGCGGAAGAACTCGATCATTTGTCCCACTGTTACGGTATCCTCATCCACTTCCAGAATCGGCCGGTCTTTAGCCCGTTCCAGAATCTGCTGGAACGTGCGGACCAGATCAATCACGTCCGCCACCAACTCCGGCTCGGTGCCTTCCGCGTCCTCAAATTCCCAGAGCGCGGGATTGCTGACTACCGCATCCTCGACATGCTGCTTCTGCATCAGCATCTGCGCAGCGTTCTTGAACTTTTCATGCTCCAGAAGCCGCTGCACGAGTTCTTCGCGCGGATCACCCAGTTCTTCCGGCGCCGCATCCGGGTCGCGCGGCAGCAGCATCTTGCTCTTGATGTGAATCAGCAGAGACGCCATGTAGATAAACTCGGCAGCCACGTCCACGTCAAGATGCTTCAGCGTTTCGACATACGCCAGATACTGCGCTGTGATACGGGCGATGGGAATGTCATAAATATCGATGTCCTGCTTGCGGACCAAATCCAGCAGCAAGTCGAGCGGGCCGTCATACACCGCACCCACAGTCACCGCGAAAGGGAATTCGCTGAGCTTGTTCTGGTCTGACTGTAGATTTTCTGCCATCTCGCTTTATCTTTGACCCACGTCAGTACGTCACATCATTATTCTATTCCCGCGTCCTCGCCCGGCACGGGTTTTTCGTACTCTGGTGAAAGATGCATGGCTTCGCGGACTTCTTGCATGGTGGCCTCCGCGGTCTTTTGGGCGCGGGCGGAACCGGCTTCCAGGATGTCCCAGGCCAGCTTGGGTTCCTGTTCGAATTTAGCACGGCGTTCCTGCATGGGAGCGAGCAGTTTCACGATGGCATCCGCGGCCCAGCCTTTACACTCAATGCATCCGATCCCCGCGGTGGTACAGCCGGCGTAAACATTCTTGATGGTCTGCTGGTCGCTGAAGATTTTGTGCATCGAGCCTACCGGACATTTATCAGGATTGCCGGGATCTGTACGTCGAACGCGCGCCGGATCTGTAACCATGGGCTTGAGCTTTTTCCGGACCACTGCCTCAGGATCACTCAACAGAATGGCGTTGCCATACGACTTGGACATCTTGCGGCCATCCGTGCCCGGCAGTTTAGGCGACGGTGTCAGCAGAGGCTGAGGCTCCGGGAACACCAAGTCTGAGGGTGTGCTGTCGCTGGTTTTTGGATAAAAACTGTTAAAGCGCCGGGCGATTTCACGCGTCAACTCCACGTGCGGCACCTGATCTTCGCCCACTGGAACAAAATTGCCTTTGTAGATCAGAATATCGGCCGCTTGCAGCAACGGATATCCCAGAAACCCGTACGTGCTAAGGTCTTTGTCTTTGATGTTTTCCCGCTGATCTTTATACGAGGGAACGCGTTCCAGCCATCCCAGCGGCGTGGTCATGGAAAAGAGCAGGTGCAACTCCGCGTGCTGGGGCACGTGCGACTGGATAAACAAAGTGCACTTGTTGGGTTCGAGCCCGGCGGCCAGCCAGTCAATGGCGATTTCAACGCAGCTTTGTTTCACCCGCGACGTGTCGGCGTAGTCGGTGGTCAGCGCATGCCAATCGGCCAGGAAGAAGAAGCAGTCATACTTCTCTTGCAGCTTCACCCAGTTGCTCAGAGCGCCAACATAGTGTCCCAGATGCAGCTTGCCCGTGGGGCGCATGCCGCTGAGGACGCGCGGACGTGAATTTACAACGTTATCTGCCATGGTTTTTCTAACGGAAAGGCGATGGCCGTTCTTAGTGAAGATGGTATCACGCGCCGCTCTTGTTCTCCGGCGGCTGCGGCGCAATCGATTTCACCTTGACCGGCTTGGCCGGAATGCCCACGGAGATGGTGTACGGCGGAATGTCCTTGGTGGCCACACCCATAGAACCGAGTAAGCCATGCTCATGCACCCGCACCCCGCTCATGACAGTTGAGTGATAAGTGATTCGCGCCTTGGGACCGATTTCCGTACGCGTGTTGGTGACAATCATGCCGTCGTTGAGGTCGTGCTCGTGGGAATAGATATTGGCGTAGTCGGAGATGGAACTGCCTTCATGGATGATGATTTCGCCGCGGTCGTCGAGCAGCACGTATTTGTGGATGGTGCAATTGTCCTCGATGGTCAGGTTGTAACCGTAGGAAACCTCCACGCCATGAAAGATTTTCACGTTCTTGCCGATGTGTTTCAAAACATGCCGGCCCAGCATGTGGCGCATGCGAAACCCCAGCCAGTGATTCAACCCCATCGGAGAACGGTCATACATCATCCAAAACCAGATCAGAGGCTTGCGTTCGGCGTATTTCTCGGCATTGACGTCGCCGTAATGCTCCGGCTCAAGCGTACCGTTCCGCGGGTCAAAGTTATGGACCATCGCCTGCTCCGCCAGCGAAGCGCCATGCCCCGGCGCCGCCCACGGACGCCCGAGATAGAGTTCATGCAGCGCGTTCCGCACCACCAGGCTGCGGTGCTCCACGTCACGAACGGAAAATTCCTCGTCCAATTTATCGATCCACGACAGAAAAGCTTCTTCCACCCCAGGCAGCGGACGTAAATTGCGGTACTCGTAACGCGGCATATAAACCTCGATCTAAGAGATTGCTGAACGACCAATGATATAACGGCGGCCGCCGGCCGCCACACGGCGTAAACCGCTGGTTCATTGAATTCGCGGGATTACTGCGGGAAACAGTTTTGTGGAGAGTATTTGAATTCGAGGATGGCGGAGAAGCGAGGTTAACTTCTGCGTGGCGCAGGTGCACCTCTCAGAAGACCTTCTGTACTCAAATCTTCGTCCAGGTCTGGCCAATGGATACCATAGCCGCCACCGGCAATCTTCCAGTTCTTTCTCTGCTCCGGCGTCGCCCCGAGCAGCTTAGGATACCAGGCTAACGGTACGGTGATGGTGCGGCCATCTCTCATCCGGACGCTCAATGTTTCGTCCGTTAAATGGACCTCAGAAACTCGCTCATCCGCGCTCAGTGCCAAAATACCCATGCCATGCCTCCAAAAGTTCTCTTTGAGCCCTGCTGATAATGCCGTTAATTACGTTTAGTTCTCTCGCATTAAATCCGAAGTTGCTTGCCAGCGTGACTGGGTCGAGCCAGAATTTTGCGGAAAGCTCATCCCTATCCACATGCACATGTGGAGACTCGTTCGGTTCGTGGCTGTAGAAATAAAACCGATACGGCCGGACCGTAATACTGTTGGCATACAGGTGAAATTGTAACAGCGAGCTTTTGATCCCTTTCTATAAAAGGCTGTTCCTCGATGGGAAGCAGTTTGTGTGCAACTACCTTTGCCAAAGCGTCACTTTGTGATATCCGACTGTGGCGGAGTCGATCCGGTTCGGCAATTTGAACTCAGAATCAAGTCCGATGCCGGGATATCTGGGTGTCACATACTTGTTTACAAAGATTTCCAGAACGAATCTGGGAACGTCAACACCATCAATGCTCATAGTGCGAACATGGACTCTGCCGATTCCGCCGCTGCCGGCTGCATCGGCTTCAACTCGAACATTGTGCATACCGCTGAAGATCGCCAGTAGAGGGTTGGACGAGCGCTGGCCGGCGCGTATCTCATCAAAATCCACGATCGTTATTCCAGTGACCTGTCCTGAATGCCCTTCCATCCAAACCTTCTTGACGCCCACAGGAAGCTTCATTCGTCCGGAAGCAAAGTAGTCGTTGATTTCTTCTTCGGTCATCACGGTAGGCGACGGATCGGGATGGCGCTGCTCTCCGTTTTGCTTGATGTGGTCGAGCTTGCGCTGCATGCTGGCGGCTAGACGATGCTCAGAGCCCGAGGGCTGCTGGGCAGTCAGGCCCGCAAAACATGCAAAAGACAAAGCGGCAATAGCCGGAGCGATCTTCATGGTTAATGGACTGCCTTGACTGCCAAAGGGCGCACGACAATCGTCGGCTTGTCCAGCGCGCCGATGATGTCCCACACCGCGCTGCCGGAGCCGGCTTTGAGTTGGGCCTGTTTGTCAGCCAGGGAAACTGTCCCGCTTACTACATAGATGCGTTTGTCATCCTTTAATTTGCTTGGAAGCAATTGCAAAACCCGGCGCTCGAGTTTCACGGCTCCCTGCAACGACTGGAACCGCGTCGGCTTTCCCGAGTCCAGAAGCAAAGCGCGAGACGTCCCATTCGCCACGGTGATCTCAGCCTTGCCGGTCGCGCTGGACACGATTTCCGTTTCGTTCTTTCCGCTGAGTTCGAGTAAATAAGAGACATTGGCCTTTCCCGTGACCCAAAAAGAGATCAGGGACGCAGTTGGTCCTGTACCGGCAAGCCGGTCCATCGTGATCCCGCTGAATGTGCCGCTGCCGGTGTAGTGCGGCGGAGATACGCTCCAGTCGGCACGCCAGTCGCTGGTAGCTGAGCCGCTGGCAATACTTGCGGTGATCCGGCTGATGACCAGCGCGTGGTTGCCAACTTCCACGTGCGCGCTGAAATCATCGGCGGAAACATCGCCCAGTTTCAGCGACCCAAGAGAAACGGTGCCACTGGCCCGGAAGTCCGGCAAGCGGTTGGAGGAACCAGAAAAAAACGGCAGGCTCCAGCCACTGGACTGCCCCAGGCCCAGCAGGTTCCCGGCGTCCGCGGCGCTGAGCGAGTCCGCGTGTAGATCAAATTCCAGCGGACAGGAAACTTCACCCTGGCAGTTCCAGGCATGGCTCGTGGAGCCGGTAAACGCAATTGCAGAATTTCCAAAATGGCCCACAATGTGGTCCAGGACCAGGGCCGTATCGGTGAATTGCGCGTCGGCCGTGGAAATCAGCAGTGGCTGCTTGACGCCTGATATCGATGCCGTCACATTTTGCAGATGTGCGTGGCCGCCCAGTTTCGGCGGCATAGAACTTGCCCACTCCCCGCCGACGGTGAGGTCGAGGGTAATGGCGCCAATGGTGTTGGCGATTCGCGAAGGCAGGCCGAGGGCCCTGCCCAGTTCCAGCAGCCGGTCCAGTGGCGCCGCACCGGCGGCTTGCAATTGGTAGCCGGACCAGTCGGTCTCACCTTGCGCCTGCAACGTGGCTGATGTTCCCAATTGAATGGAAAACGGACCCACCAGGACCTTTGCCGGAACTTGTGCCGCCACCAATTTCCTGGGTGTTCTCTTACTTTGCTTTGTCAGCGAAGGAGTTGGTTCTGTGGCGCCAATCTGAAACTGAATCGCGCTGACCGCAAATGGCTTGGTCGCTACGGAAGACTGCAAGAGAAATGATGAAGTTGCTCCCTTGCCATGCCACTCAATGGGACTGCCCTGATGGTGTTGGCACGTGAATACGGCATTCATTTCTCCGGTTGCGGTCACATCGTCCGGCAGTGTTCTCTGCGCGTGGCGCGCGAACGTTGCCAGGGTCGCCAGCGGAAGGTGCTGGGCTACAAGAGAACAGTCACGATCATGCCCTCCGGGCAGCACGTGCCCGCTGAAAAGGAGTCCACCACGGCCCAAAGGCGTATTGCAATTCCAAGCCAGATTTGCATTCGTATATTGGCCCTGGCAATGGGTGCTCAGCGCAGGCATGTCATCACGCTTAATGTCATAGCGGCGAACGTTCCGAAGAACGGAATCTACGGTCAGATGCAAATCAGCCAGTGTGCCGGTTAACTGAACGTTCAGGTCCAGCCCCCCGCGCCATCCTGTGTCCTGGCCCAGTACGAGGCTTGAAAGCTGGCCGAATTGGACTTTCTTCCACTCCGCTTGAATCTGGACTGGAAGATCGCGCAGGTCCTGGGAGCGCTTCAAGTCTCCTTCGAGCCGGATGACACCGGTGTCAGTCAGATTCATGTCGGTGCGCATGGGCTGTCCTTCCAGGCGGACATGCCATTGGTTTTCCGACGGCAGCCAGAAAGCGAAGTCCGTGTTAGTGAGCACGTACGCTTTTTTCTCCGGCCCGATTTTTAAGTTGATCCTTCCGCCGCTGGCTTCAATGTAAGGGAAGCGCGGGCGTCCTTCCGCGCGTTTTTTTGAGGTGGGAGCGCTCGGGACCTGCTCAACGCGCAGCAACAGCGACTCCAGGTTCCAATGTCCATTGGCAAAAACCAGGTTGAGACTCGGTGGGCGGTCACCGTTTTTCAATGTCAGGTTGGCAATTTCCAGGCGTCCCTGCCACAGTGATGTCAGGCGGAGATCGGCTCCAACTTCTCCGCAAAAGAGCAACGGCTCAGCGCTGAAGGCAGGATCATCGACTACCTGAAAGTCATAGAGGTCAAATCCGGGGCGGGGAAACAGCCGGAACCTGACTTCTCCAATCTTGACTTCACGGCCCAGGGCCGCGCTGAGCGTGGAGGCAAGCCGTTTGCTGAAGCGGTTTCCGTTGATGTTGGGAGGCAGGAAAATGCCGGCAGCCAGCACCAGTACAACGACCAGCGCAACGATGATTTTTTTCCTGCGCGAGCGCGCCGCCATTATTGCACCCGATGAAACATGCGGGACCACCGGGTCTCACTCACAAAGTGAGACACTACGTGGAGCACAAAGCCAATGCGGTCCTGCATCGTTGTGCGCCTGTACTGGTCTTCCGGAGTGACAAATGACCAGTAAATAAATAATGGACGGCCGATGACATTCTCCCGCGGTATGAAGCCCCAGAAGCGGCTGTCCAGGCTTCGGTCTCGATTATCGCCCATGCCGAAGTACTTGCCCGGCGGGACCACCAGATCTCCACCCTGTATGTATCGTGGCAGAGCGGCAGCCCACTTGGGTTCGACTTGATATCGGAGATCCGGCGCGACCGCCGGGAAATTGTCGCGGTATGTAGAGTAATCAAGCGGATCGTGCGGCGCCAGATAAGGTTCTTGCAGCCGCTCGCCGTTCCGGTAAACAACTCCGTCACGCAGGCGAATGCGGTCTCCAGGAACGCCGATGATGCGCTTGACCACGTGCATGCCGGGTTCAACCGGCGACATGAAGACGATGATGTCTCCGCGCTGGACTTCCCGGTAGGACAGCAGCGATCCCACATAGCTGGTCTTGGTGGCGGGCGCGACACGGTCGACAAAGACGTGGTCGCCGATCAGCAACGTCTGCTCCATGGACGATGAAGGAATCTCGAAATTCTGAAAGACGAAAGTGATAATAAACAAGCCCGACACAAATACGCTGGCAAAGCCGGCAATGGACTCGGAAAGAGTTTCCTGTTTCTTCTCCGGCTTGGGCGGCGTTGCTGGCGTCGGTGGCGTCGGTTCTAGGGCTGTTGTGTTCAAAGGATTTTTCTCGGACAAGGATTTTTCAGCGGATCATCGCACCGGATGAAATGTCCGCTTCCATCTGGTCTTATCAAAGAAATGACGGATGGCGTAACCAATATATTTCGCCCGATCCGATAGCGTCTGGTTTGCCCCGCTGCCCGGCGTATCCAGCGACCATAAGACAAAGAGCGGACGGCCCACAACGTTGGCTTTGGGCACAAAGCCCCAAAAACGGCTGTCCAGGCTGTTGTCGCGATTGTCGCCCATGACGTAATAGCTGTCCGGCGGCACGACCAGATCCTCGCCTTGAATGTAGTTTCTGATGTCTCTGGGCCACTCCAGTGCGCTGGGGTCTCCCGTTTTACAAGATGAAGGCCCGGCTCCGTGGGTTTGAGAAATACCACAATGTCTCCGTGATTGAGTGCGCGGTACGGGATGAGCGGTCCCAGGTAGCCGGCCTTAGCGGTCGGCGTGAGACGGTCCACAAAAACATAATCGCCAATCAGCAGTGTCTGCTCCATGGATCCGGAGGGAATGGTAAACAGCTGCATGATGAAAGTAATAATGAACAAGCCGACCACAAAGGTCGCGGCAAAGCTGGCGACGGTCTCTGAGGGAGTCTCTTTGTGTTCCGGTTTCTTGTCTTTTTTCTCTGCTTTTTTTTCTTTTTCCGCCACTCAGTTTTCTCCCGGCGATTCGGTTCAGCGTATCAGGTGAAACGTGCGTTTCCAGCGCGCCGTCGGCAGCAGATGGGTAAGCACGTTTCCCGAAGAAGAGAGTTTATCATCTGTCGCGAGTGCCGGGGACGCTGGCCCGTCCTGCAGGGACAAATAGACCATCAAAGCGTGGCCCACAATATTCTCCCGCGGAACGAATCCCCAGTAGCGGCTGTCCATGCTGACGTCGCGATTGTCGCCCATGACGAAATATTTTCCCTCCGGCACTACCAGTTCGCCGTTGGCGATGAGGCGACCCAACTGTGAACGCCAATGCGCATCCACGGCCGCCGCCGACAGCCCTTCAGGGAAGTTGTCTCGATAGGGGTTACGCGTAGCGAGCTTGTGCGCCGCGTAATCTTCCTT
>WNFI01060089.1_pt1 | contig 14953 bp, 12 predicted proteins | sample 5400471 | NCBI WGS metagenome assembly WNFI01 (sample SAMN13153348, study PRJNA577476) | soil metagenome | isolation source: 100 cm saprolite on Douglas fir-dominated hillslope | place: USA:California | collected 2013-09-17
CAGGCGCTGATGCAGGAAACGGGCGCCATGATATTCAAGGCGATGATCGCGCCTTCGATGGATGAGCTCCCCGGCGCTCAAGCTTCCATCAAGGCAAACTGACCGCAGATCTGTTCGAAGGCAATCTGTTGGAAGGCTTGGCGAAGGCATCAAGCGTAGAGCGATCGACATCGCCGATCGGTGAGTTGTCTCTCCCCGCCGGCAGGTAGTTCTCGATCTTGCGATGAGGTCTCAGAAGGTCAGGAAAACCAAGTGGCATCGACTGCCTGGAGATGGTGGGCGCGACAGGGATCGAACCTGTGACCCCCTCGATGTCAACGAGGTGCTCTCCCGCTGAGCTACGCGCCCTTAGTCGGTCGTGACGGGTTGGGTCCGTATATCGGCTCTAAAGCGGGCAGGCAAGCAGGCTTGCGGGCGAATCAGGCCGCCAGCATCTTGTTCACTTCGCTGACCAATTCGCGCAGATGGACCGGCTTGGACAGCACCTTGGCGTTTTTCGGCGCCTCGGAATCCGAATTCAGCGCCACCGCTGCGAAGCCGGTGATGAACATGATCTTGATGTCGGGATCGAGCTCGGAGGCGCGGCGCGCCAGCTCGATACCGTCCATCTCCGGCATCACGATATCCGTTAGAAGCATTTCAAACGGTTCCTCGCGCAGCCTCTGATAGGCTGAGAGTCCGTTGTCATGCGGCGACACCTGAAAACCGGCGTTTTCCAGCGCCTTGACTAGGAAACGGCGCATATCGTTGTCATCTTCGGCAAGGAGGATTTTGTGCATGGCGGCTGGACGTCAAACCCGGTTTAGAGGACCAATCCGCTCACTTAGCCCGATGGCTGGTAAATTTCGGGTGAAGGCGAACAGCGTGCGTTCGTCTAGGCAGATCGCGAGTTTGCGCCGGAACGCGTGTCAAATCAATGAACCAGCGCGATTTGAATCGCGAAGCAGGGTTCCGGGGCGGTCGAGGCTTTTTTTGCTTGGCAGATTGACTGTGATTATCGACAATGGAAACTCACAAAACACCGGCTTTTCTGGCAGAACTGTCAGACTGGAAAAAGCCCATTCCAGGGACGACGCCCGATGACCCAGTTTGACGGTGAACTGTCGCCCCCCTTCGAGATATTGGAGCCGGCCGTGTGGCGGGCGCCGATCATTTTCAATTCTCCGCACTCCGGCTCGGTCTATCCGCACGAATTCCTGAATGCGTCGCGCATCGATCTGGCGGCGCTGCGCCGATCCGAGGATTCGTTCATGGACGAATTGATCGCGGATCTCAGCGGTCGGGGCTTCCCGGTGGTGCGAGTGCATTTCCCCCGCTCCTATGTCGATGTCAATCGTGAGCCCTATGAGCTCGACCCGCGGATGTTCATCGGGCGATTGCCGAGCTTCGCCAATACCCGATCGATGCGCGTTGCCGGCGGCCTCGGCACGATTCCGCGCGTGGTGGGGGATGGACAGGAAATCTATCGCGAACGCATCGACGTCGAAGACGCCCTCGGCCGCATCGAGGCGCTCTACAAGCCCTATCACCGCGCGCTGCGCCGGCTGATCAACAAGGCGCACCAGGCATTTGGTACGGTCATCGTGGTGGACTGCCATTCCATGCCGTCGATCGGCGTCTCGCGCGACGAGCCGCGGCGGCCGGACGTGGTGATCGGCGACCGCTACGGCACCAGTTGCGCGCCGCGGCTTCCCGACGTGGTCGAGGACACCATGAGCGCGCTCGGTTATTCGGTCGGTCGCAACAAACCCTATGCCGGCGGTTTCATCACCGAGCATTATGGCAATCCGGCAAGCGGGCTGCATACCATCCAGATCGAACTCAATCGCGCGATCTATATGGACGAGCGGCGGCGCGAACGCAGCGAACGCTTCGCTCAGGTGAGCGCCGATTTCGCGGTTCTGGCCGACGCGCTTGCCGCTATTTCGCTCAGCGACCTCGGACCGTTCCAGGCCGCGGCAGAATAGGCGCGTTGCATACAATGAGCCGCCGCGCGCCGTTGTCGTGCACAACGTCCGGTTCCGGAAAGAAAAAAGGGCCGCTTGCATTAGCAAGCGGCCCAAGTCTAGGGAGGAAACGCCCAAGGAGGGCAGCGATAGCGCGAGGCGCTACCGCACCGCAATAATATGCGACTGCGCTGCACAAAGTGCAAGAGTTTTTGGGTAATTTCCCATGCAAAATTTGCATGTCAGGCTCCCCGAATATAGACCCTGACGCGACGATTTTTCACAGGTCCTTCAGTTAGATCTGGTGAAAGCTGCGAATCGCGTCGTTGTCACCCGTCCGAAAACTTCCGTGGAAAACGAATTCGTGATCGCAGTGCTTTCGGGAAAATCAGCGAACCCAGGCTGATTCGAAGCGGGATATAGCGCCGCGGCGAATGATCCGGCAGTGCGGACTTGGCTTTCGCGCTGTATAGGAGGCGCAGACGCGAGGCTGTGCCGCGAGAGCCGAAACAGGCTCGATCCGGTCTGACAAGGAATCGCCGTGACTGTCATCGATTTCACCGCCTTCATTGGCCGCCTTGCGACCTGCTCGGGTGAAACCATCCTGCCGTTCTTCCGCACCTCGCTCAGCATCGACAATAAAAGTACCGCTGAGGAATTCGATCCGGTGACCGAAGCCGACCGCGCGGCGGAAGCCGTGATGCGTCGCCTGATCAAGGCCAATTTTCCCCAGCACGGGATTGTCGGCGAGGAGTTCGGCAGCGAACGCGAGGATGCCGAATATGTCTGGGTGCTGGATCCGATCGACGGCACCAAATCGTTCATATCCGGCTTTCCGATCTGGGGAACGCTGATCGCGCTGTTGCATCGTGGCACGCCGGTGTTCGGGATGATGCACCAGCCCTACATCGGCGAACGTTTCAGCGGCGACAGCGGTTCGGCCCAATACAGCGGACCCACCGGAGAGCGGAAGCTGGCGGTGCGGCGCTGCGCGTCGCTGGACGAGGCAACCGCATTCACCACCAGCCCGCTCTTGATGAACGCCGCCGATCGCGCGGCTTTCAACCGCGTCGAAGGCGCAGTGCGGCTGATGCGATATGGCGGCGACTGCTATTCCTATTGCATGCTCGCCGCCGGCCATCTCGATCTCGTCGTGGAAACCGAACTAAAGCCCTACGATATCGCCGCGCTGATTCCGATTATCACCGGGGCCGGCGGCGTTGTCACCACCTGGGAGGGCAAGCCCGCGCAGGGCGGCGGTCGCATCATCGCGGCGGGCGACCCGCGTGTGCATGCCGCGGCGATCAAGCTGCTCAACGGCTAGTCCAGAGCATGATCCGGAAAAGCATGCCCACAGACTTGATCCGAGGGTGGAAACCAGTTTTCCGATAGATCATGCTCAAACCAAAAGATAACGCCAGAGCCAGATTCAACTCAGTTGAACGAGAGTTTTGCGCCGGGAGCGAAGCTCGGATTCAGGATCCGGGAGGAAGCAAAAATCGCCTCAAATTGTAAAGTCGCATACCGGACATAGGCAGATAGGCTTCAACCATTGCCGGCGGGGAGCCTGCGGCGCCGGCAACTAGGGGCCTCGCCTTGCTTGCGTGAGAGTCCGATGGCACAGAGCTTTTCCCTCCGAGAAAAAGTCGACCGGTGCCACCGTTTGGCCCGCCAATTTGGCGATCCTCTGACACGGGAGCGGCTCGAGAAACTGCCCGGCAAGCCCAGACAGATGCGCAAGACGACCAAGACATCGCGGCCCCGCACCGGGCCGATGCTGCGATCGCTGCGAAGGCCGATTCCGGACCTTTCGACGCGAATTCGGAGTTTCGTCCGCTATCAGACAAATAAATTTTGGCCGGTCCAAACCCTGCTTAAGCTGAGGGCATTGCAGCCCAATCACCCCTCGCGTCCTCAAGATTCCCGGCGGAAGATCACTAAGACCGGTACCGGACCGACAAAGGAACCCCATCATTCTTATATCAGGCGTTCCCGCGGAACGCCCTCTCGGAGCGTCGGCCCATCCCTGCGGTAACGCGGCCCGACCGACCGGGCAGGAAACCGCAGTGCATTCGCCTCATTATGGCCCCGCCGACAACAAGTTGCTCGCATCCTTGCCGCGCAGTGATTTCAATCTGCTTCTTCCGCATCTGACAATGGTGTCGTTGTCGCAAGGATTGACGGCGCTCGAATCCGGCGAGGAAGTGGATCAGGTGTACTTCCCGCATGACGGGATGATGTCGTTGCTGACGGTCATGCGGGACGGCAAGGCCATCGAGACCGCCACCGTCGGCCGCGAAGGCGTCGCAGGCGCGATGGCAGGATTGGGACTCTACAGGTCCCTCGTCAGGGTCGTCGTGCAGTTGCCGATGACCGCGAGCAAGATAGCGGCTTCGCATTTCAGGAAGGCGGTCGCCGGCAGCGATCCGCTGCGCAATCTCTGCATTCAATACAACGAAGTCCTGCTGACTCAGGCCCGTATCACCGCCGCCTGCAACGCGCTGCACCCTGTCGAGGCGAGATTTTGCCGTTGGCTACTGCAATCCGCCGATCGGGCGGCGAGCGACACCGTTCCGCTGACCCAGGAACTGCTGGCCGAAATGCTCGGCGTGCGGCGCACCTCGGTGACGGAAGTTGCCGGCAAAATCCAGAGCGAAGGCGTCATCACCTACTCGCGCGGCATCATCAAAATCCTCGACCGTGCCGGCCTGGAACGGCTGTCGTGCGAATGTTACCAAACATTGCTCGACCATTCGGCGACGCTGACCTAGATGTGAGCGCTGCAGTGGATTGCTCCTCATCCTGAGAGTATGACCCAAAAAGCAAAGGAGCGTGCGGCCCTGCCGCCTTCAATATTGCGCGGCGCGACGCAAGTGTTCGACCAATTGCTGCGCCGGCCGCGTCAACGCCGCAAGATCGCGAACGCAGATCGCCAGCTTGCGGGTGGCCCAGGGATCGCGCAGTCTCACCGTCTTGATTTTCATCGAGCGGGCGCAGCGCCGGGCAGCGGCCTCAGGCACCACCGCGACGCCGATGCCCGCGGCGACCATCTGACAAACCGCGTCGAAATCCTTCAGCCGCGCCCGAAATGTCAGCCGCACCCCCAGACGCGCGGCCTGTGCCGCAAGATGCGCCTGCAGCGCGGAGGCACTTGCCAGGCCGACGAAATCCCGGCTCAGCACGTCGCCAAATCCGACCTGACGCCGGTTCGCCAATTCGTCGTGGTGCGAGACCACGAGCACCAGTCGATCGTCGCAAAAAGGAAATCGCAGGATTCCCTCCGGCAAGGCACGATCGATGGCGAGCCCGATATCGGCGGCGCCGGCCGCGATCGCCTGCGCGATATCCGTGCTTTCGCGTTCTTCGACATCAACATTGATGTGAGGATTCTCGCGCAGAAAACCCGCGAGCGCCTTCGGCAGATGTTCGGCCAAACCGGCGGTGTTGGCGAGCAGACGGACGCTGGCCTTGAGGCCTCGGGCATAGCCGGCCAGATCGCCCCGCAACACCTCGACATCGTGCAGTACTATGCGGGCATGGCCGAGCAGATTCTCCCCCGCCGCGGTCAGAACGACCCCGCGCCGGTCGCGCTTGAGCAGCGCAACGCCGAGTGCGTCCTCCAGGCCCTTGATCCGCGCGCTCGCCGATGCCAGCGCCAGATTGGCGCGGACGGCGCCATGGGTGATGCTGTGCGCCTCAGCCACCGCGACGAACAATCGAAGGTCAACCAGGTCGAAGCGCATGGCTCTTTCCGGGGTTATCTGCCTTCGGCATAGGTGAAGGCACACTCCATAACCTCCAGATTGTGCCGCCAGCGACGATCGGTCAATGTGCCGGCATGCCGGACACCATTATCCTTCTCATCGCCGCGGTCTTTGCGCTTGCGGGTTTCATCAAGGGCGTGATCGGACTGGGCCTGCCAACCGTGTCGGTAGGCCTGCTCGCGGTCTCGATGCCGCCGGCTCACGCGCTGGCCATCGTCATCGTGCCCGCGATCGTCACCAATATCTGGCAGACCTTCGCCGGTCCGTATCTGCGCGATATCGTCCGGCGGCTGTGGCCGATGCTGGCCGGGACCGCGATCGGCGTCTGGTCCGGCGCGGGACTGATGACCGGTCCCTACGCGCGTTACGGGACCATCATTCTCGGCATCTTGCTGGTCATCTATGCGCTGATCAGCCTGACCAAGGTCCAGTTCAGCGTCGCGCCTGGCCATGAGAAATGGGTCGGCGGCATCGTCGGTCTGGTGACAGGTGTGATAGCCGCCGCCACGGGGGTGCAGGCGATCCCCTCGATGCCCTTCATGCAGGCGATCGGCATGGAGAAGGACGAGCTGGTGCAGGCACTAGGGGTGTTCTTCACTGCCGCCACGGTGGCGCTCGCCCTCAACCTGACCAGTGCCGGATTGCTCGACGCATCGACCGCGGTGCCCGGAATCGTCGCAATGGCGGCGGCCTTCACCGGCATGTTCATCGGCCAGGTGGTGCGCACGCGGCTGCAGCCGGAAGCCTTTCGCCTCTGGTTTCTGATCGCGCTGCTGCTGCTCGGGGTCTATCTGGCCGGCAGCGCGCTGGTGAATGTTCTGGCATGAGGAGGCGCTCTCCCGTCCTCAGAGCCTGTGAAGAGATCCTGAGGAGCTTGCGAAGCAAGCGTCACGAAGGTTGGACGCAACGCATGGACTCGCGGCCATCCTTCGAGACGCGGCCAAGTGGCCGCTCTCAGGATGAGGCCGAAGATACATTCATAGGCTCTCAGGATGAGCGGACGATTCAACCCCAGCCAGAAATGCTCTAGCGCGATCCCAGCATCGCCACGCGCACGCCCAGATAGACGAATAGTCCGCCGAGCACGCGGTTGATCCAGACCAGCACACCGCCGGACTCTCTGATCCGGCCCGCGGCTTTGGCGGCGAAGGCGGCCACCCCGAGACACCAGAGCGTGCCGTTGAAAACGAAAATAGCACCGAGCAGAATGAAAGCGAGCGGCTTGCTCGGGGAATCCGCGGCGACGAATTGCGGCAGGAACGCCAGGAAAAACAGCGCTACTTTGGGATTGAGTGCATTGGTCAGGGCGCCCTGCCAGAACACCTGGCGCAACGAGATTGCGCCGCTTGCGGGATCGGCGCCAATGTCTCGCGGGCGCGACAGAAGCATCTTCACACCGGTGTACAACAGATAGGCCGCGCCGATCAGCTTCACCGCGGCAAACGCGGCGCTTGAGGCCGCCAGCAGCGCCGACAGCCCAACCGCCGCGGCAAACACGTGAACCAGGCAGCCGCAGCCGATGCCGAGCGCCGCCGCCGCACCGCCGCGCCATCCCAGCTGAACGCTGCGGCCAAGAATATAGGCGGTGTCGGGACCCGGCGTGATGTTGAGCAGCAGGCCGGAGATCATAAATAACCAAAGTTCGTGAATGCCAAGCATGTTTCACCTGTGGCAAGTCTTGATATGTGACAAGTCTTGATACGATTAGTCCGCTCTCACCCGATTAGCCAGACGAGCCAGCCGCCATGATCCGCCTCGCTTGCGCCGCAGATGTCGCCGCCGTCGAAGCCATCGTCAAGGACGCTTATTCCGTCTATCTCGCCCGCAACGGGAAGACGCCGGGACCGATGCGCGACGACTACGCTGTGCTGATCGACGACAAACGCGTGCACGTCCTGGAAGAGGATGGTGAGATCCTCGGCCTTGTGGTGCTGATTCCGGAGCCACGGACGATGCTGCTCGACAATGTTGCAGTCAGTCCGCGCGCGCAGGGTCGCGGTTTCGGCGTCAGGCTGATCGCGTTCGCCGAGGAAAGCGCGCGTGCCGCCGGCTTTCCCGCCATTCGCCTCTATACCCAGGACATCATGACCGAAAATCTGGCGCTTTATTCCCGCCTTGGATTTGTCGAAACCCACCGCGGCGAAGAGATCGGACTGCAACGCGTCTACATGTCCAAGGTGCTTTAACACCGTCTTCACGTCGCTGTTTGACCTGCGACTTCCCCTGCTCGCAGGGCGCGAGGCTGAAACATCTAGAGCGCAATCCCATCGAATTGAATCGCGATTGCGCTCTAGGTTTTTGTTTTGTCGCGTTTTCTTCACGCGAACCGGTATCCACTTCGCTTGAAAACGCTCTGATAATCAAGTCTCCCGAACAACTCGCCGAATGGCACCATCACGTGCTTTTTTGCACGTTGAAAGAGCTGCGCCGTCCCCGGATCGTGAGCATTGACGAACCTACTTGAACAGCGGCGTCCCCGGTACGAACGCATCGAATGCCGCCCAGAATTGCCCGCGATAGCGATCCTGCTCCTGCAGAATTTCGTGCTTGGCGCCGGCGATGACGAGATGGGAGCCCGCGCGCAGATGATAGGCGAACTCCTCGATCGCGGGGGTGGAGACGATGGTGTCGTTGCTGGCTGCCAGCATCAGGATCGGCTGGCGGATCTGTGACGGATAGTCCGAGGCCCGGAATCCCACCATCGCCTTGAAGGCGGCGTCGGCCCAGGCCACCGTCGGCGACCCGATGCCCAGGGTCGGGTCCTCCTCGAGGATGGCGGCGTTGCGGGCATAGCGCACCGGATCGCTAGTGAGCCGGTTGTTGACAAAGGATGAAGTTCCCGTCAGCCCGTCGTTGCCGCCGGGAACGTAGCGGCCGCCCTGGCCGGCCAGCCGCAGCACTCGGATCAGCGCGCGCGCCGGAAACGAAGTGCTGTGCCCGGGCAGATCGATCATCGGCGCCGACAGCACCATGCGATCGAACCAGCGCTTGCCGGCATAGGCGACCCGCAGCATCACCGCGCCGCCCATCGAATGCGCCAGCGCGAAATATGGTGGCGGGCAGTCCGGCAGCACCACCTGCTGCACGAAGCTTTCGACGTCGATTTCGAAATCGGAAAAATCGCGCACATAGCCTTTGCGCGGATCGCGCAGCCGCCGCGAGGAATGACCCTGGCCGCGCCAGTCGATCATCGCCACCGCAAAGCCGCGTTCGCGCAGGTCACGCACCGTCTCGAAATATTTTTCGATCTGCTCGCCGCGGCCGCTGAAGACGCACACCGTGCCCTTGCGACCCGCCGGCGGCGCCCAGCGCGCGAACCGCAATTCGGCGCCGTCCGGCGTCTTGATGATGCCGCTAACGACGTCGTCCGGAACGGGATTGGCGGGGATCGAGACGAGCGTCATGGCGGGACCGGATAGGTGAAAGGTGCTGGAAATCAAGGGCTGGGACAAGAAATCCGGCCTCTTGAACGCAGCCGGGGCTCTCCCATATCACCTCTGTGCAGGCCGCTCTAGCTCTTGGCTGCACGACGAAAGCCCGGCCCGATGGCGGGCGGGTTCATTCAACCAGTCGCTCAATGGAGGACTATGCCATGCGTACCTATGATCTCACCCCGTTTTATCGTTCCACCGTCGGGTTCGACCGCTTCTTTTCCCTGCTCGATCAGGCAGCGGCAGACGGCAGCCCCGGTTATCCGCCCTATAATATCGAGCGCACCGGCGAAAACGATTACCGCATCAGCGTCGCGGTCTCCGGCTTCTCGCAGGGCGAGCTCTCCATCGTCGCGAAGGAAAACACGCTGACGATCAAGGGCGAAACGGCCTGCTGCATGTCGATCTCGTCCGCGAGATTCCCGAGGCCAAGAAGCCCCGCAGCATCCCGATCACGACCTCCGGCGCGGTCGCCCCGCAGGTGATCGATAACCAGGCTGAGAAAGCCGCCGCGTAAGCGGTTCATTCCGGCTGATTGCCAGATTCAATATGAAAGTGCCCTGGGAAACCGGGGCGCTTTTTTTGTCATACATGATCGTCCGGTTAAACCAGCAACCGTCGCGCGATCTCTCGGAATCACAACACGGTGATCCGGTAACGTTGCCGCTCCCCCGGCCGAAGAGACTTATGAAAACACCTTGGCAGCGCGAGGCTGCAGGTGAAGCCAATCACGGAGTTTGACGATGTTACGAACCTTTCTGGTACTGGCCGTGAGCGCTCTCACCGGAGCGCTCGGCGGTTTCGAGGCGCGCGCCCAGACGGCGACGCCCGTGAAGGCGGATAACGTCGTGCTGGTGCATGGAGCCTGGGCGGATGGCTCCAGCTGGGCCGAAGTCATCGCGCGCCTTCAGGCAGCCGGGCTCAAGGTGACTGCGGTCCAAAATCCGCTGACGTCGCTGGCCGATTCTGTCGCGGAGACACGCCGCGCCCTGGCGCTGCAGGATGGCCCCACCGTGCTGGTCGCCCATTCCTGGGGCGGCACTGTCATCAGCGAAACGGGGACGGACCCGAAGGTCACTTCTCTTGTCTATATTGCCGCTCGCGCACCCGATGCCGATGAGGATTTCGTTGCCCTTTCCGGGAAGTTTCCCACCGGAGCAGTGCGGGCAGGCGTCCAGGAACATGATGGCTTCACCAAACTATCCGAGGAAGCCTTTCTCAAATATTTCGCCAACGGTGTCCCGCACCAGAAGGCAGCAGTACTTTATGCCGAACAACAACCTACCGCCGCGTCACTGTTCGGCGGGCGAACCACGGCGGCTGCCTGGCACTCCAAACCGACCTGGTATGCGGTGTCGAAACTCGATCAGACGATAAATCCTGACCTGGAACGGTTTCTGGCAAAACGCATGAATGCGACAACGGTGGAGCTGGAGGCAGGACATCTTTCCTTGGTCTCGCACTCAAAGCAGGTCGCCGACTTGATCCTGGCTGCTGCAGGACGACGAGAATAACGCACCCGGCCAATTCATGGTCGTCGTCCCGTCAAGCGAGCCATCGGGCCGGCCTTTGACCGGCCCGATGAAGGGCTCGCGCGAGCGCGAGCCGGGCCCCAAGCGTGAGCGCAATTGCGCTCATGGCGACGCAGCGACGGTGCCGCAATCAATCCAGCCCTTGCGCCTTGGGCATTTCCTGCGTCGGCATGATCTGCACGGAGGGCTTTGCCTCGACCGGTGCGGGCGCCGTGGCTGGCGGCGCGGCCAGCGCATCGGCAGGTTTCGGCTGCACGGCCGCGGACTGCTGGACCGGAGCCGCGACTGGCGCAGGCGTGGCAGCGAGCGGCGCTGCCGGGTTCGGCCCACCGACCGCGCGCGGCGGCGCCTTCGGCAGCGGCACTGCGGGGGACCTGCTCGCCACTCGCGGCACCGAGGCCGGCGGACGGGGCACGCGCCTCATATCGCTGACCGGCGCCGGACGCGGCGGACCGTCACCCCTCCTGTCGCCCATCCGGTATGCCGGCATGAACCGAAGGATCCGCCCGTTGCGGGCGTCGATCACCAGACGGCCGTCGTCGCCGTTAAGATCGATCACGGCCATGGTATAGACCAGGCCGCGCTGTTGCGGCACGCCGAGCGGCGAATAGCCGCTTTCGCGAACGATGGCGTAGACCTCCTGCGGCGGCAGCACCGCGGGAGCATAACGCGGCGGCATCGGCTCCGGCGGCATCGCCGCATAAGGCCCGTCGATATCCGACACCGTCGAATAAGGTGAAACGCCAATTTGATAGGGCGGCAAGGATTGCGCACCTGCGGCCGTGGCCGTGACAATCACACCCGCCGACATTACCCATCCCACGAACAGCTTCATCGCCATGCTCCTGTAACGCCCCGCGCCGAAGCGCCTTTCAGCCGAAGGGAAATCCAGCCTGCATGGCCAATCGCCCGACTTCCAAATCGCTAAGCGACGTTCACGACAGGCCCGCACTCCACCTCCGCCGAATTCCCGGCCGCAACCTCACCGCTGAATTCCGGCAGCCCTTGGGCCGGATCGCGGCGCGTTTGCCTTAAATCCGAGGCGAGGCAGGATCTCGGTTTTGCCCCTGCTCGCTATGCGACCGGCGACACTGGCGCGCTTGTGTGATAGAAAAAAATTTGGCAAGGTCAGGGTTAGGACAGCATCGCTGTCTCAATTTTAAGTGGCAAACCCGGCACAGGGATTGCATCGTTAAGCGTGGCGTTGAGACGCCAGGAAAGACAGGCAGCGGCCGCTCTTCGGGGACGTCGAAGGCCAGAGCCTGAACTCTGAAATTGCGGCTCGCGGCGTGCGAGCGGTGGCCCAAAGGGTGCCGCGACCGCCCAAGGTGCGCCGATGATGGTGGCAGGGCCCCGTCCGGGGCGAGAGGACGAACATGAGCGGGTCGAAGTTCGAGCGCGAAAACATCGTGACGGATGCGCTGTCGGCGGACCCGGCCATGAAACCGTTTGAACCTGCCCGCGAGCATACTTGGCGCCCGCCGGCCGAGGGCCTTTACGACCTGTCGCAGGAGAAGGATTCCTGCGGCGTCGGCTTCATCGCCAACATCAAGGGCAAGAAATCGCGCCAGATCGTCTCGGATGCGATCTCGATCCTGTGCAATCTCGAACATCGCGGCGCGGTCGGCGCCGATCCACGGGCCGGCGACGGCGCCGGCATTCTGGTGCAGATCCCGCACGGCTTTTTTGTGCGCAAGACCAAGGAGCTCGGCTTCGCCCTGCCCGCCCCCGGCGAATATGCGGTCGGCGCGCTGTTCATGCCGCGCGAGACCGCATGGCGCAAAGTCATCCAGAGCATTATTGCCGACCAGATCAAGGAAGAACAATTGACGCTGCTCGGCTGGCGCAGCGTGCCGACCGACAATTCATCGCTTGGCGAGACCGTGAAGCCGACCGAGCCCGCCAATATGCAGGTGTTCATCGGTCGCGGCGCCAACATCAAGAACGAGGACGACTTCGAGCGCCGGCTTTATATCCTGCGCAAATCGATTTCGCAGGCGATCTATCAGCGCCGCGACCGTGGTCTCGCCGGCTATTATCCGGCGTCGATGTCGTGCCGCACCGTGATCTACAAGGGCATGTTCCTCGCCGACCAACTCGGCAGCTACTATCCCGACCTGCACGAGCCGGATTTCGAAAGCGCGCTGGCGCTGGTCCATCAGCGCTTCTCGACCAACACCTTCCCGACCTGGTCGCTGGCGCATCCCTATCGCATGGTCGCGCATAATGGCGAGATCAACACCCTGCGCGGCAACGTCAACTGGATGGCGGCGCGGCAGGCCTCGGTGCATTCGGAGCTGTACGGCAAGGAAATCAGCCGTCTATGGCCGATCTCCTATGAGGGACAGTCCGATACTGCGTGTTTCGACAATGGCCTCGAATTCCTGGTGCAGGGCGGCTATTCGCTACCGCACGCGGTGATGATGATGATTCCGGAAGCGTGGGCCGGCAATCCCCTGATGGATGAGCAGCGCCGCTCGTTCTACGAATATCATGCCGCGATCATGGAGCCCTGGGACGGCCCTGCGGCGATCGCCTTCACCGACGGCCGCCAGATCGGGGCCACGCTGGACCGCAACGGTCTGCGCCCGGCGCGCTATCTCGTCACCCGCGACGACCGTATCGTCATGGCCTCCGAAATGGGCGTGCTGAAGATTCCGGAAGACCAGATCGTCACCAAGTGGCGACTCCAGCCCGGCAAGATGCTGCTGGTCGATCTCGAACAGGGCCGCCTCATTCCCGACGACGAGATCAAGGCGTCGCTGGCGCGCAGCCATCCCTATCGGGAATGGCTCGACCGCACCCAGATCGTGCTCGAGGAATTGCCGGATGCGCCGACCACGGGGCTGCGTTCGAACCTGCCCCTGCTCGATCGCCAGCAGGCGTTCGGCTACACCCAGGAAGACATCGGTATCCTGATGACGCCGATGGCGTCCACCGGCGAGGAAGCCAACGGCTCGATGGGCAACGACACGCCGATTTCGGCGCTGTCGGACAAGCCGAAGCAGCTGTTCACCTATTTCAAGCAGAACTTCGCCCAGGTGACCAACCCTCCAATTGATCCGATCCGCGAAGAACTGGTGATGAGCCTGGTTTCGATCATCGGTCCGCGGCCGAACCTGTTCGATCTGCAGGGCATGGCCGGCACCAAGCGCCTCGAAGTGCGCCAGCCGATCCTGACCGACGGCGACCTGGAAAAGATCCGGTCGATTTCCGAGATCGCGGACTCGCATTTCAAGTCGCGCACCCTGGACACCACCTTTCATGCCGGGTTCGGCGCCGCCGGTCTGGAGCAGGTTCTCGACGAACTCTGCGCGCGAGCCGAAGCCGCAGTGCGCGAGGGCGTCAACATCATCATCCTTAGCGACCGCGCCGCGGGCTCCGACCGGATTCCGATCCCGTCGCTTTTGGCCTGCGCCGCCGTGCATCATCATCTGATCCGCGTTGGCTTGCGCACCTCGGTCGGCCTCGTGGTCGAATCCGGCGAGCCCCGCGAGGTACATCACTTCGCCTGCCTCGCCGGCTACGGCGCCGAAGCCATCAATCCCTATCTTGCGTTCGAATCCATCATCGCGATGAAGGACCGGTTGCCGACCGCGCTCGATGACTACGAAATCGTCAAGCGCTACATCAAGTCGATCGGCAAAGGGCTCCTGAAGGTGATGTCGAAGATGGGCATCTCCACCTATCAATCCTATTGCGGCGCGCAGATCTTCGACGCCGTCGGGTTGAAGGCCGATTTCGTCGCGAAATACTTCGTCGGCACGCATACGCGCATCGAAGGCGTCGGCCTTGCCGAGATCGCCGAGGAAACCGCGCGCCGCCACGCCGACGCGTTCGGCGACGCGCAGGTCTACAAGACCGCGCTCGATGTCGGCGGCGAATATGCCTACCGCACCCGCGGCGAGGACCACGCCTGGACCGCGGAATCGGTGTCCACTTTGCAGCACGCGGTGCGCGGCAATTCGCTGGAGCGCTACAGGGCGTTCGCCAAAATTCTCAACGAGCAGTCGGAGCGACTGCTGACGGTGCGCGGGCTGTTCAAGATCAAGACCGCCGAGGACGAGAAGCGCAAGCCGGTGCCGCTCGACGAGGTCGAGCCGGCGAAGGATATCGTCAGGCGCTTCGCCACCGGCGCGATGTCGTTCGGCTCGATCTCGCGCGAGGCGCACACCACGCTGGCGATCGCGATGAACCGGATCGGCGGCAAATCCAACACCGGCGAAGGCGGCGAGGAAGCCGACCGCTTCAAGCCGATGCCGAATGGCGATTCGATGCGT
>WNFI01677641.1_pt1 | contig 14951 bp, 15 predicted proteins | sample 5400471 | NCBI WGS metagenome assembly WNFI01 (sample SAMN13153348, study PRJNA577476) | soil metagenome | isolation source: 100 cm saprolite on Douglas fir-dominated hillslope | place: USA:California | collected 2013-09-17
TCGGGCGATTTAAAGAGTATGTGACTAACGATGGACTAATAGAGCCGCGGAGACTCCATTTTCTTATTCCGGAAAAAGACTTGCAGGGAAGTACAGTGCTCCGCATTTCTCGATTTTGTGCTTGACAGCCGAAATAACTTAACCTAACTTGTCAGCCCAATACTACAGGCAGAGACGTGGCATTAACTGTTGCACTCGGCTTTGCCTTTCCCAGGGCGATAGCGCAAGACGTTTATAAGTTCCAGCAAGCGAATAAATACCTTAAATAGCTTGGCAAGCACCGGGAGAAGTGTGTTTGTCGGGGCCGTAGATAATCCGCTATTCAAGCCGGCCAAAATCTGTGGCTAAATTAGGTCCCTGATGTCGTTTGTGTTTCAGCGGAAAGTGGTACTCGTCGGATCGGGTAATTGATGGGGAGGTCTTCAGATGACTCGTTGGGCGCGCGTAGCTCTTACGTCAACTGTGCTTTTCTTAGTTACCCTTGGGAATCCGGCTCCCCTTCATGCGGCGAACGGTCCATCCATTACAAGTCTTACTCCGAACTCGGGCGCCGTGGGTGCGTCAGTAACTATTGCCGGAGCGGCTTCGGTTCGACCCAGGGAAATCAGTTTGTATTTCTCAACGCAAACCATTCGGAAAAGCAGCAATGTAGGCACCGTCCAACAAAATCGGCACCATCGCTGTAGACCTGGGCTCGATTACAGTGATCTCCTTGAGACTCTCTTCACGAAGGACCCGTGCTAATGATCACCTTGCCATAGTTGCTTCTGCTCTTCACCGCAACAAGAGCCGCGGGCAGTTCATCGAAGCTCAATACTTTCCCAATCAGCGGTCTAAGTAGCCCTTGTTCGTACAAGCGAGTCAGCTGCTGGTGAACCTCACGGATTTGAGAAGGGGCATGTTTCCAGTATTCGCTCCAATAAATCCCAACCAGCGAGATATTCTTCAAGAGTATCCGGTTTACGAGGATTGAGGGGATTACCCCGCTTGTGAAGCCAACTGCGACGAGGCGTCCCTCCCACGCGATACATCTGAGGTTCTGCTCAAACACGTCGCCCCCAACCGGATCTAAGATGACATCAGCGCCTAGCCCATTCGTGGCATTCCGGATCGATTTCGCAAACTCGACTGTATTGTCGAATACACAATCCGCGCCCAACTTACTGCACACTGCCGCTTTCTCAGCATTACTGGCTGTTGCTATGACCGTGGCGCCGATTGCTTTACCGCATTTGTCCAGGCACTGGAAAAACGCATTCTGGCCGGACGGCGATGAACTCTGCGAAGGCCCCGAACTCGCACCAACAAATCACGCGCTCGCCTTCGTGAAGGTTCGCGCAGTTGTCTCCTACGCGAACAATATCGCCAACTGCCTCGAACCCTGGGGTGAACGGCAGTTCCGGCCTTACTTGGTAGGCACCCTCGACAACAAGTGCGTCCGGGAAGTTTACTCCAGCCGCCCTGACACGGACCAGCACGGCATTAGCGTCTGTAGCGGGAACCGGGACCTCTCTTAGCTCCAATCCGCTAAATGATGAACTGATCTCATTAACTTGCCATGCTCTCACGTTGCCTCTGTTTATCGCATTTATACGGATCTAATCGATCGGGAATCGTTGCAGGCTACTCTGACCTCCAGTTGCAGACCACGGGCATCACGCAACGAGGTCAGGCATGTTCAGAGAGAATGGTTATCTTGTATTCTCCATCGATCAATCTCTTGATCGTAAGTAACTGTTCCGGATGTGATATCCCATTCCGCTACCATGAACGCGGTGCGGCAATGAATGCATTTTACGGTTGCAGCATTGCGAAGGGGCGATTGAATCTGCTCGTGCGGTATTGGGTCCCCACAATTAATGCACGTCGCAAACCGCAGGGCCTCGAGGTAGTTTCTTGTCACGAAGGCACCCCAGCGTCCACATTCTTTGTCTTGCTTTGCCCGTTTCAGCCAGAACCAACGCATGTCGAAATCTCGCGGGCCGGCACAAATAGCCGAATGCTCAGGAGTTAGATCAAGTTCCAGGCATATCAAAAACGAAGTAGGGCGGCAGCCCAGTGCAGCCCGGCTCCGAAAGAAGTGGTAAGCACAAGACTCCCAGGGGCAATCTTGCCTTGTTTTTGGGCGTCCCAAACAGCAAGTGGGACCGAGGCTGATCCCGTGTTTCCGTAATCTTGAACATCGATGAAAAATTTCTGTAACGGTAGATGTAGGGCATTGGCTACCCCTTCAACAATCCGGAGATTGGCTTGATGGGGAATAACCAGGGCAACATCCTGAAGGGTAGCTTGAGCTTTTGCTAGAACCTGGACTGCCGCTTCAGCCATACGAGCTATGGCATGCCTGAAAAGTTGCTTACCATTCATGGTTACCTGTTGATGTTTGCCTTGGCGCGCTGCCTCCAGGGTGAATGGATGCCTAGTTCCCCCGACTTCGATGGTTAAGAGGCCCGTCTGGCTGCCATCTGTACCAGCTACGATCGCCAGAATCTCCGCACCGACCGTGCCATGTCCAATCACTGCGGCAGCAGCGGCGTCGCCAAACAGTACACAGGTATTTCGATCTTGCCAACTGACGAGACGTGTCAATATCTCTGCGCCCACAACCAGAATGCGGCCAACACCGGAATCAACTCGGGAGGAGGCAATTTCCAGGGCTTGCAAGAAACCGGCGCAACCGCTGCCACTCAGCGTGTAAGAAGGCACTTGTCGTGCGCCCAGCTGATGCTGGACAAAAGGGGCAGTGTCGGGGATGCATACCTCTGGGGTGTCGGTTACCACGATAATCTCGTCAATATCCTCCGGACACATTCCGAGTCGATCGAGAGCATCCCGGGCCGCCGCGACCGCCAACGTAGCAGTGCTCTCCTCTGGGGCTGCAACATGTCGCTGCTTGATTCCAGTCCTGGTTGTGATCCACTCATCGGTCGTGTCGACGTATTGCGACCATTCATCATTCGTCATCACCCTTTCGGGTAGGTAGACTCCCAGCCCGAGGAGACGAATCGCGGAACAATTCGTTGAATCACGCACCCCGCGCCCGTTTAGCTTCGGGCTGGTCTTGCGAACCGTCGACGGAGCCGCGTTGTTCATACGCGCTGAACATCTCCAACCCGAGCGCGTGGGCTGGTCTCGCTCTCTGTCCTCAATTGTGCAGATACTCCTGCGGAGGATGGGCCGAAGTACAGATTAGAACCTTTCTCATAGCCCATGATCCAGGTCGCCAAATAGGTATCCACGTAATCCAGCCATCCCCTGAACTTGCTTTCTGAATCCACATGCTGGTTCAACCTTGCGGAAACGATTGCGCTGCCCGCCGCGTAGTGCCTGCAATCACTGCAGTCTATGTCAGGCACGCAGCAATCCGATGCCGCGTGATGCGTCAGGTCGGTCCTGTAGCTGCGAAAGGACTGGCTGATGCCAACACCCTGCAGCCCCTGAATCAATTGGGCCCGCGGGTAAACACATCCGAATAAATCGTGCAGGCCCAGTGCCTGAGTGTGGACTTCCGCGTTGTAACGGGAGTAGATCACGGTCTCAGGATACTGCTCCACGGCAGCGATCATCTTCTCGCGGGTTCTCTTCAAAGCATCGACCACCTTCAATGGCGAGCCATTCTCACCCGGATTGCTGAACACGTTGAAGGTAAGTTTGTGCCCTTCTTCGTAAATTCGGGCAATCACTTCGTCCAACTCCTCCACGTTGTTGTTATTGAACGTGTAGACAAAGATAACCCGATCGTCATTCTTGTAGTTCCGAAGCTGAGCGGGAAGACAGTTGGGGCCGGGCTTGCCGTTTGCGTACTTCCGATACTGCGGATCACCTTTGCTGTCGCCCCACACGGATAGATGAATTTTGTAGCGGATTGAAGCGTCGATGGGCTTCAATCCATTGGAGGCGATCGTCCCCAGTGGAATGGTTTCGTAACAAGCTTTCAACACCTTTGGAACCAGGGCGGGTTCAGCTCCGGCCAACACCACGTAAGTGATTCCGCGCTGCTTCTCCTGTTCGAAGAATGCCTTCCACGCCTCTGGATCACGATTGTCCCGGGTCTTATACTTGTCGCCCTGGAAATAATAGCAACCGTCTCACGGTCTCGCCTGTGACCCTCAACGCCCGTTCCTCAGGCAATTTCATGGGCCCGGATGTAGGCCTCCACGGCCTCTATCGAGACCAGCGTTGGGAGGTCTTCCTGGCGGATGGGAATGCGGAAGTGTTCCTGTACGCGCAGGGTGAAATCAACCAAGTCGAGACTGTCGAAGCCGAACTCCTCGAAAGGAGAGTCGACTCGAATTTCCTGCTTCAGTCGCGGCAGATCGTAAGTCCCGCCTTCCAGGGACTGCCACAGGAGGTTGAATACAGTGTCGGTTGTGCTGAGTACGTTAGGCATAAATCAATGAACCTCTCTTTTCCCTGCTCTCCATCACTAGCAGCAGTTCATGCTGCTTCGCGTTGGAGCACCAGGCAGATATTTGTTCCTCCGAACCCAAACGCGTTCAGGAGGGTACGTTCATGTCGTTGTTCCGTTGCTTCCGGGCAGATGCGCGCCTCCGGAAGCGCCGGATCAGGAATATAGTTCAGCGTGGGCAAAATCACGCCCGCTCTCATGCCATGCACCGTCAGGACTACCGCCAGAATCGCCGCCGCACCGAGCGAATGGCCGATCTGAGACTTGTTCGCTACTACGTTGATGCTCTTCAGCCGCTCACCAAAAACGCGGTGAAGGGCCCCCATCTCCGTCGCGTCTCCAAGAGTCGTAGAGGTCGAGTGTGCGTTGATGCAATCGATATCATCCTTTTCGCACTCCGATGCCTTTAATGCGGCTTCCATGCATGCCGCCACGTTGGCGGTGGAGGCGCGCGTCAAGTGATCGGCATCACTGTTCATGTATCCACCTTTGATCGTGCCTTTGATGGGCCAACCCATCTTATTTGCATAGCCAGCGTCACACAGAAACACTGCCCCTGCGCCCTCAGCCAACACAAAGCCTCTCCGGTCCCGCGAGAAGGGCCGGCTCGCGGCGCCGGGGTTTGAGTAGGCCCGGTCGGTGGGTTCGTCTCTCCGGTAAAGTGCGCTCACCCAAGTCAATCCTCCAACCGAACAAGGCACAATCGGGAACTCATATCCCACTATCAGGGCAGCATCGATGAGCCCGCCCCGGATGAACTGATACGCAAGAAAGATCGCGTGACCACTGGACGCGCACGCGCTGCTAACACTGAAGCAGGGCCCCTGAATCCCATACTGGCTGGCGGTTGCGGCCAGCGGGATGTTCTGGCATTGATTGAGAATAAACTTCGAGTCGGCGTGTCCGGTCCGGGCCAGCGCCTCGCGGGAGAGTTGGGAGGTCAGCACGGTCGCGCCCAACAGGCCAATCCGCTGCGGATCATGCTGACAGATGTTAAAGTCCAGCCGGTCGAAGATCCGTTTCCCCAAGGTCTTCACCGCGTGATGACCCGGCTCGCACCACTTCCTGAATATTTCAGGCGAGCCGGCAATTTCGTCGAACGACATGGGAATCTGGCCGCCATAAACGATTGACGATATCCCCGGAAGCGTTTCCTGGCTCGGATCGAAGCGGTCAATCTCTCCGATTCCGCTCCCGTTGTTGGCCAGGTTGTTCCAAGCTGAGTCGACATCGACACCAGCTGGACACATGCAGTCGTAATCGACAATAGCCACTGCGCCGTTCATTGTTCCCTCACGTTCCAGCGGGATTTACGAACCACCGGTTTCCGTAGTGGCCGGTGAAGCCGCAAATAATGCGGGCTGATGAAATCCGACATCAGTCCGCCCATCGCGGGCCGCTGTCCACGGGTTTTCGGTTCCGCTGGCGATCAACTCTTTACAGCGGAACCTCTGGATCTTGCCGCTTGTGGTCTTTGGGATCGTCCCCTTGGACACCCAGTGAATGACCGATCCCCCGATGCCGAATTCGTCCGCAAGAGCGTCACGGAGGCGTTCCTCTAAATCAGCGCATGCAGGTACGGGCAGCACACGGCTCTCGATCATGATGTGTAAGGTTTCGGTTCTCGAGGTTGTATCGAATATACCGAATGCAGCAATACCTTTTGGAATGCGATTGTTCACCAGCTTTTCTGCGAACGCTTCGATTTCAGCCGGTACGAAGTTCCGGCCGTGAATGATGATGATTTCTTTCTTTCTGCCAATGATGTACAGATTGCCGTCATGGATGTACCCGAGGTCGCCAGTGCGCAGGAATCCGTCGGATTCCGGGATCCCCTTAGAATCGTTGATCTTGTCCCAGTAACGCTCGACGATGCTCGGCCCGGCAACTTCAATCTCTCCGATTTGGCGTTCCCGTTTTAGCTCCCGTCCATCATCGACAACCCGAATTTGATGCCCTGCCAAAGGCATACCTACGCCAACTACCTCCCGCGGGACCGACGCGATCGGCTGCGAGGCTGAAATCTCCGAGCCAGGCTGGTCCACGGCTGCCGGAACGCCCACCTGGGGAATCGTCGCGGCCAAAGTCGCTTCGGCCAGGCCGTACACTGGAAGAGTAGCCTCAGGGCGGTACCCATAGGAAGAGAAGACCTTCTCGAACCTGCGGACGGTTTCCGCGTGCACAGGCTCCGCGCCCCAAAAGGCCAAACGACACACCGACAGATCAAGATTGTCAAAGCGGCGGACACTAGCCAGGCGTGCACAGGCTTCATACGCTGAATTGGGTGCCGCCGTGATTGTTGCGCGGTAACTGCTTATCAGTTGCCACCAAAAACGAATCGGATTGCGCGAAAAGTTGGAGGCGTCGGTCAGCGTCATGGGAAGGCCCCAGTTCAGGGCACAGGAAACCGCGATCAATCCCATGTCGTGATACAACGGCAACCAAAACATCAGACCATCGTCGACCCGGAGCTGGATGTGCGCGCCGATTCCGCTGGTGTTAGCCACTATGTTGACGTGCGTGATCGCTGCAATCCTTTGAGTTCCTGTGGAACCAGAGGTCGATTGAAGATGAGCGACTTCCTCAGATTTCGCAGCCAGAACCATTCTGTCGAGCGGCTCATGACTGATGAGTTGCTCACTGGACAGCAACCGAAGATTTTGCGGCGCCCCGCTCTCCGGTATGACGGCTTGAGGAACGACGGCGTAGCCCGCATCTAGCCGCTTTTGGAATGACTCCAGTCTCAAGCTGGAAAATCCGTTGCCCAGAAGATCCTTGGGTGCCGGTTCAATAATCGGGATCACTCCTGAGAAAAGCGCGGCTAGGTAGAGAGCAATCAGCTCCACCGAAGTGGGCAGCGCGAGAATAAGCCGATCTCCAGGACGAATGCCCGAGGATTGAAAACCGGCGATCACGCAGCTCATGGTGCGGAATAGTTCTGCACGAGAGAGTTCACGCGCTCCTCCGGTTCGATCTACGATGCGCAGCGCAAGCCTCCCCGGTTCGGTCTCGAGGCTGCCCAGGAAGGCGTGCAGCACAGTAGGATGGGTCGTGTGCATCATACTTGATAAGCCAGCGTCGCCGGCTCGTGCCGGACCGCCTGAGATAGCCGGTCACGCAGCTTGCCGTATTGGTCTTCGAAATCATTCCGCAAAACGTCTTCTCGTAGCGTTCCGGCGGGCGTGTAGTAGGGCTTTTCAATCTCTTCCAGGCGGCGGATGTGCTTCAACATTCCCTCATTGCCCGGTTGCACGCAGCGGGCATGGTTCTTCAGCCGCATCCGCCTTTGGGGCCGGGTCTCGATCTCGAATGCACGTTCGAAGAAAATGCCGTACGCCTCGAGAATCTTGCTCTGCAGCACGCTGGGCCGCATATGGCGGGGAAAAATGCCCACATAGGAATAGTGCTGGTAGGTCGGCCCGCCCATGATGATGCGGTGGTCTTCAACGTCTTGATGAGCACCGAACAGCACCTTCTGAAAAGGATATTCAGCCAGGCACATGAAGACGGGATGGGTAATACGAGCCTCAGCGCACCAGCGGGCGCTATGTTTGATTGCTTCTACATCTTGAAACTCGAGCCCGAACATAATGCCCGACTGGACATAAATGTCCTCGTCGGCGAATTTCAAGAGACGTTCCTGTTGGCGTGAGACATCGCAACGTTTGTTAAATGCATTCAGAACATTAGGTTTCTCCGACTCAACGCCGATGTAGTATTCCTCGAAACCAGCACTTTTCAGGTCTCGCATGAGGTCCTGATCATCCGCTAGTTCGATGCGGGTCATGGCGATGTACTTGTAGCCGAGGTCGCGAACGGCATCGGCCACCGAATGGCAAAAGTGCTTGTTCGTGGCGAAGTTAATATCGGAGACATAAAAGCGCCGGGAACCGATTTCCTGCTGAATGCCCTGCAGTTCCTCACGGATCATGCCAGCATCTTTGGGGCGGAACTGGCGGCCAAGAATCCGGATGGAATAGCAGAAGGAACAGCTAAAAGGGCAGCCGCGAGACATCGAGACAGCGGCCCACTGAATGCGTCCACGGCGGCTGGAACGCAGGAGCGCTGGGTTGATCTTGTTAGAGATGGCGCTGTAGTGCGAGGTTTTGTTGATAACCAGACGGTTATCCTCACCCACGTAGCAAAGGTTTTCAACCTCGTCCACGGACCCCTCGGCTTCCAGGGTCTGGATCAACTGAGCAATGGGGTATTCACCCTCTCCTAGAATGGCCCAGTCGCCGTATTGCAAAACTTCCTGGGGCGCAAATGAGGCGTGGGGTCCGCCGAAAACAATATGACAGGTGGGATTCTTCCGTCGCTTGATTTCCTCAAGCACGTCCAAGTTCGACCAATACATCGTCGCCAGACAAGAAATCAAAATGTAGTCATAGGTTTCGAGAGGGAACTCCTGCGGCCGCTCTCCCCAAAACATCTGGCACATGTCGATGAAGACACCGGGGAAAGCGTCCTGAAGGAATGAGGCGATGTAGTAAATTCCATCGTTATAGGTGCTGGCCAGCGCCCCAGCATCACGGTATTCCTCATGAAAGCTGAGCTGGATGCAAAGGATTCTCATTTGTGACCCGTTGCGGATAAAGCACCCCCAGAATTCTTTTCAATCCAAATAACGTGTAACCGGAGCCTGCGACCGATCTTCCTTGTGACGGGAAACCACGAGGCTGGCGTTAACTCCGCCGAACCCGTAAGTATTGATAAGGCAATTGCGAACGTTGTGCAGGTCTCCATTGGGCTCCAGATTGAGACCGGCATATTTCGGGCACACCGACGTGAGATTCAGTGTCCGAGAAACTCTTTGTCTGGTTAGCGCGCCGGCAGCTGCGGCCAGATTCAAAGGGGCGCTGGCCGCGAAGGTGTGCCCGATGTGTCCCTTGATGGAAGTAATCAGGGGACATGTTTCATTTGCGCCGAACAAGATCTGGAGTGCTTCTAATTCGCTTTCATCTCCCTGTTTGATTCCGGCGGCTTGCGCATAAACGCAATCGATGTCCTTCAATTCCAAACATGCATCTTTCAGAGTATGCTGGATGCATCGGATTAGATCGCAGGTGGACTGCAGTGCCATCCCTTCCCCGCCGCTGCAAGTTCCATATCCTGTCAGTTCCCCATAAATGCGGGCGCCGCGATCTTCCGCCCGCGAGGCTTCCTCCAGCACGAAAACAGCAGCGCCCTCGCCCAGCACGATCCCATTGCTGGCGCTGTCAAATGGACGGGGCGTCGCCGCAGCGTTATCCCCGGGGCTGAGCATATGCATTGCCTGAAAGGACGAGAAAGAAATGGGAGTCAACACACCGTCAGTTCCACCCGCCAGAGCCCAGGTGAATTGCCCGTTGCGAATGCCATGGAACGCCTGCCCCAAGGCCTGACACCCGCTCGCACAAGCCCCAGAGATTGTGTACTGCGGGCCCTTGAAGCCGTAGCGGAGGGCAATCAAGCTAGCCGCCATGTTGGGCAGCATTGAGGTAATTTGAAACGGGCTGATCTTGCCTGGCCCCTTAGCTTCTTGCCGCAGTATCGCACTCTCCATCTCGTCCAATCCGCCCGTGCTTACTCCAAGAAACAGTGCCGATGTCTCAGGCTCTTCTGCCGCAACGTCGATTCCGCCATCGCACAAGGCATCCTGGGCCGCAACCACGGCATAGTGAACAAACTTGCCGGCGCGTTTGATTTCTTGTGTATACGGGCCCGGCGAGATTCGGTAGGAATTAGGATTAACCTCGGCTGCGAGACGGCAGGAGAAACGTCGGGAATCAAAACGCGCCAAAGGCGCGACCCCCGATTCCCCTGCTTCCAATCTCCGCCAAAATTCTGGCAGGGAAGTACCTAGTGGAGATACCAGACCGGCACCGGTAATAACGACTTTTCTGCGACCCGGCATGACTGCCATGCTCCATTGCAAGCTGACGCTTCCCGGGGTTCAGCCGAAAATAGGCTAGTTTTGTACAACTTTAGCGGCAGCTTGTTCGATACGGTCCAAAACATCATCCATGGTCTTAACGTCGCCCAACGTAGACTGGTCAAAAGTAACGCCGAAGCACTCCTCAAGATAGAGCATCAGTTCAAATACTTTTAGAGAGTCGAGACCGGGGACAGCACTTTCCAGCCTGGAATCCGATTTGAGATGCGAGACATCTTGTTCAAGATACTCACCGATGTGCCGCACCGCTTCTTGAAACAGTTCGGACCGATGTGACACAAACACCTCGAAGCGAAAGCTCTATTTCAACGAGCCATTGAGTTACTAGAAGAAAGTTGCCGGCGAAAAGACTTGACAAACAGTAACAGGTGTTATCACATATCCGGGAAGCTCGCAAGTAAATTTTTCTGGCAATCCGCACGGTTCCAGGTGCCACCGGCCTGTGACCAGTTTGTGTGTGGTTGCCCGGTGCAGGTTCGCGACAAAGATAAGCTTGGCACTTCTCTCTGATATAGTGGCCGCGATTATTTGTCCTAGGTAGCTGCGTAGGTCCGCAAGGAAGTAGAAGTATATGAAAGCAGTCGAAGCAAATGAGATCGACACATTCAGCGCCACATTTGTTGTTGTGTTCCACTTGGCCGCAATCGTCGGAATCCTTTGGACGGGCGTCAATCTTTTTTTTCTGAGTATTGCGTTGGTGAGCTATGTTGTTCGCATCTGGGCCATGTCCACTGGCTACCATCGATATTTTTCCCACCGTGCTTTTAGAACCAGCAGGTTTTTTCAGTTCCTGCTCGCTGTAGCGGGAACCCTGACTATTGAGAGGGGACCCTTGTGGTGGGCCGCACATCATCGGCACCATCACCGCTGCGCTGACCAAGAGGATGACATTCATTCTCCCACCGTGCAAGGATACTTCTGGGCTTATGTGGGATGGATGCACTGCAAGAAGTACAGCGCGGCGACGGACTACACAAGAATTAAAGACTTCAGCAGGTACCCCGAGCTTCTGTGGATTGACCGGTATTACGTTGTTCCGCCACTCGTGGCAAGCGTTTTGATTTGGGTTTTAGCTGGCCCCGCGGTTTTTGTATGGGCGGTCCTGGTGGGAACGATCATCCAGTGGCATGCCTTGTTTGGGAGTAATATTCTGTGCCACTTACTAGGCCGGAGGCGGTTCGACACTCCCGATACCAGCAGGAACAACGCGGTTTCCGCCGTACTCCTCCTGGGCGAGGGCTGGCATAACAACCACCACTACTATCCGGGGTCGGCCCGGCAAGGCTTCTATTGGTGGGAAGTGGACTTGATTTACTACTCCATTAAACTGCTGGAGAAGTGTCACCTCGTTTGGGACGTTCGAGAAGTGCCGGAAGACGTTCTCCTGCGGGGTCGCTATCAAGCTGCAGTAGGTAGTGCGGCTCAGTGAAAGCTGCAAAGCACAACTCAGGAGCGCAGACTCCAAAAAGGCCCTTGGAGGCCTGCCTTTGCGAAAGCGTCTGCTAACTTTAAGTCCGCAAACCTACATTCCGAAGTTCTCTCGCCAAGAGAAAGATTCCTCCTTCGTTTACGCCCGGCGTCCGGCAACGTCGTAGACCGTGAAGTTGGTCAGTCCCTGGTCTTGCCAGGTTGCGCCGTTATCATAGGAAAGATAGAAGCGGACAAATTCCTGCGACCCGAAATAGTTTGGATTGGCCAGGAGCAGCGCCTTCATGTTCTTTCTGGCGATTTCGGGAGCCAGCTTGGCCAGCGAAATCTTGTCCGCCGTTTTTTTCGCCGCCGCCCCGGATGGTTTGCTCGGTTTCTTATTCATGAGCTTGATTCCCTTCCTTCCACTTGAACAGCGTTCCGCTTCGCTTTCGTCATCCGCAGAATAGTGTGCTCAGGAGGAGATCGTTTCACGATCTCATTTATTGGAATCGCTTGCTTGCCTGACAGGCGGGGTGCTGTCGGATGCGGCGAATTGTCCCTGGGCGGGCAACGACAGGGCCTGGCGGAGCAATCGGGGGGATCGAACTAAATTTCAGTTGCTGCGTGAAACGATTCCCATGTGCTTTGCACTATTCAGGTAAGTGGAAACATCGCATCAATGATTGCACCACAGTTTAGGATCCCAACCTAGCAACCACTTGGCTGGGATCCCGTTAGAGTGCCGGAGCCGATGGGGGAAGCGGCTCCGGCACTTCCCGACGCTTTCTGCTCAAACGTGCGGTCGTTTTCTTCTAAGTTCAAAGGAGATCCCCGATTTCCCGTGCTTACTTCTCGCTCCATCCCCGCCTCCGCCCACACGCATAGCAGATGCGCTGCTCTGAAACGCACATCCTTGACTGCACTCATTCCGGAAAATGCCCGCAGTTTGCCTCCTCCAGTGCTACACTGTTTGCCACTTCAGGGTCTGCGGGGCAGGTCCTTGCAATTTCAGTCCTTTGACCAGTCGTATCTCGAGCGTCTGCGAGCCGGAGACTACCGTGCTCAAGAGCATTTCGGCGCGTATTTCAGCGCACTGATTCAGATCAAGCTGCGTTCCCGGCTCAAGTCACCGGAAGCAATCGAGGACGTCCGGCAGGAAACTTTCACTCGATTTTTTGTGGCGCTGCGCGATGGAAGAGTGCTGCAACCGGAACGCCTGGGCTCGTTCGTGAACTCCATTTGCAACAACGTACTGCTCGAGCATTACAGGGAGAGATCCCGCCTCGATTCGCTGGATGATGACGAGAAGCCGCGGGAGCTTCCTGCCAAAGGGATCGATCCGTTCGGCGTCCTTGCTGCCCGAGAAACAGAAAAGAAAGTTCGGGAAATCCTGGAACAACTTTCAGAACGCGACAGACGGTTGCTGCGCGAAGTTTTCCTCGAGGAGCGGGACAAGGACGAAGTATGCCGTGACTTTGGTGTAGACCGGGATTATCTTCGGGTCCTGCTGTACCGCGCCAAGCAATCGTTTAAGTCGTTGTATTCAAAAGATATGGGAAATGATGGGCCGGAGTTCACTTCGGCCTGAGCTCTGTGAAACGCCGGGGCACTGCGGCTCACTATATACGAGGGGGCATTAAACCAATGGACCACGATGTGGTGGTTCGGCTAAAAATGACGGAAGGGTATCTGCTCGGCGAACTCGATCCCGAGGCCCGTCACGAATTTGAAGAGCATTTTTTTGATTGCCCGGACTGCGCTCTCGACGTCCGCGCAGCAGCTTTGTTCGTGGAGCAGAGCAAGGTTGTGTTGGCAGAAACATCTCAACCGGTTTCCCCTGGCTTGCCTGTGACTGCCCCGATCCCAGCGAAACCGGGATGGTTCGCGTGGTTGCGTCCGGCGTTTGCCGCTCCTGTAATGGTCTTGTTGCTGGCGGTCGTCGGGTACCAGAATCTGGTTACGTATCCGCAGCTGCAGCAGGCAAGGAACAGCCCGCGAGTCTTGGCGTGGGGGTCGCTGAATGTCGGTACCTGGGGATCTAGCGGCCCGGTGATTTCAACGCGTCCCGGGGAAGGCTTTCTGCTTTTTGTGAGGATTCCGCCGGATGGCAGCTACTCCCGTTACGTGGCGGACTTGTATAACGCCGCCGGAAAGCTGGAATGGTCGCTCACAATTCCAGCATCCTCCGCGCAAGATCAGTGGCCAGTCCAGGTGCCGGGAGCAAATCGGGAAGCCGGCAGTTACACTTTGGTTGTTCGCGGCGTTACTGCCGCGGGGGAAAGTAAAGAAGTCGGTCGGGCCTTATTTGAATTGCAAATTCAGAAATGAGCTCTAACGAGAGGAGCTAACAACATGGCGACAATGTCGAAACCAATTGCGGAGCCGGTCCCCGTCCTGGAACGCTATCACGTCTACCACGCCGGAGCCCACATACTCAGTGGCGAGTTGGAACACCCCATCAAGCAACCCATCGAACATTATGGAAACGTTGTTCTGGAGAAGACTCGCCGCGAAAGCCTCTTCACTGAGTCGGTCGGCGAGACCAGCATAGAAGGTTTGATTTCATTCAAGGCCGGCCACACCCGTGTGATCGGCAGTCAACTCACGAACAAGAAGGATATCTGGGGCAACGAGCACTCGGGATGGGTGACGCAGTCCACCTCGGTGCTCGAGGGATTCAATGTGGGCGATGTAATCACCGCTGATCGCGTGGTGGCCCAGGTCTCCGCCGAGCACCCATTGGCCTACCCCGGCGGCCATGTCCCCAAAGTTACGTTCCTGGGCACGCGCTTCGAAAACCTGCAGGTTGCCGGATACCCGGTCCAGTTAGAACTCAATCTCGGCTTTTGCGGCAACACGCCGGAAGGCGACCGGCCGTATCTGGAGGACATTGGCTTCCTCGATCGCGTTCAGGGTCAACTCAATAGCATCGAGGACAAGGAGCGTCTTCCTCAAGTTCTGAAAAAACAGTACGATGACACGATCGCCGACATTAACAGCCTCAAGAGACTTGCCAAGGGAGGCTCGAATGGCGGGCGAACTGGCAACTCCAAGCTGCAATGTTCACTGATCAAAAGCATCGCACCGATCCCAATTCCCGGAGTCAAAGTGTTCGGGAATACGATCTTCATCCCGAATTTTGGGACGGTATCGTTGGCCGAAGTCGAGGTAGGCATCGAAGCCGACGATGGTGGCTTC
>WNFI01125165.1_pt1 | contig 14950 bp, 11 predicted proteins | sample 5400471 | NCBI WGS metagenome assembly WNFI01 (sample SAMN13153348, study PRJNA577476) | soil metagenome | isolation source: 100 cm saprolite on Douglas fir-dominated hillslope | place: USA:California | collected 2013-09-17
AACTTTTTATGTTGCACAAAAATTTACACTGTGGTGCCTCCAAAATACCATTAAGAATTTCAACTTCGTCATTTCTTCAGCGATTTGGATGAAAGTTGGCATGTCGATAGAGGTCAATCTTGAAACCAGTAATCCGTTTAGATCATGTGAAATGGTGCAATGGTTCTCGAGATATTCCGTTCTTTATTCTACATGCCGTGGGAAAATTACATGAACCGTCAACATTGGTGAACATCACACATCATGTCACACCGCCCTCGGTCATTAATATGTTGAGGGGCAGTATCCGTGCCATGTTTATTAACTGTAACAGTTCATTCCTATTTTGCTATGAATATATTTTTTAATATTTAAGGTGCCCTCTGTTTCCCCATCAGAATAATGGGAAAATGAAGAGGACGATTCGCCGGTTCAGAACCAAACCTTGCCAACACTAGTACCTCAGAACATTGCACTCAACTCTTATATACATTCATGAGATGAGAGGCGGGATCAAAGTGGATAGGAATAACAAGTGAAATGCGCACACACACTGTGCACGGATCAGATAAACAATACACATACATTGACGTCGCTGATGATGATGCCAGTTGGACACCGTGGGCATGGACAACGGACTGTACCTTCAACATCTGTGAGGTCACAAGGAGCCCGTGAGCTACTGAATCCAGGTTTAGTTTTGTTTCTCATGGTCACGCTTTTTTCAAACTACACCAAAACTCCTCGTGCAGCCGCTCACTACTGCTCAATCTAGTGAGCCATGCAGTCTGTCTTCTACTTAGTCCTTTGCACAAATTCGTCCTGAACAACAAAATCGTCAAAAAAACATGCCCACGGCTGACAAAATTCTCTTACTAGCTCCACTAATCTGGTTCCGATTAAGTGTCCTCGGTGCCTCAAGGATTCATGTCTTGCCTGGAAGTACAATATGGATACTCATCACTCCCCGGTTCGTATTCTCGAAAGAATAAATCAGTTTACCCTCTAATACAGTACTAACTTTGTCAACCAGCTCACCTATCCGGATTCCAGAGCCACAACATGAGTCGGCAACACCAGAGCTTTCTGAGGACACCGGGGCCCAAAACAACCTTGACCACGCAGCAGACGAATATTTTGCACTACTTCACGTGATGAAACTTAGGATGATCCAATCTTCAATTATACATGAGCCAATCTCCGTCTATGACCCACATCAGCGGATGTCTCCTGCATGGGGCCCCAAAGCGAGCTAACGCTCTTCAAATCATGCAAGAGATTGAAGACAGGTCTACTGATTGGTATTTTTTTTTGGGTTTCAATACAATAATTCGACAAAAGGGGTCGAAAAATGGGACCCTTTGCGGGTTCGGCGATCCCATATCAATAACACGTGATTTATATATTCAATTGGCCGACAAATTAAGAGGTGGCTACCAAAATGAACAAAATCTGATCACTTTAAGATTACGCAGGACTACGCATCCCTCTGGCGTTTGGAAGGGGAAGGGGAAAGTGGGATTGGACCTGTGACCACTTTGGCCCTGTACCAGTATCAGTTATATCAAGTGAAAACGACTCAGAAGGACAAACCTTTCCGAGTCCAACAGCCCCACCTGGTATGTTTGGCTTGGTGTCATTCAGCAAAGAGCGTTAGAATGCATGAGTTGGGAATGAGTACAAAAAGTACGTACATCCACCAATCCAGCATCCGATCGACGAGCAGATCTATTCCCATCGTGTTTAGAAACTGACTCGAGGAATAGAGGGTTGAGGTGTTTGCCAAACGAGTTGCTCCTGGGCCTATGCGCCTATGAACCAGATGATCATGAGGCTTTGGGGTAATGGAGGGATACAAGATGGCAATGGGGGAAGTGTTATTTGCCTACCCGCGGCGGACGCCCATCTGGTGCAGAGGGCTGAAAAACCTGTGTCAGCCGATTCTCCTTTCTCTTTTCGCCAGCGATTATGTGACTTGTCACTTACATCTTGGTTCTTGCTCCAGCCGCAGCCCATTAGCGAAAAATCTCAGACTGCACAAGCAATGTTTGTTGAACGCGCAGGCAAGACAAGTCAAGTCTGGCTGCGAGTGGTTGTCACGTACTCTTCATCAGAATCTTTTATACGTATTCATCCGGTTTTACGTATGGTATCCTCCTGACACACTCATTCGGGTCCGGATAGACATTATTTTCGCGGTTGCAAATAGAGTACTCCTGGTCACACGTCTCGGTCTTCAAATAAACATCCAACAGCCTCAGGCATATCCAGAAAACGCTAGAAAACGAGGCTCAACATCACAGCCAAGGCTTGCATCCTGTGCGCGAAGAATTTGTCTCTATTTGGACACGGATTCCAGCCATCCCCTTACAGCCCGCATTACTGCTTAGCGCAAGTCACAGTAATAATATCTCTCTGATCATTTTGGCGTCCATGGCCATATTGTCCCAAGAAACATGAGATTCCACTTTCTTAACAAGGCTTCTGTTTCCCAGCCTCTACAGATCATTATCCAAGCTCTTGATGTTGACTAACGTAATATGTTGATCCAAAATGCCCCAAGCTAAGGAGGTTTGTGTTTGATGAGCGGTAAGTAGGGTTGATTCAAATTAGTGTTGGTGCAACTCCGCTCGGCTTGATCAACTACAGTAACTCCGTTGATCCCGGAGTTGAGTGGAGCTGAGTCTAGCTGAGTGGAATTACATATATCTAATCTGATTGAACGGACCCAGTTCTGGGGCACGGCATTGTATTATTATGAGCCAATACATTTCTATTCAAAACCACCCTTTGGCAGTTGAGGTAGTGCGCATACAGCTTATATACAGTAAGTGAGCGTTGGTGGAGTGGATTTGAAGTCGCTCAGCCAAAAACTCGGACTCGGCTTTCAGCGCACTTGTGTCGACTTGAGTCAAGTCCGCGGTAACACTACGCCTTCAATTAATTCATTATTGCCACTTTTGGGCGCCCCCCCTAATTTAGGACAGAATGTGTAATTCATTTTAGTCAGGAAGGTGCCAGCACATATCGCAGAGGACCATCACGAATGCTGAACGGGCATAGATGCACAATGCCCTGTACTTGTATCATATTTGAGGGGAGAAGTAAGGCGGAGAGGCACCCGATTTCTTGTACAATTATGTTCCTAATATGGCACGTGTAACCCCGCTTGGTTCGAGGGCTGGCAATCCGCCGATGGGGCCTCTTCACACACCAGATTAAAATCGCCGTTTTCAACCACCCGACACCTTTCTCAACACGACTCTCACAGGGCGGCGAACCCTCTACGATCTCACGGTTACAACTTCCATCCCTGGTGAGCATATCATAGAAATTACATAACATTAAAGCAATGCCGTCTCATAAGCGTATTGCTCACTACAGCGCGGATGTGCAATGTGTTTTCGATGCAATGGAGGCACCCTTGAGACATAGCAAACCCCCAAAAAACTATGCCGCGCGTTGATGGGTGAAGACTTGTCCCTTCCCCATCATCTCTACACCTGCCACAACGCTGCCCGCTTTTTCAAACCAGGGAGTGAGAATTAGTGTGGTCTGGCTTATACGATTCCCAGAGTCTGCCTCTGTGTATAAAAGTGCCGCCGCCTTAGGATGCTGCCCGTCCTCGCTGAAATTCATTCACGCTTGCCATTCTCGCTCAAACAACACTTAATGCATAAATTAGTTCTTAACTCCTACTTTCGTCGTCGCTACCCTGGCCCATTGATTCTTGCTACCCACCGCCTTCCCCCGCATCCACCATTATACGCCTAAATACTGCTTGTGTTTGTTTCTCTAACCCTGCTAAAATACTCGCTTCTGCTGCTTGCTCTAGAATATTGTTGTTTCTGTTGTTCTTACTTGTACTTGTTCGGATCGCGCGCTGCCGCTCGTGCCAAAATTAAAATTCTGTGACCGTTTGGTTGCTTCCCTACAGACTTTTCAGTAAAATGGAATTGCAAAAAGGCAATGGACCTCTAACTGGTCAGTTACTGAGCTGGCATGAATGACGGAACAAGCGAGAGAACTACAAGGATAAGGGCTCTGTTCCCCGATGATAATGAATTAACAATTCCGGAGTTCTGGGGTGCCATTGAGACGGGAAAGGGTTAGTTTCCGGGATTGGTATAATGATCCCAATGTTTTTGAATTGCGGGACCACCAGTGACCGCTCATATCACGTATTCGGGAAATCGAATTGACCTGGTGATGTCACAGCAATTCAAAATCTAATATGGCCAAGCTTATGTGCACCTAAGTGCGCACATATTATTCGGATTCAGGAATGCGTGAGATTCCACCTTCTTACCGAGGCAACTATCCGGCCTTCACAGACCGCTATCCAACTTGATGTTGATAAACATCCTGAAATGTGATTAGTCCAACATCCCCTAAGCTGAAGCTAAGGGGGTTTGTTTTTGAGCGGAAGTACGGGTGCAAGGGGAGCGTTGAAATCGGCGCTCAAGTAGAGACAAAATCTGTGTGCATGGGATGAAAGAGAGAGCGTCAACAGCTTCAGGCATCTACGGAAAATGCTAGCTCAGCATTACAGCTGCATCGGCGATGTTTCAACCGAGACCGAGATGCCAGGTACCGTACAGGAGTACTTTATTGTGACAATGGAGATAATGGCTATCTCAAGCCGAAAGTCTGTAATAGGATACCATATACACGTAAAACCGGGCGACCATATAGATGATCGATGCTTATAAGAGTACATGGCAGCCGCTGGCAGCCAGACTTGACTCGATCTTACGTGCCCGTTCTGCAAACATTGCAGTCTGAGACTTTTCACTAATGGGGTGTGGCTTGAGCACGAACCAAGATGTAAGTCAGACTTCGCGTAGCCGCTGGCGGGAAGAGAAAGGAGGGTCAATTGACGCACGTTTTTCAGTCCTCTGTACCAGTTGTGCATCCGCAGGTAGGTTAATTTTGCAAAGAACACCCAATGGACTTCCCCCATTGCCATCTTGTATCACCCCATCGCCTCAAAAGCCTCACGATCCTCTGGTTGATAGACGGATACATCCAGGGGCAACTGGTTTAGCAGACGAGTCAGCCCTCTATTCCGCTCACTTCGTACACATGATGAGAATAGATCTGCTCGTCCGTCTGAAGGCGCTGGACAGGTGGATGTACGTGCGTCCTGTATCCTCAACTCTCCACACATTCTAATACTCTTTGCTGGATGACATGAAGCCATACGTACCGGGTGGGGGTGTTGGAATGGTACGTTTGTCCTTCTGAGTCGTTTTCAATTTTATATCACTGATGCTGGTACAGGGCCCCAATGGTCGTACAGATCCAATTATACTCTCCCATTCCCCTTCCGAATGCCGGAGGCGTAAGGGACGCGACACATAGTCTCGAAGTTCGGGTTTTGTTCGTTGTGCCCCTAATCGTCGGCCATTGAATAGATCACATACATTGATGCGGAACTGTAACTCCTTAGCTGTGCTGTTTCAGCCATTGCCGAACGTAATGAGCATCCATGTTGTACTTCCAGACAGCACTTGAATCATGGGGCGCCGAGGACCTTGATCAGAACAGGATTAGTGGGGATGGAGTTCCAGCAGGGCGGTAAGAAAAGTTCGTCAGCCGCTGGCACGTTGAATACTATGAATCTATGAATTCGGCCAACGTTGACCTAGATCGAGAAGTCAAGGGGCCTTTTCTCACTGCAGGGAGTTGATAGTTGATGATGATCCTAATATGGAAGGCGGCAGTTTCCGGTACTTGCCAACTTAGGGATCCCTGGACGAAATTTGCTCTATGAGCTTGTCAAAGCCTACAGTGGTTCTAGATCCCGGGCTTGGGTGACCGCAATATTTCAGGCATCCATCCTTCTCTGTTACGTTCGCACATGACCGTGGGGTAACAAATCTGCCATCGACACGCCGCTAAAAATGCCCGCTGCTATATGGACATCTCCAGAACTCTGCTGGTGCTGGGCCTTATAACCAATGGGCCACTGATGGTTCCGCATCAGTCTTCAGCTGCCCGACTGTGGTTGGTCCCTTCTCACTAGTGCGCTAGGTTTTGGGTCTTGGAGAATCAAGCCTTCACTATGGAGATCCGCTTGTTCTGGCTGCGGTCGCTTTCGTTATGTTGGTTTTGGGTGGTTCCCATTTAGTATTTTCCGATCACCTTCAATCGGTTCGTCTCATTCGAGATGTTCGCACTGGGATCTTTAACCCCTGATTTAGGGTCTCACAAACCCGCTCGCACGTTATACAGATAGTTTTCCTCACTACCCAACCGCAACGAAGAGTAGATGATGTCGCCTCTCATTTGAATAACGGGCTGCATCACCCGCTCGATCCCACCCTTCGTCCTGGCCCATTGGCATTTGGTGTGGATGATTTCTCACCCAGGGAGAGACTATATTGACAGAAAACAATATCCAATCCTTCATACAGTCACGCTGGTGTAATGTGTCAGTCGGGAAACTGACTCGCTTACAATTTGATCGTCTTCCGGTTCTCGGCTCTAGTGCGCCGCCTCCCTTCCCATACGAGAGATCACCATCGGGTGACCGCACTTAGCGTAGTGAACGCGCTTCACACGGTATATAAATTTGATCGATTGATTGATTGATCATCGGGTTACGCTCCCTCCGTTCAGCTGTATGTCCGATCTGGCCAATTGCCGACCCGTCAGCTACTTTTCGTGCATGGCCTATCCATTTCATCGAGTTGCCACTCTGGCTGTGAGAACCGCTTGTCCACTGTTTGCCTGAAATTTTTTTTCTTGCGCTATTCGGACGATCGGACGCAACAGAGGACGACGTCACATCTTCGGATTCTACCTCGTCACTCCCTCTGGCCCTAATCACTCTCTCTCGCACAATCCTTCCTTTGCGTCATTTTTGCTATAACCACCCTTTCGAGGCCTGCTACTACATGATCATGAAACTTGGCGCACATGAAGACCGTGCTCATGCATTGATCTATTGCCAAGATCTGAAAGACTTGGACCAGTAGGTTCGTCTTTTAGTATTCCCACAAGGCCGTTCTGTCGAATGAACCATTCTAATTGGGATCGAGATGAAAATTCGAAGCACCTAGGACTTTGCGGCACCCGGATCGGTAAATGAATCATTCAAGTTTCCAAGACGTCCTCACGTCCTCTCAAACGTTGACAGGGTCATCGCCCCGGCGACGAGCCTCATGTTATTTAGCTTGTGAGCTTCATTTCATTTGCTCTTCTCAATAGATTGATCCACAAAGTTCGCACGGTCACAATACCGAGCCGCGCGCTCGACCGGGAGCGTCCGCGGCAAGATACGTCAAGCTACCACTTCCCCCCGTCCGCAGGGGGTAGGCAATATTTCTAAGTGCGGGCGTGTTTCCTTGGGAATCGACTCTACAGCACCGGTCTTCCTGGGAGAAGCTTACTATTCGAGCACCTAAACTGGGGTAAGGCCTCGTGTTCGTTCGCATCTAAAGAGGGATCGACTTTGCATTTTCTCCACCCTAGATGCCCAAAATCTTTCGCTGGTTGCGGGATCATGTGTTCCGAAGAAGTCGTGTAAGTCCTGCCATACTGTTTCCTGTTGCAACGCATGAGCTTATGGTGACTTTATGGAGAGGTCAAATGAACATCAATCGGTAGATGATCCTAGCGTAGATGTACGTCCATCATAACTCTCCCTACTTGAATTTATACCTAGCTATTCTTTTGCGTTGACGAATGACGTGAAGCCATACGAGCCGGGTGGAGGGCGCTATAGTGAGGTTCGTCCTTTGAACGCGTTTCCAATCTTGTACGAGTCACTGATATATAATGTGAAGCCAAACGTCTCGGGTGGAGGGCTTAACCGGGTTCGCCCTTTGGAGCCGTTCCCAATCTTGTACGAGTCACTGATGTCCCACTTTGACCCCTCGTTACCCCCAGCCCAGACCCAATAGGCCCCGGCCTAGACCCGAGAGGCCCCAGAACGAGCCTAAATTCATCTATTACCAATCCCCAGTGCGTGGCTTCGAGGTTTAGCTTTGTCTATAGACTGCTGAGAGGCACAACTGTAGCCTCCTCGCCGCAGGTAGTCCTCTGGAGCACCAAACCGATCATTGTGTCATTGGGGCGTAATTGCTTGAGTATGTACGCGTCTTAAATATTGCACTCAGTCTCTGACTCCTCCATCGCTCACTTGTTCAGCGCAACCGTGTCGACCCTTCCTTTTGGTACCACCCTCCCTTATTACGACTCTTCTCGGGGCGTTGTTACGATTCAATCATGAACCTTGAGATGCATGAAGATAAGCGCTCAGGTGCTTTACCGGGTTGAATGACTTGGGGATCAGTAACATTCAACTCGCACGTTCTATTTGGTTACGTTACCAGGGGCTTATCAGGAAGGAGGAAGCGTATGATATCGAATCGGAAGATGGGTCAAGCCCTTGGGCGCTTATCTTGATCTTTCATGAATGGTAGCAACGTCAATTTCCTCGGTCCGGTGTTCAGAAGCACAAATTGTTACGAGTCGCGGGAGATATCGGGTAAGAGTTCTGAGAACGACATCGAGTTGTTCAGATATCGTCCCACGCAACACTGTATTACTACGAACCAATGTTAATTGGGTTCGTGCCGTAGACGCAAGTACCTCTTCTTAAGTATATGAGCGTGAACCAGAATAGACTGAAACTTGGCTTGGCACTGCGATTGAAACACGGGTACCCACACAAACCTCCACATTCTCGACGTGGATGACGGATCAATATCCGTGTCAGCCCACACCAGGGAATCGGCCACACAAATCGTACGGGCAGTATTCGAAGCAAGAGAAGAGGCCTCAAAACCGACCAAGTGAAGTGTGAATTCATACACTTTACTATACTAGGTCCAACAGAGGCCGACCCTCCGGCCCAGGATACCTCGATATGTGGATCGACTCATACTTCACACTAACCGAACACGTCGGGAAAACACTGGACATGGAAACTCTCCACCTCTCTCGCCTAAACGACAACCACCCGCTACTGACGAGAATACCCCTCGACCTTTGCTGGAGACTCCCAAACAGCCAACCCCCGCCTCCCGGGCCCCTCACCCACTTATACCATCACAGAAGACCAGATCGATCCAAGAAAACCCCTCCACATGCATAACCCGCATCACAGAACACATCCTGACCAACACAGAAAGAGTATGCCCCTTAGCCACAGCCCTATGACATGACGCAGACCTAGACAGACTGGAGAGAGTCTGCACCTTCCTACCTACGGAGGCCGCCAAAAAAGCGATCTCGCTACGACAGCTCATGCGCGATCTCAAACAGGATCGACGTGTCTCAACTGGCCTCCCTTTTAGTCGATAATCTCAGTGCACACCTACTGGCGAGGAACCCTGTCCATAACAGCAACATGAAACACATCGACGTGCGCCATCACTTCATCAGGGAATGTGTCGCCAATGACTCTATCGTCCTCAGGTCCATCCCCTCGGCAGATAACATCGCTGCCAGTGATATTGGCAACCACTTGGAAAGGTCAAATTTTCCCCTTGCGCTCCGAGATGATGGCTATCATACGCTTGGTGACGGTCGATATCCAACGTACATTCGATAATTGTGTCCAGTTAGACGTCTGTTGCCCTACATGTACATAAACTTATAGTGACATATCCAACGTACCCGATATCGTGTTCAGATATCACGTCCAGGAGCATCATTTGTTTGTATCTAAAACGGATTCTCAGGCACTATCTGGCAATTTTCTGTCCTGACCCAGGTGCAAAAGGCATTTAGCCAGATGATGCCTTGCTACATCTCGGTTGCGACTATGCAGAGCAGGGTTCTCAATAACCAGTGCCTCATACAGCAAAAAAGATTCTTGGGTAACCTCAAGCGATTCCATATGCCGATTTAAACTCGAGAATTGAATACCCAGATTACGGAGCTCGCGAGCCAGATCCGGGGTATAAGATGTGGGATTCTTGTCAACCAGTGATCGGTATAGGGTGACAGATTCCTGGGCGGCACCCAGCGATTCCATATGCCGATTCAAATTCGAGAGCCGAACACTTAGATTACCGAGTTCATGAGCTAGGTTGGGAGTATATGATCCAGGGTTCTCGTTAACCAGTGATCGGTATACGGCAACAGATTCCTGGGCAGCACTGAGCGATTTCATATGCCGATTCAAATTCGAAAGCCGAACACCCAGATTACCGAGCTCACGAGCCAGGTCGGGAGTATATGATGCAGGATTCTTGTTGACCAGCGATCGGTATAGCGTAATGGATTCTTCAGTGGCACCCAGCGATTCTTTGTGCCGATTCAAATCCGAAAGCCAAACACCCAGATTACCAAGCTCACAAGCCAGATCGGGTGTATATGATGTGGGATACTTCTCAACCAGTGATCGGTATAGGGCAATGGATTCTCCAGTGGCACCCAGCGACTCATTGTACCGATCCAAATCTGAAAGCCAAACACCCAGATTACCGAGCTCACGAGCCAGATCAGGTGTATATGATATGGGATTCTTCTCAACAAGTAATCGGAATAGGGTGATGGCCTCTTCAGTGGCACCCAGTGATTCCTCATGGGATTTCAAATTCGAAAGCTGAATACCCAGATTACTGAGCTGATGAGCCAGATTAGGAGTATATGATGTGGGATTCTCATCAACTAGTGATCGGTATAGGGTTATGGATTCTTGGGTCACATCCAGTGATTTCTTGGGCTGATTCAAATTTGAAAGCCAAGTGCCCAGATTACCGAGCTCACGAGCCAGATTCGGAGTATATGATGCAGGATTCTTGTCAACTAGAGATCGGTATAGGGTGATGGATTCTTCAGTGGCACCCACTGATCCCTCATGTTGATTGGATTTCGAAAGCTGAATACCCAGATTACCGAGCTGACCCGCCAGATTGGGAGTATATGATGCAGGATTCTTATCAACTAGTGACCGGTATAATATGATGGAGTCTTCTGTGGCACCCAGCGACTCTTCATGCCGATTCAAATCCAAAAGCCGAACACCCAGATTACCAAGTTCACGAGCCAGATCAGGTGTATATGATATGGGGTTCTTGTCAACTAGTGATCGGTATAGGGTGATGGACTCTTCAGTGGCACCCAGCGATTCCTTGTACCCATACAGATTTGAAAGATGAATACCCAGATTACCAAGCTGATGAGCTAGATTGGGAGTATATGATGTGGGATTCTTGTTGACTAATGATTGGTATAGGGTGATGGATTCTTGCGTGGCACCCAGCGATTCCTTGTGCCAATTCAAATTTGAAAGCCAAATACCCAGATTACCGAGCTCACGAGCCAGATCAGGAGTATATGATGCAGGTTTCTTGTCCACTAGTGATCGGTATAGGGTGATGGATTCTCGGGTGGCACCTAGCGATTCCTCGTGCTGATTCAAATTCGAAAACTGAATGCCCAGATTACCAAGCTGACCCGCCAGATTGGGAGTATACGACACAGGGTTCTTGTCAACTAGTGAACGGTATAGGGTGATGGATTCTTCAGTGACATCCAGTGACTCCTCGTGCCGATTCAATTTTGAAAGCCGAACACCCAGAGTACCGAGTGCACAAGCCAGATGGGGTGTATATATGGGATTCTTCTCAACTAGTGATCGGTATAGGGTGATGGACTCCTCAGTGGCACCCAGCGATTCCTCGTGCCGATTCAAATTCGAAAGCTGAGTACCCAGACCACCTAGATGACCAGCCAGATCAGGAGAGTGTGAATCAGGGTTCTTGGCAACCAATGATCGCCACAGCAAGACAGCGTGAGAGGCACAATCTCTGGCTTCAATAAAGCGGCCAATGAAACCCAGATGTGTGGCAATCCACCCAAGGAAGCGTGCTGTCTTCATCTTCAAAGGAATTGTAAGCAACTTGCTGCTCTTGGTCTAGTGGTAATAGGGTCTTAGTTAGCCTGAAACTAGCATCCACTCCCATGACTTACGTCAATCCAATCAAAGAATGGGTAGATCGATATGTATCTTTCAGTGCGAACACATAATTCTAACCAATTAGTGATGCTCTCCTGCAGGAACTTCTCGATTTCTGTTTCTAAGGCTCCTGGGACACGTTGGATGTCCAATATGTGATCCAGCCAATAGCGACACGCGTAAGCCATGTGTTCGGATATATTTGTTTGCGGAATCATAGGCATCTCCTCCAGTTCACCCAACTTCTCCACTATTCCAAGCCCTGCAACCTTCCGAATCTCGGTGTTGATCACTTCGAAGCATCGGAGAGCAAGTCGCTCTTGGTCTACAGCTGGTTCCAAAATCTGCAACTTGCTAACGCCACGCCATTTGAGGTAGTCTCGGAAAGATTGGTGCAGTAATTGGATCGGAGTGGATTGTTCGCCAGTGCCGGAGAGAAGCGGACGCAGCTCAGAGATGATATTCTCAAAAGACGTTTTGAGAAACGGCGAAAGCAAAGTGGTCCATGCAATGATCGATAGTGGTGATTTGGCAGTGACTATCGCACCCATAACAATCGGGTAGTCATGCTTGAATGTTCTGTCTTTCCAATTACACTTGCTGAGGATAGCAGCATACAAAGCATCCAGCTTTTCCTCCGCTGGCACATCATCTCGAGAAGCATCCTGATCCAGGAGATCCTCGAGTGCTACAACCGGATCTGTGCTCTTGTTCTTCAAGTATTCCATCACGATGCTAACCCAGACAAATAGGCCACCGGTCTGCGTGACCAGCTTTTGTTCAAGATCTGGAAGCCAATTGCGTGTAGTCACCCGCGGGAGTTCCTTCAGCTTTAAGACTTGTGAGTGAATATACGCTTCGCAATCTCGAAGGTTCTTGTCATCTGAAAGTTCGATCCTCATACGGTGAATAGAAGACGAACTATGGAAGTAGTCGTCGACCACCCTAACAGGCCGCGAGGTGAGAAGGAATTTGACGCAGCGAGGGAACTCAGCAACACTGTCCCTAAGAAGTTCGGACAGGGCCTGGGATGCATCCTCGTCACACTCGTCCAAGGCATCGATGACAATAACGAGAGGGCTGTCGGCCGGGGGTGACCCATGACGAAGAGGTTCAAGTATAAGCCTCCTAAACTGTTCGTCAAATGCAGCGGTTGCCATGCCCGGATCATTCTCTAAAGCAGATGTGAGCATCTGACAATAGGACTTGCTCCTGATAGCGAGAGACCTCGCCACGCCGCTCCATAAATACTTAGGGCTCGTGGTCTTTCCTTCCTTGAAGAAAAAGCTCGAGAGAAGGATACCGTGCTCGGCACAGGAATGAGCGATCGTATGCGCAACAGTAGACTTCCCAGTTCCAGCGACCGCAGTGAGAAGCACCATCTGCGCTTGCCAGGCATGGTCCACATTCCCACACCAGTCCATAATTTCGCCAATTAACTCCTTCCGTGTCCCATATAAACAGCCTTTTGATGAATTATACCCTGATTCATCAGCGAACTGGAGTTTCTCGAGAGTTGCATCGCGGCCTATACATTTTCTATCGTTAGACAATATTACTATGTGCACTAATAGAGTCTACCACGCACTGATATCAAACAGCTGAGTCTCAATAGAATCGAGCTTCGATAGGATCGTTGTATCGTTCTCGACCACCCAGGCCAAAGTATGTCCTATGGCAATATTCGTTTGAAGCTTTACGCCTGCATCTCAGCGAGTGTGTATCATAGTAAGGGGGTGCGAACGCACCTGGAACTGGCCCAGAACGACATCCAGCTTCCTCTTCATCCCATCAATCCTCCACGGGTCTCGCATATACGACAGAACGTTCCAGATCCATGATCGGTGGGCGCGCTTAGCCATTATCGCTGACACTGAGTCTGAGATCCCCGTTAGCAATCTCAATATTGAATGTCAGCATTATTCCACCGAAGGTTGTGGGAGAGAGATATGCACCTGCCGAGCTCCTTGATATTCTTCCTCCATCCTTCTAATGATTCTTCTGGACCAGAGTGACTGATCACCTCCCATCGCAATGCAGTTTCGGCAACCATCTCCGTAACATAGCGGCTGAACTCGTCCCACTCTTTCTTGCTCTCCCGGAGGCCCTTATATGGACAATCAGCAGAACTGTCGATTGGCGCTTTGGTTAGACGCTACTACTTACTTTGACATTGCTCGCTATGAAAAGCGCCCCTATTGCTGCATATTGAAGGGGAGGAAAGGCGCCTGAGGCTTCTTTCACTAGTGAGAGTACAGGGATTGCGATGTCGTTTCCAGCGGCGAGGAATTCTTTGACTTTCTTTTTCGTTAAGATGGGCGCCATTTTGAGCAGGATGCCAGTAGAGGTTAAGGTAAGTCTCTGCACAATGTTGTAAAAGTACCAGTACAAGGCGGCGTTACTGATCCTTGCCTTGAGGCCAACTGTTACGTAACTCTGGCTGTATACCTAACAAAACGCTGTTGCGTTCGCAAGTGACCGTGAGATCTCCTTCATGAACAGCTGCCGAAAATGCCCTCCTGGCTGCTATACTCTCCAGAACCCCGCCAGTGTGAACACGACTATAACCAATGATGGTTCCGCATCAGTCCTTGGCGGCTCGGCAGTGGTTGGTCCTTTCTCACTACTAGTACTCTGGGTTTCGGGTCTCGGAGAATCAAGCCTTCATAGAGAGGTGTTTGCTCTAGCTGCGGTCGCTCTCGTTACGTTGATATTGGGTGGTTCCCACTTAGTATTTTCCGATTACCTCCAATCAGTTCGCCTCATTCGAGATGTTCGCAGTGGATCTTTAACCCCAAAATTTTGGTCTCACAAACTCGCTCGCTCGCCATACAGGTGGCTTTCCTCATTACCCAACAGCAACGAAGAGGTGGTCTTGGGCATGTGACCGAACATACTTCTGCAGATGATGCCCGAATAATAGAGCTGACCGGGCTGCATCATTTGCGGATCCCACCCTTCATCCTGGCTCATTGGTCCCCCATTGATATTTGATATAGATGATTTCGTGTTATGGTGCCCGGGAAGGGCCTACATTGAAAGCAATATTCA
>WNFI01303593.1_pt1 | contig 14947 bp, 17 predicted proteins | sample 5400471 | NCBI WGS metagenome assembly WNFI01 (sample SAMN13153348, study PRJNA577476) | soil metagenome | isolation source: 100 cm saprolite on Douglas fir-dominated hillslope | place: USA:California | collected 2013-09-17
TTTCTCGGCGTTGGTGATGAAATAGGGCGACAGGTAACCGCGGTCGAATTTCATGCCCTCGACGATGTCGACTTCGGTTTCGAGCGACTTGTTCTCCTCGACAGTGATGACGCCTTCATTGCCGACCTTCTGCATCGCCTGCGCGATCATCTTGCCGATCGCAGTGTCGCCATTGGAGGAGATGGTGCCGACCTGGGCGATTTCGGATGACGAGGCGACCGGCTTGGCGCGCTTCTCGAGGTCCTTGACCACGGCATGCACCGCGATCTCGATACCGCGCCGCAAATCCATCGGGTTCATGCCGGCGGCAACCGATTTGCCGCCTTCCCGGATGATCGCCTGCGCCAGCACCGTGGCGGTGGTGGTGCCGTCCCCGGCGGTATCGCTCGTCTTGGAGGCGACTTCGCGCAGCATCTGCGCGCCCATATTCTCGAACTTGTCGTCAAGCTCGATTTCCTTGGCGACGGTGACGCCGTCCTTGGTCATGCGCGGCGCGCCAAAACTCTTTTCGATCACGACGTTGCGGCCCTTGGGGCCCAGCGTCACCTTGACCGCGTTGGCGAGAATATCGACCCCGCGCAGCATGCGCTCGCGCGCCTCTCCGGAAAACTTTACGTCCTTGGCAGCCATTTGAGATGCTCCTGAATGTGACCCTCATCCGTAAGGAGCGGACGCTCGGCCCGCGTTTCGAAGAATGAGGCTTGAAAAGAGGTGAGTATCGTAGTGGACCTCGGCCGTCGAGGCGGCAGCTTCGCTGCCTCTCAGGTGAGGACGGCGTGCCGTTAAGCCAGCACGCCCATGATGTCGCTCTCCTTCATGATCAGGAGATCCTCGCCGTCCAGCTTGACCTCGGTGCCCGACCATTTGCCGAACAGCACGCGGTCGCCGACCTTGAGGTCGATCGGGATCAGCTTGCCGGCTTCGTCGCGGCCGCCCGGAGAGGTCGATCGGGATCAGCTTGCCGGCTTCGTCGCGGCCGCCCGGACCGACCGCGGTGATTTCGCCTTGCGAGGGCTTTTCCTTGGCGGTGTCAGGAATGATGATGCCGCCCTTGGTCTTTTCCTCGGCGTCGATTCGTTTGACCACGACGCGGTCATGCAGCGGACGAAATTTGGTTTTAGCCATGACGGTTCCTTTTTGGAGGCTCGGTTTGTAGGTCGGGTTTGACAGTGGATCGGAACACAGGGCGTATTCGACACCGCAAGGGGGCAGAACAGCTCGCGTCCTTTGGCAATCCCACTCTCGGAGTGCTAATTGTGCGTCCGGGAATATGGCTTGACGCCGATCCTGTCAAGCAAACGGGGTTAAGCGGTTGGTGAGGCCGATATAGGATGCTTCGGGAAACAGAATCGGAGCGCCAGCGTAATTTGCTGGACATCATTGCTCCGACAGCAGTTTTACGCTTGGCTGCGGAATGGGTGCGGCCGCGAATTGTTCGGGGGAATGCCATGGTGATGTCACGTAACGCGCGCGCGGTCGCCAATCTGGGGATCGCCTCCGCGCTGACGATATTCCTCGGCGCGTGCGGGAGCATGAGCCTGCCGTCATTCTCATCCTCTCCATCGGTAGCTCCCGAGCCCGTGCCCGAAGTGCCGGCTACCATCCGCCCGGACGAGATTGTCGGCCGCTGGGGCCTTGCGTCGTTCCAGAATCCCAGCGATCGCGCGCGCACCGAAGTCGCGGCGCGGTCGCAGTGCAAGCAGCCTTACGTGATCGGAGCCGGCTCTTCAGGCGGCGTGGTCATGCATCTGGCCGACCAGGCGACGCCGCAGGAATTGCGTCTCAAGGGCAGCCCGAGCGGCAAGAATTATATCGGTCCGCCCGGTCCGGCCGGCGCAGAACAGGATCGGGAGATCGTCTCGTTCGACGGACGCGTGCTGATTACCCGTTTCATCGAGAAGGATGCTGCCACCCGTTACGGCAACATGGTCTACGTCCGCTGCGCGCCCCGCGCCTGATTTCGCGAACCAGACGCCTCGCTGTCATTGCGAAGCGACGAAGCAGTCTGGGCTACATCATTCCGGGATAGTGCGTTAGCACCAGACCTCAGATGGGCAATTGCACATCTGGGAATCTCGAGATTCCGGGTTCCATGCCTCGCATCGCCCCGGAATGACGACCCCGAAAAACCCAGAACAAAACTCACTCAAACAATGCGTCGATGTCGTTCTGCGAGGCGTGACCGACGTCACCGTCCAACTTCGGACCGTTCAGCAGCCGGGCGTTGCCATCCCGATCATTGACGATCGGAGGCGCGTGTGACCTGATAGCATCGACGCCACCCCAGATGTCCATCATGATCATGATATGGTTTTCGATGAATTTCATCGCCGCCATCACCTTGCTGATGCGCTGACCGGTCAGATCCTGGAAGTTGCAGGCCTCGAAGATCGAAACCACACGCTCCTGGATTTCCTCGCTGAGAATCTTTTGCTGATCCGGCGAGGTCACCTTGGCCAGCGCGCTGGCCGCCTGGTCGATCGATTCGGCGGCTTCCAGGATCTGCTGCGTGGATCGAGCTCGACCTTGAGTTTCTCGCATTGCTCGATCTGGGCGCGATAGGTTTCCAGCAACCGATGCGCATCGGCGACCTCGCGCGAGACCGACGCGCCGATGCCAGCCGTTGCGGCAAGGTGACCAGGGCTGCCCATCTGGGCACGGATGGCGCGCAGTTCGGTCATGATCTCCTGATGCATGGGACCGATGCCGCCGTCGACTGCGGGCATCGCCATGTCGCCGGTGAATGCTTCTTCGATGCGAAAACGCTTGCGATGGATCGGCATGAGACTTTCCCCTGACCTTCACTCGTCAAAGTTCTAGACAGGGCGATTTAACAGGGGGTTCACACCGGGAACTGTTATGAAGCGTGCAAACACCAACGGTTAACCATGCGCGGCCGCCGTTCACCAAAAATAAACGCTACCGGATGAAACCGCGCAAAATTGGCGACGTGGTGAATCGCAAGGCCGTTTCTGTTTACCAAACCGATGCGGTTTTGATCTTAATTGGCGGCGTGCAAGGGCGCTGCTCCGGCGCTCCCCATGACGAAACAGTACAGAGTACGTCGATGTTCAAAAGAATGTCTCTTGCGCTCCTCGCCGGCGCATCTTTCCTGGCCACCGGACTTCATCAAGCCGCCGCCATCGAAACCGCACCGCGCGCGGAACCCATCGCGACCTACGCCGCTCAACCCGTGCAGCGGCCTGCCGCGCCGGTGCGAACGGTCTATGCCGAGCGCTCCAATATGGGCGGCGGTTTCATCGAATTCCTGTTCGGCGATGGACCAGCTCAGAGCGGGCGCTACCAGCAGCAACCCTATCAACAGCAGCCATTATACGACCAGCGTCAGCTGTTGCCGCCGATGGAGCCGCAGCAAGTCATGCGCCAGCAGCAAGCTGTGAGCGCATATCCCGCCTTCGATCCGAGATTCGAGAAGCAACTCGTCGACTATCGTGGCAGCGAGCGCGCCGGCACGATTATCATCGATACGCCCAACAAATTCCTGTTTTTGGTACAGGGCAACGGCACGGCGGTCCGCTACGGCGTCGGCGTCGGTCGCCCCGGATTCACCTGGTCGGGCATCAAGCAGATTTCCGCGAAGAAGGAATGGCCGGCGTGGACGCCGCCACCGGAAATGCTGGCGCGGCGCCCCGATCTGCCGCGCCACATGGAAGGCGGTCCGCAGAATCCGCTCGGCGCACGCGCGATGTATCTGGGATCGTCGCTCTATCGCATCCACGGCTCCAACGAACCGTGGACGATCGGCACCAACGTCTCATCCGGCTGCATCCGGATGCGCAATGAGGACGTGATCGATCTGTACGGCCGCGTCAATGTTGGCGCAAAGGTCGTCGTGATCTGAGCCTTTGCGATCTGGAACAAAAACGGCCGCCCGATTTCGAGCGGCCGTCTTTGTTTTGCAGCTCGGAAACCGATCAGGCGTAGTCGCTGTCGCCGTCGCCGCCGAAGTCGTCGGAATCGAGATCCGTGTCGTCGCGGTCGTCGCCGTTATCGTTCGATGAGGAATTATCATCGTTCGATGCGGAATCGTACAATCCTGTGCGTGAACTGTCGTCGGCGTGACTTCCGGATGAACCGATGTCGTTGACGCCGGCGTCGCGTGCCGGATCGCTGCCGGATTGATCGCTCCACGGCCTGCGGTCTTCAACTCCGCCGCCAAGGCCCGCGGCATCGCCGAAGCCCTGGTGGCTGCCGCCCATCATCGAGCGGATGCTGCCGAGCAGCAGCGATCCACCGACCATCCCGGCGGCCGCGGCGGCTGCGGTTCCCAAAAATGAGCCGCCTCCGCCCATGGGGGGCTGGGGCGCGCCATAGGGGCGCGCCATAGGGCTGACCGTAGGGTGCCTGACCGTAGGGCGCCTGATTGTATTGCCCCGGCGGCTGCGATTGTTGCATCACCTGGCCGCTGTTCCATACCGGGCGGCTGGGAGCTTCAGGCGGCCGCACGGGCGGCACCGAGCTGCGCGGCTGGTTTTGACCGAATACCGCATCGCGCATCGAATCGAGAACCCCGCCGGACTGCTGTTGTGCGGGCGCGCCGCCCGCCTCCAGTTCCTGGATGCGGCTATTGGCCCGCTTCAGCGCTTCATCCTGAAGCAGGACGGTCTGCACCAGCGCGTAAACCGCATTGGGCGCTTTACGCAGACCTTCCGCGATCGCGGCGGCGGCGTCCGGATCACGCGGTGCGCTCTCCAGCTTGGAGAGCCGGTCGAAAAGATCGTCAACCAATTGGCGTTCTTGCGGTGTCATGGATTGTCTCCCTCGCTTCGAAGCGCAAGGGCAGATGTAGGGGCGCTTTGTGCCGCAAGTAGTGGTCGGCGGCATTAAATTTATGAATGCAACAAGAAGCCCGGCGCGTATTGAGCAAAAGTGGGCACCGGTTTTGCGAGTAGAATACGCGCAAATTATTGGTTTGGAGCATTTTCTCGCGGCTAACCGGATTCCACTTAGCCGGAAAATGCTACGGCTTTTGACGGATATCAACCCAATGTAATGTTGTTTGCAGCCAAGAGCGGCGGGAAATGCTCACCCCCAAGAAAAGCATATTCGCGCTCGCGTTGGTCGGTGAGCGGATCGAGGCTGACAAGGGTTTCGTCGACGAAACCGGGATGACACATGACGAGACCGCCCTCCGGCAGCCCATCGAGAAATTGTCGCATCAGCGAGCCATAATCGGGTCGTTGAGAAAAATCATAGGCGCCGGCGAATCCGGGATTGAAGGCGATATCGGCGCGCGCGGCGCGGGCGCGAAATTGCGCGCTTAAGATGTCGAGAAACAGCGCTTTGGGCGCGCCTAGCCGCCGGACCAGGGGCTGGTTTCGTCCGCCCTGGCGTACCCAGGCGTTGGCGGCAGCCTCTTTCACCGCGGTCAGAAACGCGTCGCGCACTTGCGGAAATAGCTGCACATGCTGGTGACCATCGACAAAATCGGGCGCCCGGCCGAACATTTCGTCGAAAGCCGCGAGCTGCACCATCAATTCTGCGTGGATGATTTCAGGATCGAGCCGCCGCAACAGGCCCGCGCGCAGCAGTTTCGGAAACGCTGGGAACATGCCGCCGTCGATCGGTCGAAAGTGCATCGTCAACGGGCGAAACGGCGCTGTTAACGTGACGTGCAGACCGATTCCGCAACGGGGACTGCTCGCTGCAACGGTTCGAAGCGCATCGACTTCATTGCGGCCGATCGAAGGTCCAACCACCATCACGGAAGTGGCATTGAGGCGGCCGCGTTCGATCAGGTCGCGAATGGCGCGGTTGACGCCGGGACTGAGACCATAATCGTCGGCGCACAGCCAGATGCGGCGCGGCGGCGCGGCGTCGTTCATTCCGCGGCGGTCCGCTCGCTGGCGCTGGTTTCCGCCGCGGCGCGCTTCTCGCTGTGTTCGGCCACGAAATAGATCGGACGGGCTTTCAATTCCGAAAGGATCTTCCCGATATATTCCCCGACAATGCCGATCATGATGAGCTGCACGCCGCCGATGGTCATCAGGCCGACCACCAGCGAGGGATAGCCGGGAACCGATTTTCCGGTAGTCCAGGTTTCCCACAGGATCGAAAGCCCGAACAGGAAAGCTGCCGTTGCGAGCAACACGCCGAGCAGGCTGGCAAAACGCAGCGGCGCCACCGAAAATGACGTCAGGCCTTCGATCGAAAGCCCGACCAGCCGCCCAGGGCTGAACGTCGTGACGCCGTGCGCGCGGGCCGCGGGCTCATAGTCGACGCGGATCTGGCGGAAACCGATCCAGCTCGCCAGCCCCTTGAAGAACCGATTGCGCTCGGGAAGCTGCCGCAGCGCCGCTGCGGCGCGCGGCGACAGCAGTCGGAAATCGCCGGCATCTTCGGGGATTTTCTGCCGCGCGCCCCAATTGATCAGCGCGTAGAAGCCATGCACGGCAAGCCGCCGCACCAAGGATTCGTTGTCGCGGTGAGCCTTGGCGGTATAGACCACGTCGTAGCCGCCCTCGATCCAGTGGTCGACCAGCTGCTCGACCAGATCCGGCGGATGCTGGCCATCGCCGTCCATGAACAGCACCGCGCCGCGCCGGGCATGGTCCAATCCTGCCATCAGCGCGGCTTCCTTGCCGAAATTGCGTGACAGCGACACCACCTGGACGTCGAGCGCATCGGCGGCGAGCCCGTGCGCGATGGCCAGCGTTGCGTCGGCGCTGCCGTCGTCGACATAGACCACCTCGCAAGCCAGCCCATAGCGCTGCCTGAGCGTCCTTGCCAGGTCGTCAAGCCGGGCGTGCAGATGCGCCAGCCCGGCCGCCTCGTTATACAACGGCACGACGATCGACAGCCCCCGCGCCGCAGCGGTGGCCGCAGTGGTTGACAAGGCAGAAACATCCGTACCCAGCATCATCGATCAGGTTCCAAGCCACCCCAGGTGACAGCATATGCTACTCATTGCTTGCTGTCGCAACGATGAACGAAAGCCCCCCGACTCACTGCCGCAGGAATGCCTCAAGCTTGGCGAACAGCGGGTTGTCGCGGTCGAGTACATAGTCGAGCGACGCCACCGAGACGGTTTCGGCGCCGTGGGCGCGCAGAAAGCTGCTGAGCGCGTAAAGCTGTGCCGGTGGGCAGTGCAGCGTGACCATTCCCGAAGATGTCGGCCCGCCGAACGGCGACACCACGCCGAAGCGATTATGGGCCTCGGCAAGTAGCGCGGCGTCGCATCCCTTAAAGCGGGTGCGGACTTCCCGGTATTTGCTGGCGCGGGCGCGGGCCGCGATGTGATCCAGGATGACGCGCGCCGTCTCGCGGGCCTCGCTCGACCATTCGGCGTCTCTTGATGCCACGAGGTTGGCCTGGCTGCGCAGGATCACGCCATCGTCGAGCACCTTGAGGCCGTTGGCGGCAAGGGTCGCGCCCGTCGTGGTGATATCGACGATCATTTCGGCCGTTCCCACCGCCGGCGCCCCCTCGGTCGCGCCGGCGCTCTCGACGATGCGGTAATCGACGACGCCGTGGGAGGCGAAGAAAGCCCGGGTGAGGTTGATGTATTTGGTCGCCACCCGCATCCGCCGGTTATGCTGGGCCCGGAAGCCGGTGGTGACATCGTCGAGATCGGCCATGGTGCGGACATCGATCCAGGCCTGCGGCACGGCCACCACGACATTGGCGTTGCCGAAGCCGAGACTTTCGATCAGCAAGACGCGCTTGCCGGCATCGGCAATGGTTTCACGCACCAGGTCTTCGCCGGTGACGCCGAGATGGACCATGCCGCGCGCCAGTTGCCAGGCGATCTCGCTCGCCGAGAGATAGGCGATCTCGACATTGTCGAGCCCGGAAATGGCGCCGCGATAGTCGCGGGCGCCGCGCGGTTTTGCCAATGCAAGCCCGGCGCGGGTGAAGAACGCCTCGGCGTTTTCCTGCAGGCGGCCCTTCGATGGTACGGCGAGAACGAAGGGCGTCGTCATGACGCGCTCCCGCTTGAATTCCTTTTCGCAGGCTTGCGCCCCAGTTGCGTCAAGGTCTCGACCCAGATCGAGAATCCGACCGCGGGGATAGGAGTAGGGGCGCCAAGCTGGGTCATCAGACCGTCGTAGCGCCCGCCCGCCACCAGCGGCTCGACGCCGTTGCCCTTGCTGTGCAGTTCGAATTCGAAACCGGTGTAATAGTCGAGGCCGCGCCCGAATGAGGTGGAAAAGCGGGTCTTGCCGGTATTGATGCCGCGCGCGGCCATGAAGCCGACGCGGCTTTCGAACTGGTCGATCGCCGCTGAAATGTTGAGTTTCGTGTCACCCGCCAGCCCGCGCAATCGCGCGATCGCTTCGTCAGGGTCGCCCGCGATCGCGAGAAACCGCTTGATCACATTGAGCGCATCGCGCGGCAGCGCGCCGCCCTTCAGCGTCGACTGTTCGAGGAAGCGATCGGCGATCTCCGAAACCGAGCGCCCGCCGACATTGGTGGTACCGGCGATCGACATCAGATCGGTCACCAGCGCCAGCATGAACAGCGCCACATCGCCGGTACGAATTTCAACCTCGGTCAACCCGAACGCGCTCGTGGCCTCGAGCGCCAGCGCCAGCATTTCCGCATCGGCCGCGGCGCGATCCTGCCGTCCAAAGGATTCGATACCGGCCTGCAAAAATTCGCTCGGCCGCCCGCCGCGATAGCGAAACACCGGGCCGAGATAACTGAACCCGGCAGGCTGCCCGGCGCGGGGCGAGGCGAGATAATCCCGTGCCACCGGAATGGTGAGGTCGGGGCGAAAGCACAATTCCTCGCCGCTCGCGTCGGTGGTCAGATAAAGGCTCTTCCGGATGTCCTCGCCCGACAGATCGAGGAACGGCTCGGCGGGTTGCAGGATCGCCGGCTCGGCCCGGATGTAGCCGGCCTGCGCGAATGACAATAGCAGCGCATCCGCCCGTGCGGCGGATCCGGTCGCACGAGGGGCGGCGGCGGTCACGGTCATCTCGAGGTCCAAATATCCCGAAAAGCGGGTTCCAAAGCTCCGGCTGGGCAGCCCTTAGCATGGCCGGGGCGGGGTTTCGACAGACATCAGCCAAGTGGATTAATGACCAGCCAAGATCAAGGGCCAAGGCCAGCCCGCAACCTATCCGCGCGGGCCGGTGCCGGTCCAGTCGCCGAGCGCCGCCTGCACCAGGGCAAGCGCCGCCACCGCCGCGGTGTCGGCGCGCAGTATCCGCGGCCCCAGCGAAAGCCTCAGGGTTCGCGGCTGTTGCAGCAGGACCGCGCGCTCATCCTCGGCAAATCCGCCTTCGGGGCCGATCAGGATGTCGATGCCGTTTGAAACCTTCAGGCCGCCCTGCAGCGCGTGCAGCGGATTTGAGGTATCCGCGGCCTCATCGCAGAAAACCAGCAGGCGCTCTTCGTGGCGCTGGCTCAAATAGCGATCGAGCGGCATGGGCGCGGCAACATTCGCCAGGCTCAAGATGCCGCACTGCTCGGCAGCCTCGATGACATTGGCGCGCATCCGCTCGCCGTTGACCCGGGCGACCTGGGTGAAGCGGGTGAAAACCGGCTGCAGCGATGACGCGCCCATCTCGACCGCCTTCTGCACCATGTAGTCGAGCCGGGCATGTTTCAGCGGCGCAAAGATGCAAGCGAGGTCGGGCAGGCGATCCTGCGGCCGGGTCTGGGTAACGATCCTAAGACTGTCCGGCCGTTTGCGCCCGGTGATCGAGGCCTGCCATTCGCCATCGCGTCCATTGAACACCAGAATTGTATCGCCTGCGGAAAGGCGGAGCACATTGCCGAGATAATTGCTTTGGCTGCGCTCGAGCGCGACGGTTTCGCCCGTTGCCAGCGCGGCATCGACAAACAGCCTGGGCTTACGAAAGTCGAATTGAGGCATGGCCGATGTTCCAATTCCCGCAGCGTCTTAGCCGCGCGCATGATCGATCCGCCAAAGTCTAAGCGGTTTGGCGATAAGATCATGCGCGCATTTGATAATTTAGAGCGCGATCGGACGCAAAACCTGCCCCGGTTTTGCTGATCGCGCTTCTCAGCGTCCGAATTAATGCAATTATGGCATCCGGCGCGGCTCTACGCCGCGCTGTTGCCCAATTCCATGGGTTGTTAAGGAATGGCAGGAATCGTAAAAAGCCCCATCGGGAATCGCGCTTCTATCCGGAAGACGCGTTAGGGGACCATTGGACCTTGCCGGAGCACTGTCCAGCCCAACGATCCGGCTTTTCCGCCGGTGAACGGCGCAGCCCCAACCGCTTCCATCGGTGCCGCTCCCGGTTCGTTTCCGGCAAACGGTGCTGCGCCTGTCACCGGCTCTCAATTCGAGCGCGGCCCAGCTGCTCCCTCGCAGGCAGGTCCTTCGGACGAATGCATGCGGGGATTCGTACCCTTGCGCGAAGACGCGGAGAAGCGAGGCAAGCTGATCAAGGCCGCCAGCGAACGGCATGCCCCCCCGGATGAAGCCTGCAAGCTGATCGGCAATTTCGGCCAGGCCGAAATCAAGATGATCAAATATGTCGAATCCCACGCCGCGAAGTGCGGAATTCCGCCGCAGGTATCTGACCAGCTGAAGAATGGCCACAAGAATACCGAGAATATGCAGAAAAAGGTCTGCGCGGTGGCGCAGCAACAGCAAAAAGGACCGGCTGGCCCGAGCCTGAGCGAAGTACTTGGCTCGTCGGCGGCGCTTCCGGAGGCGACCGCTACGAAGAAGGGCGGCAGCACCTTCGATACGCTGAACGGCAACGTTCTCGCGCGATGACGGGCGGCGCGGCGGCGCGCGTTGCTGATGCCACCGGCAACTGGGTCGACACCCGCGCACCGCCATGGTCGCGGCCTTACTTACGGCTCTCCCGTCTCGATCGGCCGATCGGATCGTGGCTATTGCTGATGCCGTGCTGGTGGTCGGCAGCGCTGGCCGCCGGCATCATCGGCAGCATCGGCCAATTGCCCCTCATCATTGCGCTGTTCTTCATTGGCGCATTCGTCATGCGCGGCGCCGGCTGCACCTGGAACGACATCACCGATCGCGATCTTGACGCCTTGGTCGAACGGACGCGGTCGCGGCCGATCCCTGCGGGCCAGGTGAGCGTGCCGCAGGCGGTGGCCTTTCTCGTCGTTCAGGCGCTGATTGGCCTTGCGGTGCTGCTCCAATTCAACCGCTTCGCGGTGGCGACGGGCATCGCGTCGCTCGTCGTCGTCGCGGTCTATCCGTTCATGAAGCGGATCACCTGGTGGCCGCAGATCGTGCTGGGCCTGGCCTTCTCGTGGGGCGCGCTGATGGGATTTGCGGTGACGCTCGGCCGCATCGATGCGGCGGCCTTGGCGCTTTACGCCGGTTCGATCGCCTGGGTGGTCGGCTACGATACCGTCTACGCCCATCAGGACGCCGAGGACGACGCGCTGATCGGAATCAAATCGACCGCGCTGCTGTTCGGCGCGCGCACGCACCAGGCGCTGACGGTGTCCTACGGACTGGCGGTCGTTTTGACCGGCCTGGCACTCGCGCTTGCCGGTGCGCGCTGGTTCGCGTGGATCGGCCTTGCGGCGTTTGCGGCACATCTCGTCTGGCAGATCAGGCGTCTTGACATCAGCGACCCCGCTTTATGCCTGCGGATTTTTAAATCCAACCGAGATGCAGGGCTATTATTGTTTGCGGGGCTGTTGGCGGATGCGGTGATGCGGGCCAACGCATAGGGTGGGCAACGGCGCTCTTGCGCCGCGCCCGCCAAATGTTTCGTCAGTTACGTGTGATCGTTCGCTGGTGGGCACGCGGAATTTATCATCGGGCGCGCATTCGCGCGACCCGTTGGCTTTGCCCACGCTACGCTTGTGGCTTAGTCCCGCGCGATGATCTCGCGCTCGCCTTGATGAATGTTCGCCGGATCGAGCAAATCGCCGCCGCGCCGCCGCACCAAAAATTTCGGCCGCCGCGCCCGGATCGCGTTGTGACGCCGGCGCCGCGCCGCGGGCTGGCGCGCCTTGTGTTCCAGCAGTTGCGGAAGCGCGAAGATATCGCTCCACATCCGCCAGGCGGCTGCGATCTCATCGCGGTCGGAACTCACGCACAAGGGAATGGTCAATGACGGATCGCGATGAACCAGCACGAGCATCTGCGCATCGTCGATGCTGCGCAGCGCAACGCCGAGAAAATCGCGCACCCGAATCTTGACCGCCATCTGCATGCCGTGGACGGCACGGCGCAGGACGACGCGTTCGCGGTGAAGCTCGATTTGCCGCACGCCACCGTCTGCGCGGGTATCCTGCGCATCGAAGCTGACGGGCAAAGAGAGAGGGTCGAGCCGCAATGCACGGCTCGACCCCGCGGGATTGATCCCGCTTGTTGCTGTTTGACGCCTCACGGCCTCGTCTCCCCGCCGGGATTATGTTCCCGGTCGATGCGCGAGACTTTGCCAGAGCTGCGTCCGAAATGGCTTAAAAAGGCTGGTTAATCGGGCGTCACGCGCTCTCTAACCGCCGGCATGATTGACAACACCTTGGTTCACATGATTGACGAGAGCTTGCGGCATCATCGAAATTCTTTCGCTTCCGACGCCCGAAAATGCTTGAAGTGCGCATGAATCGGGCACATCTCATGGGCTCGCTGGTTGCTCCCTGATCTCCTTCAATCCTCGGGATTTTGTTCGTGATTGCTTCACCATCAGCCGCTTCGCCGCCTTCGACGAAGGCCGCCACGTCCGACCTGTTCGATCAATCCGCCCTGAGCACGCTGGCGCAGCGTCTTGTCGAGGCCGCCAGGCGCGCCGGCGCGGACGCCGCCGATGCGGTGGCGGTGCGCGGCGTTTCGCAAGGCGTCGAGGTGCGCGACGGACGCGTCGAGGAATCCGAGCGCTCGGAAGGCGATGATGTCGGACTGCGCGTGCTGGTGGGGCAGCGCCAGGCGGTGGTCTCGACCAACGATGTCAGCGGCGATGGCGTCGCCCGCGCCTGTGAAGCCGAAGCGGCCGCGCTCGCGGTCAAGGGCGTGACCAAATCGGGCGGCGCGTCGGCCTCGACCGGAATTGGCGGCATGGTGCTGGTGACCTCCACCGGCTTCCACGGCTCCTATTTGCGCTCGAGCCAGGGCATCTCGATGACCGCGATCTCAGGCGACGGCACCAGTATGGAGCGCGATTACGACTACACAACCGCGCCGCATGCGTCCGATCTTGATTCGCCCGAAAGCGTCGGCCGCAAGGCAGGCGAGCGCACGGTCGCGCGCGCCAATCCGCGCAAGGTCGAGACCTGCAAGGTGCCGGTCGTGTTCGACCCCAGGGTTTCCGGATCGCTGGTCGGCCATCTCGTAGGCGCAGTGAACGGCGCCTCGATCGCGCGCAAGACCAGCTTCCTGAAAGACCGTCTCGGTGCGCAGCTATTTGCAAAGAACATCCGCATCATCGACGATCCGTTGCGGGTGCGCGGATTGCGCTCGCAAACCTTCGACGCCGAGGGCGTCAAGGTCAAAAAGCTCGCGATCATCGACACGACCGGCCACGCCCACCGTGGCGTGTCGTCGTCGCCGTCGCCGGGACCGTATAACCTCCATCTCGAAGCGGGCGAGCCGACGCCGGCTGAGCTGATGTCCGACATCAGAGCAGGATTTTACGTCACCGACCTGATTGGCTCCGGCGTCAATGGCGTGACCGGCGACTACAGCCGCGGTGCATCCGGCTTCTGGATCGAGAACGGCAAGATCGGCTATCCGGTGAGCGAAGTGACGATCGCAGGCCATCTGCTCGAGATATTCAAATCGCTGGCCCCGGCCAACGACCTGGAATTCCGTTACGGCGTTAACGCTCCGACGGTGCGCATCGAGGGATTGACGGTTGGCGGACGTTAGCGCCGGCGGCGTTCACAACAAGATTTTCGGCGACAAGGTTCTAACGCGCGACGCCGCGTTGCTTATGGGTACCGTGCGGGACGCGGGCGCGCTGGCGCTGTCGTTGTTTCGTACCGAACTGAAAAACTGGACCAAGGGCGCATCTTCGCCGGTGTCCGAAGCCGATATCGCCGTCAACGACCTGCTCGAGAGCCGCTTGCGATCCGCTACGCCGGATTATGGCTGGCTGTCGGAAGAAAGCGCCGATGACGAGACGCGTCTCGGCAAACATCGGGTCTGGGTCGTCGATCCGATCGACGGCACCCGCGGCTATCTCGCCGGCCGCGAAGACTGGTGCGTGAGCGTAGCGCTGGTCGAGGACGCTTCGCCGCTGCTGGCGGCGGTGTTTGCACCGGCCAGCAATGAATTTTTATTTGCCGCGCGCGGACATGGCGCGGCGCTCAACGATGTGCCGGTTTATACGACGGCTGGCACTGAGCTGGATTTTTCCCGCGTGGCGGGCCCGAAGCCGCTGGTACAGCGGCTCAGTCGCGCATCAGGTGAAATTATCCTTCATCCGCGAATCGGATCGCTGGCGCTTCGGCTGTGCCGGGTCGCGCAAGGAAGCCTGGACGCCGCCTTTGCGGGCGGCCAAAGCCACGATTGGGACCTTGCCGCGGCCAATTTGATCGTGCAGGAAGCGAATGGTAACATGACCGCGCTCTCGGGGGATGCGATATCGTACAATCGCCGGGAGGTTACGCACGGGGTGCTGGTGGCAGCGGGGCGCGATCGTCATGCACGCATTATCGAGCACTTTCGAAATCGCACCTCGCCCTGAGCGCCCTCGATGCGCGTCGGGAATTTTGCTTGCCGGGCACCGCGCTAGGAAAAGGAATCATGCCAGATAATGCCCAGCAGCAATTGCTTCATCTTGTCATCGGAGGCGAACTGACCGCTCTCGGGAGCACGGCGTTCAAGGATCTCGATCAGGTGGATATCGTCGGCGTGTATCCCAATTACGCGACCGCTTACGCGGCCTGGAAAGCCAAAGCGCAACAAACCGTGGATAACGCCCACATGCGCTATTTCATCGTCCATCTCCACCGGCTGCTCGATCCAGGTCAAGACGCGAAGCCCGGCCGTTGAAAAAACTAGTTCGCAATGTGC
>WNFI01685065.1_pt1 | contig 14947 bp, 13 predicted proteins | sample 5400471 | NCBI WGS metagenome assembly WNFI01 (sample SAMN13153348, study PRJNA577476) | soil metagenome | isolation source: 100 cm saprolite on Douglas fir-dominated hillslope | place: USA:California | collected 2013-09-17
CCGGCCGCCTCATCGCGGACTTGAGGCGTTTGAGGTCGAGGCTGCGGAATTGGTTCCACTCCGTGATCAGGGCGACAGCGTCGGCCTTGCGCGCGGCGCCGTAGGCGTCCCGGGCGCAGACCACCGCGCCGTTGAGGATGTGCTTGGCCTTCGGCATCGCCACCGGGTCGTAGGCTTGGACCTGGGCGCCGCGCTTCAGCAGCGTCTCTATGATTTCCATCGCCGGGGCTTCGCGGAGATCATCCGTGTTGGGCTTGAAGCTGAGGCCGAGGATGCCGATGCGCTGGCCGCGGAGCCCGCCGTGCATCTCCTCCAGACGATCCACGATGAGCTTGCGCATGTCGCGGTTGATGTCCATGACCGTGTGCAGGAGCTCAGGGTGATATCCCATCTCCTGGGCCATCCGGGCCAGCGCTCGCACGTCCTTGGGGAAACACGAGCCGCCGAAACCGATGCCGGCGTCCAGGAAGGCGGCGCCGATACGGGAGTCCATCCCCACACCTTGCGAAACCACCGAGACGTCGGCGTCGAGCTTCTCGCAGATCCGGGCGATCTCGTTGATGAACGAGATCTTGGTCGCCAGGAAGGCGTTGCTGGCGTACTTGATCATCTCGGCGGTGTAGAGGTCGCTGATCAGGACCGGGCATTCGAGGGGGCGGTACAGCTCCGCCACCCGCGCCGCGGCGGCCCGATCATGACCGCCCAGGACCACCCGGTCGGGATGCGTGAAGTCGAGGACAGCGCTGCCTTCGCGCAGGAACTCCGGGTTGCTGACCACCGAGAACTCGACCGTATCCGACGGACGGGACTTGGCAACTATCTCGGACACCAGGTCGCCGGTGCCGATCGGCACGGTGCTCTTATTGATGATCACGATTTTGTCGGGCAGGTTGGCGCCGATGTCGCGGGCGGCCGCCTTGAGGGCGGTGAGGTCGGCCCCACCGTGGCGGTCGGGCGGGGTCCCGACGGCCAGGAACACGAACTCGGCGTCTCGCATCGCCTCGGCGATGTCGGTGGTGAAGGACAGCCGAACCTCACGGGCGCCGCGCGAGTCGATGTCCACGCCGACAACGTCGTTGCCGAGGTCGGCAAAGCAAGCCGCGGTGGTCAAACCGACGTAGCCGAGACCAATCACACCGATGCGGCTCACAGGGCGGGATTATATGGTCATCCTTGTACGCGTCTCGGCTTCGTTACGTGATGTTCATTTTTTGGAGATCGACAGCGCCGGTCTGCTGTGCGACCCTGAAGCCTCTTGAGAGCGATAGCCTCCCCCGCTGAGTCGACGCGCGCCTGCGCGGCGGCGGTCCTGGTCGCCGCCGGCGCCCTGCTGGTTGCCCCCCTGCCGGTTGCCGCGGCCACGGCTGAGGGCGGGATGATGCGCGTTCACGGCAGTTCGGTCGCGGGGTTGCAGCAGGCCAACCGGATCGGCGACGCCGACCCCGGCCAGACCATGGGGATCCAGCTGGGACTGAAGCTTCGAGACCAGGCCACGCTCGATCAGCTGATCACCAGCGTGTCGACACCTGGCTCGACCGAATACGGCCGATATCTCAGCCCCGCCCAGTTCGACAACCGCTTCGGGCCTACCGCCACCGAGATCGGCCAAGCGGCCGGCTTCCTGGCAGCCCACGGCCTGACTGTGACCGCTGCCTCGACGGGCAGCACCCTCATCGACGCCACCGGACCGGCGGCCGCGGTCGAGGCGGCCTTCGACATTTCGATCGGGCGATATCGGGACGGCTCCGGCCGGGAGTTCTTTGCCAACGACTCCGACCCGGCGATACCGGCTGGCCTGGCCCCGTTCGTCGCCGGGGTGCAGGGACTCAACAACCGATACCAGCGCCGCCACAGCGCGGTTATCCCACACGCCTGCCCGCCCACCTGCGCCACGACACCCTACACGCCGACTCAGCTCCGCCAGGCGTACCAGCTGAGCGCCGCGCCCTTGGCGAACCTGACAGGCACCGGGCAGACCCTTGGCCTGCTTGAGCTGGACGATTTCTGGCAGGGCAACATCGACGGCTTCACGAGCTCCTACGGGTTGCCATCGATCGCGCCGACGCGGCAAATCGTGGATGGTGGACCGGCCCTGGGTACCGGGCAGATCGAGGTCGAACTTGACATCGAGGTCATGCACGAGATCGCTCCATCCGCCTCGATCCAGGTCTTCGAAGCGCCTAACAACACGGATGCCCAACTGCTCGATGCCTATTCATGCATGGTCAACCCGGGCGCAAACACGGGCTGCCCGAACCACTCCACCGGGCTCGTCTCGCCGTCGAACTCGACCAGTTGGGGCTTGTGCGAACCTCTCCAGGCGGGCAGTACCACCACTCAGCTGGCAAACATCTTTTCGCAAGCCGCCGCGCAGGGTCAGAGCTTCTTCGCTGCGTCCGGGGACAGCGGCGCCATCGACTGTTTTCCGGCGAATGGAAGCAACGCGCTGGCGGTGGACAGCCCGGCCAGCGATGCGCATGTCACAGGGGTCGGTGGAACCCGGCTGCTGCTCAATCCGGATAACAGCTACAACAGCGAGATCGCGTGGCCGAACAGCAACACTCACCCCGATTGGGGCAGCGGGGGAGGCCAGTCCGTCGTGTGGGCGAGGCCTTCGTGGCAGACCGGTCCTGGCGTGAGCACGACCGCAAATGCCCCGCGTCAGGTCCCGGACGTGTCCCTGGATGCCGACCCGGTCACCGGGTACTCGATCTACACCTGTAAGACGGTCCCTGACCCATGCACTTCCGGCGGCGGCTTGCAGAGCGTCGGTGGCACGAGCGCGGGGGCGCCGGCCTGGGCGGCATTTGCGGCGGCCTACAACAACTACGCGGCCTGCCACGGACAGCCAGCGCTGGGTTTCGCAAATCCCAAGTTGTACCCGCTCGGCGTGAATCCACCGACGTTTACGCCCTTCAGTGACGTCACCTCCGGCAACAACATCAGAGGCAACCCACCGGTCGGGTACTCGGCCACCCCGGGGTACGACAAGGTCACCGGGCTCGGAACGCTCCGGGCGTCGGACCTGGCCCAGGACCTGGCCGGGCCCAGCGGCGGGCTCGCCATCAGCTCCCTGGATCAAACACGCGGTACTCAGGGCGAGACCATCACCATTACTGGCTGTGGATTCCAGCAGACGCCGACGGTGAACTTTGGCGGAGTGCCTTCGCCAAATGTCACCTGGCAAAGCCCGACCTCGTTATCCGCGGTAACCCCAGCACACGGCCCCGGCGATGTGGCGGTGCAGGTTGTCAACCCCAACGGCGGCGGTTCCGCGCAGCTCAGTGTGCCCAACGGCTTCCACTACAACCGAAGCGCCAGCCACCAACAGCTGGTGGTGAACAGCGACGGCCGGCTCGAACTGACCGTCACCGGCAGCGACGGCAACGTCTACCACAGCTGGGAAGGGGCGCCGAGCGGCCCATTTGGCCAGCTGTATTCGTTGGGTGCACCCTCCTCGGGCAGTTTCGTGTCCGACCCATCTACCGGTCTCAACTCCGACGGGCGGGTTGAAACCTTCGTCGTGGACAACTCGGGCGCGGTCTGGCACGCCTGGATGTATGTCCCGGGCGGCGGCTGGACACCTTTCTACTCGGTAGGACCGCCGGTGGCAGGGACAGTCGGCGCGGTCGGCAACGTCGCGATGGCGACCAACAACGACGGCAGGCTTGAGATCTTCGCTCGCGGCACCGACGGGGCGATCTGGCACACGTGGCAGGGCACGCCCAGCGGCGGTTGGGGTCAGTGGTATTCGTTGGGCAAGCCTGGGGGTGGCGGCTTCGTCAGCGACGTAACAGCAGGCCGGAACGGCGATGGGCGCCTGGAGATCGCCGCCGTCGACGGCTCGGGCGGCGTCTGGCACGCCTGGCAGACCTCGCCTAGTGGAGGCTGGACCTCGGCCTTCTACCCCTTGTCGAGCAGGCCCGTCACCGGTACGCCCGGTATCAACACCAACCAGGACGGGCGCCTCGAGATTTTCGCGACCGCCGCCGATGACCGCTCGATAATCCACATCTGGCAGGGGGTGCCAAGCGGAGGCTGGGGCAATTGGTATTCGGTTGGAGGGGCGGCCGGCAGCGATCCTTCGGTTTCGCGGAACGCCGACGGCCGGCTCGAAGTGTTCGCAAACGACCTCACCGGCCACCTCATCCACACCTGGCAAGCCACCCCTGGTGGAGGTTGGGTCGGCCCGTTCTCATTGGGACAGCCGGGCACGGGCGCCGTCACCGGTGTCCCTCAGACCGGTACCTACACCGACGGGCGGGTGCAGTCGATCACCCCGGATGTCGCGTCTGGGCAGGAGTGGCAAATCCTGCAGACCAGCGCCGGGGCAGGTTGGACAGGGTTCTCTACACTGGGTGGGACCGTACACGTCCTGCCCTATTGATGCCGCACACGACTTGAGAACCGCCCCGCCCACGAATACTCGGGACCCGAGACGGTCCAGCCTGCGATTCGCCGTGGTGGCTGCCGGCGCTGCCCTCTCATTGGCGTTCGCCGCAGTGGCTCAAGCCGACACGGGACCTGATGTGTCGTCCTGGCAGCACCCCAGCGGCCAGGCCATCAACTGGAGCCAAGTCCACTCAGACGGGCATTCGTTCGCCATCGTCAAGGCAACCGAGGACGTCACCTACACCAACCCTTACTTCGCCTCTGATTGGAGCGCGATCAAAGCCAACGGGATGTATCGCGGCGCTTACCACTTTGCCCGGCCCGGTAGCTCTTCCGGGGCGGCACAGGCGGCATACTTCCTTTCTTTTGTCGGCAACACCAGCGAGGGAGGCGATCTTCCACCCGCCCTCGACCTTGAGGATTCGGGCGGGCTCAGCTCCGGCGCCCTGATCGCCTGGACGCAGGACTTCGTGTCCACAGTTGCGGCCCAGACCGGCCGAAAGCCAATGATCTACTCGTACCCAAACTTCTGGAAGAACCAGATGGCCAACACCACCGCTTTCACGTCCTACCCGCTGTGGATCGCCAACTACACCGGGACCTCGTCGCCAACCTACCCCTTGCCTGGTGGCTGGGCCCAATACACGTTTTGGCAGTACACCTCGAGCGCCTCGGTCCCTGGCATCTCGGGCAACGTCGACCTATCGCGGTACTGCTGCGACTCCGCTTCCCTGGGGGGGCTGGCCTACAACGCCGCGCAATGGGCCAAGTGGTATTCCCTGGGGGGCCCAGTCGCCGGCCAGCTCGCCGTCGGCACCAACGGCGACGGCCGCCTGGAGGGCTTCGCTCACACCAGCACCGGTGCGATCGAACACATGTGGCAGACCGCGCCAGGGCAGGGCTGGACCTCCTGGTACGTGCTTAACGGCAATCTCAACCTGGGCGACCCGGTCGTGGCCACCAACCGCGACGGCCGCCTGGAGGCATTCGCGATCGGAGGCACCGGTCAGCTCTACCACGCCTGGCAGACCAGCCCCAGCGGCGGCTGGGGTAACTGGTATTCGCTGGGAGGGACGTTTGCGGGTCGACCGACCGTGGTCGCCAATGGCGACGGCCGGCTGGAGATCCTGGCGAGGGGTATTGACGGCGCCGTCTGGCACATTTGGCAGATCTCACCCGGCGGCGGTTGGACAGGCGCCTACTCGCTGGGTGGGGCGACCAGCACCGACCCTTCGGCGGCAACCAACAGTGACGGTCGGCTGGAGGTCTTCGTCCGCCAGGCCGACCAGACGGTCGCACACTCCTGGCAGATGTCCCCAGGCGGGGGCTGGGGGGCCTGGTATTCCCTGGGCGGCACCGGAACAGGTGCTCCAACGGCCAGCCGCAACCGCGACGGCCGCCTGGAAGTGTTCGCGGTCGGCGCCGATAAGGCGCTCTATCACAACTGGCAGACATCGCCCAACGGGCTCTGGTTCGGGTTCAGCTCCTTCGGCGGCACTTTCGCCAGCAGCCCCCAGATCGGGGTCAATGCCGACGGCCGCCTGGAGGCATTTGTAGTCGATTCGACGAACCAGGTCGAACACATTTGGCAGACCTCTCCCGGTGGCCTCTGGGTCGCCTGGGCAACCCTCACGGGGCTCGTCGCCAGCTCGCCAGCCGCCGTCGGCACGAATTCGGACGGCCGCCTGGAGTTGCTGACCCAGGCCTCGGACAACGCCGCCTGGCACAGCTGGCAGACTTCGCGCAACGGAGGCCTTTAGGGCGGTCTGGTGAATCGAAGGCGGGCGCTTCGGGCACTGGTCCTGGCCGGCGCGATGTTGGCATCGATCACCGCGGCGCCGGTTCCGGTTGCCGCCACAACCACCGCCTGGACCACGGACCACCTCGATCCCGCCAGGAGCGGGGACGACCTCAATGACCCCGGATTGGGTGGCTCCGTCCCGATGCTCTGGTCGTCACCTCAGCTTGACGGGCGGGTGTACGGAGAGCCCCTGTACCTCAACGGCACCCTGTACGTCGCCACCCAGAACAACAGCGTCTACGCTCTCGCCGAGAGTGACGGCCATGTCATCTGGAGCCTGACTGCGATCCTGCCCTCGGTGCCGCTCAGCGAGGTTCATTCGGAGACCGGCACCAACTGTGGCAATATCGATCCCCTGGGGGTCACCGGCACGCCGGTGATCGACCCCTCCCTGGGCACTGCCGGGACGCTGTTTGCGGCGGCCGAGACCTATCAGCCCGGAGTCAGCGCGACCATCGAGCACCGGTTGCTGCGAATCGACCTCAGCACTCACGCCGTGACCAGCCGCAACATCGATCCCGTCGCGACCGGCTTCACCAGCGGCACCACCCGGGGTGTGGAGCAGGAACGAGGAGCCCTCAACCTTGACGGCGGAGAAGTGGTCATCCCCTATGGCGGGCTGGCCGGGGATTGCGGCGGCTACCACGGTTTCGCGGTCAGCTCGCTGGAGGACCTGAGCGGCCCTGCAAACACCTTCGAAGCCGACCCCGGTCATCTCCGCGGCGGCATCTGGGCGGCGTCCGGGGCGGCCGTCGACGGCTCCGGCAACGTGTACGTCTCGACGGGCAACGGCACCGAACCAGGCGGCAGCACCAACTACGACATGAGCGATGGCGTCATCAAGCTGGCCGCCACCATGGGCCAGCCGGACCGCACCAGCACGACCCAGTTTTTCGCCCCCGATGTGTGGTCCAGTGACAACAGCGGCGACAAGGACCTGGGCTCTCTGACGCCGACCATCATCCCGCGAACAGGTCAATCGGCGCTGCTTTTCCAAACCGGCAAACAAAACATCGGGTTCCTGCTCGACAGCGCCAACCTCGGCGGGATTGGTGGACAGCTGTTTCCGCCACTGGCCACTGAAGCGACCACCGGGCACGTGTGTGACGGCGAAGCCCGCGGCGGGACCAGCTACGCCAACGGGCTGCTGTACGTGCCCTGCACGGAAGGGATCCGGGCCCTCACCGTGAACACCTCCGCACCCTCCTTCTCACGATCCTGGCAGGGGCCGTCGGACGCCAACGGTCCGCCGATCATCGCCGGCGGCCGCGTCTGGGTTCACGGGTCGGGCCGGATCTACGGGCTCAACCCTTCGAGTGGAGCAACGGAGGTAACGCTCAACAACGTCAGCACCCCCTACAACTTCGGCAGCCCGTCGGCCGGCGGCGGCCGCCTCTTCTTCGCGGCGGGCACCGCCGTTGTGGCGTTCGGCGGCGGCACCCCTCCGCCACCACCCCCACCGACCTCGCACTGGGCCGGGTGGTACCCGCTGGGTGGCAGCGCCTCGGGCCGGGTGGCTCTGGGCCGGAACGCGGACGGGCGCCTCGAGGGCTTCTGGCACGACACAGATGGCACCGTTCACCACCTCTGGCAGGTCGCCCCGGGATCAGGTTGGACCCAAAATTATGGGCTGGGCGGCGCGCCGGCCGGCGACCCGGCAGTGGCTACCAATCGCGATGGCAGGCTGGAGGCCTTCGCGGTTGCAACGGATGGGCAACTCTGGCACGCATGGCAGTCTGCCCCCAACAGCGTCTGGACGTCCTGGTACCCATTGGGCGGCGCGTTCAAGGGTCGCCCGGCGGTGGTCACCAACCGCGACGGCCGCCTGGAAGCCTTTGCACGCGGCACCGACAACAGCACCTGGCATGTCTGGCAGAGTTCAGCTGGGGCCGGATGGGTCGGCCCCTTCTCGCTGGGTGGGAGCGCCGCCACCGACCCCGCCGCGGGCATCAACGCCGACGGGCGCCTGGAGGTGTTCGCGGGCCGTGGCGACCAGGCCCTTTGGCACAGCTGGCAGGTGGCGCCGGGTAGTGGATGGGCCGGTTGGATCTCCCTTGGTGGCGTCCTGGCCGGGACGCCGGCGGTTGCCGGTAACCCTGACGGACGGCTGGAAGCCTTCGCCCGCGGTACCGACAACTCGCTGTGGCACACGTGGCAGACAGCGCCGAATGGCGTCTGGTACCAGTTCACATCGTTCGGGGGCACCTTCGGCAGCGACCCTGGGGTAGGAATCAACGCCGATGGCCGCCTGGAGGCCTTCATTCTCGACGCTTCGGGCCAGGTGATGCATACCTGGCAGGCGTCGCCCGGCGGACTCTGGGTGGGCTTCGCCCCCTTAGCCGGGTTCACGGCCGGCTCGCCTCCGGGAATCGGAGCCAACCTCGACGGCCGCCTCGAGCTTCTGGCCCGGGGCACGGACAACTCGGTCTGGCACGCCTGGCAGACCGCCGCCAACGGCTGAGCCAGCCGCGGGCTCGATCCACCTCGGGCAAGGCTAGGGCTTACCGGTCAGAAGCAACCGGAAGTAGGCCTCCCGCGACGCTCCGGCGATATCCAGCAGATGCTGCCAGAAGTGGTACATCTGGATCACCGTCGATAGCACCAAGGCCGTCGCGACCACGAACACGGCGCCCTGCAGCCATCGCGACCTGACCCTGTAGGTGTTGAGGCTGAGAACCACCAGCGTCGCCCAGAACAGGCGCGGCTGTGTTCTCAGAAGCGGGATGAAACCGGCAATCACAAAGACCAGCACTGGCGCCCACGGCAAAAGGCCATGGGGGTAGAAACTGGTCAGCACCTGCGGAAAGGCAGGGTCGGTCCAGTTGAAGACATGCCCTCCCGAGCCTTCATAGGAAAAGACCAGGAACCGGCCGGTGGCGACCCGCCAGACCAGCATCTGGGGCACAAACATCAGCCCGCCGATGGCTAGGCCAGTCAGCACCGGTCCGACGTTGGCTTTCACAAACGCAAGGCGTTCCCGCACGTCGCCGAAGCTGCCCAGACCGAAGAGTGGTACCAGCAGAAGGATGATGACGTTCTGGTTGCGCACCAGGAGGACCATGCCCGAGGTGACGCCCAGCACAACGGCCCATCGCCATCGGTGACCTGTAGGCCCATAAAAGCGAGGCAGCAGCCACAACATGAGGCTGATGAGAAAGAACGAGTAGGCATGGCTGAAGATCGAGTCGTAAGTGGCGTAGTGGAACACCGATGTGCCGAAGACGATCGACACCAGGGTCGCCAACACCACCCTGCGGCTGAAGTACCGCGAGAGCACCGACCGGAGCACCCAGACTCCGGCAAACATGTAGAAAAGACCGGACAGGCCGGCAGCAGCGTGCTCGTAGGCCGAGTAACCGTCCAGTTCGCTACCGGTGAGGATCGCCAGCAGGTGACCGCCGAGGAAGAAAGGCAGCATCAGGATTGCCTCGCCGACCCCGTACCGCTCGAGGTAGTTTCCGGTGGTCGGGTCCCGGGTCAGACCCTTACCCAGGTCGTATACCGTCGGCTCGCCGTGCTTGAGGTCGGCGGCCACCGCTTTCAGGGTGGGGTCGTGGTAGATGACATAGGCCGGCAGGTAGACGACATAGCCCTGGCCGTCAGCCCGGATCAGTGGGCTGGGAGGATCCGGCCCCGCTCGAGCAGACCGCGATAGAAGCTGAGCGCGGGCGCGGTGTAGGCCACCATGGCCGTGCCCACCAGGACGAGGTTCGCGGCGAGGAAGGCCAGCAGCTTGCGGGAGACCACGTGAGCCATCCCCCTTTCTGCTTCAGCCGGCCAGGTACTTGTCCGGGTCCAGCCCCTCTAGTTCCAGATCCGCGACGACCATGATCTGGACCAACTCCTTGAATGTGGTCTTCGGCTCCCATCCCAACTTTTCCTTGGCTTTGCCAGCGTCGCCCAGCAGGTGGGGCACCTCCGATGGGCGCATGAACCGCTCATCCTGCACGACGTGCTGTTGCCAGTCTCGTCCGACCAGGCCGAACGATTCATCGAGGAAGTCCCTGATGGTGTGGGTCTCGCCCGTGGCGATGACGTAGTCGTCGCCTGTGGGCTGTTGCAGCATCAACCACATGGCCTCGACATAGTCCTTGGCATACCCCCAGTCCCGTTCGGCATCCAGGTTCCCCAGCGCGAGTTCCTTGTCCTTACCGCTGAGGATACGGGCCAGACCGCGGGTGATCTTGCGGGTCACGAAATTCTCGCCGCGGCGTGGCGACTCGTGGTTGAAGAGGATGCCGCTGGACGCGTGCATACCGTATGCCTCACGATAGTTGACCGTTATCCAATGCGAGAAGACCTTGGCCACAGCGTACGGACTGCGCGGGTGAAACTCGGTGTGTTCGCCCTGGAAGCCAACGAAACCCTCGCCGGTCAGGCCGAACATCTCGGAGCTGGAGGCCTGGTAGAAGCGGCCCTCAAAGTCCGCATTCCGCATCGCGTCGAGAAGGCGCAGGGTCCCAACGCCCACCACGTCGGCGGTGTATTCCGGCATGTCGAAGCTGATGCGGACATGGCTCTGGGCTCCCAGGTTGTACACCTCATCGGGCTTAATCGTCTTGATCAGCTGGTTCAGCGCGGTGGTGTCGGCGAGGTCGCCATAGTGGAGCATGAGCTGTTTGCCGCGATGACCTAGCTGCGTCTGCAGGTGGTCGATCCGGCCACGGTTCATCGAGCTCGAGCGACGAACGACGCCATGCACCTCGTAGTCCTTGTCGAGCAGTAGCTCGGCCAGGTACGAGCCGTCCTGGCCGGTAACCCCCGTGATCAAAGCCTTTGGCATGACCCCCGATTCTAGCGGTGCGTGCTAATCAAGCCACGCCGCGCGGGTGCGCTGCCCGTAAGCCGTTGATCGTGAACCAGAGCCAGGCCAGGCAGCAAACGGCCGCCAGTACGAACGCCGCCAGACCCAGGTTTGGGTCATAGGCGTCGATCAGCACACTGTGTTTAGAGAACATCTGGTGGATCGTGCATCGGTAGTAGTAGTCGGCACCCTGCTCTATGTACGGAACCCTGGGGCAGATCAAGTCAGGAGCGAAAAGGGAGTCCCACAGACCGGGACGAAAGAGGATCACGTACTGGGGCAGGCTGGCTAGGACCAGGAGCATCGGTATGACAACAGCGACCGCGTGCCGGCGAAGGCGATCGACGAAGATTTCGATCTGTTTGGCATGCGCCCAGGCCAGCAGGAACGCGGTGGCCGGCAACCATGGCAGCAGCAGCCGGGGTCCCCACGCGATCCACCCTAACGGCGATAGCCATTTGGAGAGGCCCAGCGTCACGCCACCCTGGACTGCGGTTGCCGTAGCCAGGGGGACCAGTGTCATTGCCTTCCGCTTCCAGGTAGCTAGGATCCAGGCTCGACGGGTTGGTCACTCGATTGAAGCGCAGCAGGTTGAAGCCCCCAACGGCAATGGCGGATAGCACTGTCCCGACGATGACGGTGGGCAGTCGCGCTCGCTGGCGCCAGCGCGCGCCCGGTTGACCCGCAGTGAACGCGGAACCGATCGCCAGCAATGCGACGAAGGGCAGCGAGGTGTCTTTGGCGATCGAGGCTCCAACCATCGCCAGCACCACCAGAGGCGCGCCGGCGCCATCGAGGAGGAGGATGACGATCGCCAACGTCAACGCCGTAGCCGGCATCTCGGTGAAGGACGCGTGCCCATACCAGAGCATCGGGCCCGATAACAAGGTGGCCACGAAGAGTACGGCTACAGCTCGGGATCGCTGGCGAAGCCGCCCAAAGGCCCATACGGTTGAAGCCAGCAGGAGCAGCATGTTGAAGATGACCAGACCCCTGAGCGTCGCCACGTCTGAGAGTCCCAACGCCACCAGGAATGCCGCCGGTATTTGACCGAGGAGGGCGAAATGGCCGGTCCAACCGGTCAGCTGACCACGACCGATGTCGCCCAGGGCAACCCGCACCTGGTCGATGAGCACGGCGGTGTCGCCCGAGAGGTACTGGCTGGTTGCGTAAACCGCCACCCCAGGCAGCAGCGCGACCCAGAGCAGGACTGATACCACCCTCCTCGGTTGGCGCCACGATGTCACGCGAGTTGCTCTAACAGCGCCTCGTAGCGGTCGAGGACACGGTCCCAGTTGTAGTGCGTCTCGACGTATCGCTGGCCCGAACCAGCCATGGCGCGGCGCAAGCCGGAGTCGCCGAGGAGCATGTCAAGCCCCGCCTCGAACTCCGCATAGCCGCTGTAAGGGAGAGCACCGCCGCTGCGTCGGGCCTGGCCTGCCAGGACGTCGGTGCGGCCCTGGACGAGGGCGGGAACGTCGCAGGCCCAGGCCTCGGTGAGGACCATAGAGAAGCTCTCGTAGTACGACGGCTGCACCAGCAACTCAGCGCCTTTCAGCCCGCCGTGGCGCGTCTCGGCATCCACGTAGCCCGTCATGATCACGTCCGGGTGACGCGGCAGTGGATGGACCTCCTCGCCGACAAAGACCAGGGCCAGGGGCCCCGGGCGGCGCCGCTTGTAGGCGGCGAAGAACTCGAACAGCTCGGTCGATCCCTTGCTCGGGTCAGTTCGGCCGACGCAGGTGATGTAGGGCCGGTCCGAGAGCCCGTAGCGGTCGCGAAAGGCGGCCGTGTCGCCCTCGGGCCGGCTCTCCACACCGATCCCGGTGATCGCGTAAGGGCGGCGGAGGCGGTAGCGGCGCCGCACGAAGTCCGCCTCCTCGGGGGTGAGGAACGCGAAAGCATCCGGCAACCGGAACAGCTCGTCCATGATCGGCACGTACGCCGGCGGCTCGTCGTGCGCGGTCGGCACCAGGACCGACGGGATGCTGATGGAGCGCAGCCCCGCCCAGCTGGTGTAGTAGAGGTAGGTAAAAAAGATGGCGGCATCGAAGGAGGGGCTGTTCTCAGCCATCCAGGCCGGCAGCTGCGGCAGCCATGGTCCCTGCTCGCGAATCCACTCACGTTGCAGGTACCCCGCCATCCATCGCTGCGGGTGAAATAGACGTATCTGCATGCGATCGAAGAGCTCGTGGTCCCGCGGTCGCCGCACCGAGAGGCGGTGGACCCTGACGCCGTCGACGGTGGTCTCGCCCTCCGGGAAATGGTCGGTCCAGTCGTAGTAGCTAAGGGCACACGAGGTCACGACCTCGACCTCATGGCCCCTGGTGGCAAGCCGGGTGGCCACCTCCCGGCAGGCGGCCTCGGCGCCGCCAAAGACCTCGTGACCGTAGCGCTGGACCCCGAAGAGAAGCTTCAATTGAGGATCCGCTCCAGCATCTCGGCGAAGACGTCGGGCGAGTCCTGGGGATTGAGCTCGGCTAGGCGGCGGCGACCGCGATCCACCAATGTCCTGCGCAACGATGGGTCGCCGATCACGCGCCCGACAGCCTCAGCCACGAGCTCTGGATTGGGGTCATCCAGCAGCAGGCCCGCGCCACCAAGCGTTTCGGGAACCGCAGTCCGCGCCAGGGCCACGATCGGTACATCGAATGCCATCGCCTCCACCAGGGGGACACAGAACCCTTCGTGTTCGCTGAGGCAGACGAGCACGTCGGCGCGCCGGTACGCGAAAGCCAGCCCGGCGGTTGAGATGGGGCCCGCAAAGTAGGCATCGACCAGGCCGAGCTCGCGTCGATACTGCTCCAGTTCCCAGCTGTAGCGCGCCAGTGATTGTCCCCCGACGACCCATAGCCGGGCGTCGAAGCAGCGATAGGTCTTCAGCACATGGAAGGCCTGAAGCAGGGACACGTGGCCTTTGTTCGGTGCTACCCGGCCGACGAAGAGGAGCACAGGCTCGCTCGCGGAGCGCGGCAGCGGTATCCGGCGCGGCGGGGCCGGTCGCGGAGGCTGATCAGCTGCTCTCGACCCAATCTGAGCAGATCGGCGAAGGCGGGATCGTAGGCCTGGAACCAGGCTGCCGGCGTGATGTTGTGGTAGCGCAAAACGATCCGCTCGCGGCGCCCCGCGAGGAATTCGACCATCCCTGGCTCACCGATCGAGGAATGGAAGACCATTGCCCGTTCGGCAGTGTTTCCAGTCGGATACTGGCTGAGCGGTCGAACGGGTTCGACACCAAGTCCCCGGTGATAGGCGTAGATCTCCGATTCAACTCCCGGAAACCTGCGCTTGATGGCTTGCCGAATACCCAGGGCCTCGTTGGTTATGGCGTCCCCCAAGGATGCCGCCACCAGGACCTGGTGGACTGCCCTCATCGGGTGGCGATGACGGCCTCGAGACCGGTCGAGTCGGCGCCGACTGCGGCCACCCGTATTTCGCTGAAGCCCCACTGCTCGAGGAGGTACTCAACCAACTCTGCTGGAACCGGTCGCAGGTTGGCTGGATCAGAGAACCAGTGGGCAGCCTCGGAATAGACCGAGGACGGGCTGTGTCCGACAACCACCAGCAGACCACCTGGTCGAAGCTTCTGCGACGCCAGCTTGAGCAGATCCGCAGAGTCGTCGGGGGGCATCTGCTCCAGGAGATGGCCCGCGAACACGCCACCGAGGGTTGCATCGGCGATTGAGCCCAAGTAGTCACGAGCGTCAGCGCGGGTGGCGGCGAGCCCAGCCGCGGACGCCATTTCGATCGCCTCCGGGTCGGCGTCGATGCCTCGAACTACGACGTCAATGGCTGAGAGCAGCGCGAGCATCTCGCCCCCGCCGCAGCCAAGATCAACCACCGGGCCGAGCCCTCGGAAGAGCTCCGCCAGGGGTCGATACCGCGCCAGCACGGTTTCGCGAGAGCTCAGGAGGGATGCCCGCAATCTCTGGCGCGAGTATGGCGGGGTC
>WNFI01101971.1_pt1 | contig 14946 bp, 20 predicted proteins | sample 5400471 | NCBI WGS metagenome assembly WNFI01 (sample SAMN13153348, study PRJNA577476) | soil metagenome | isolation source: 100 cm saprolite on Douglas fir-dominated hillslope | place: USA:California | collected 2013-09-17
TCCTTCTTGCACTATGTAACACATTAAGTACAATCATGTATATAGAGTTGGGGTAAAGGGGGATGGGGCAGTAGCCTAACATTCCCTCCCCATATTTAATATACAGCTTTGTACAGCTTATATGGAACATTGAGGGATACAGGCACTTTCATGCTGCCCCTTTTTCCATTTGGAACTTCTCTTCCCTCCAGACAAATACCTCACATGGGCAGCTCTATCTCCTTCCTCCCAATATGCAGGGTACAACTAATGTAGTTTGGCCTGAAGCCCTGCTGATCCCACATAACTGATGTAAATATTATTAAATAATTTAAATCTCCAGAATGTTATGCTAAGAGCATGGGGGCAATTTGAGTGCTCTAATTACATGTCTACAAACCCTATCACTCACTTGATTTTTAAGAGGCTCCACCTGCAATGCAGTTGCAGTAGAGCTGATTTAAAAATCAAGTGAGTGATAGGGGAGAAGACAACTTGGACCAGTGGCCTTGACTTGTCAAATTTAAACTTCTACTGCCATTACCTGTAGCAAAGACTTGTGGAATCTTCCTGCAGTATTTCCCAACACTTTTCCTGTTGCTGAATATTTGTCTATCTTGGCAGAGTTGGCCGATTTTATTGTATTATTGTATTATTATAATTGGAAGAGTGTGACAATATCACATATTCTTCTCTTTGTTTTCTATTTTGTGGAATACTTTCAGGAATACCTAAAATCTTCCATTTATCTTCCATCTATCTTCTGCTCAACCAAACCGGCAAAGTGGTGCAGTATCCGAGCATGCAGGTCTTGTTTCGTGGGAAAAACCGGGACAGATAATTGGCTCCTGCGCCGAATGCCGAACACTCCCTCGAAGGAATGGGCTCCATGACATCGAAGAAGAGCCAATCGACTTCGTCAAGCGGGAATATGGATACCCTCGTGCAACACATGTTACAAAAGGATGGCCGCAGGAATGTATTCGTCATGGTAGGATAGTTCCATCCCTGGCTATTCTAGTGTCAGCGCTTGAATGTATTCGATCATCGTCATAGGCAGGCGCTGGTATGCTGAAGCATCAGTGAAGCTGAGAACCTGGTGATGACAAAAGACCAGGAATTTCTACGTCTGCTGGCATACCTGATTTCCGATCACCCGAAACAGGTTCGCTATCACGAGTTAAGCGCCCATCAGAGACTTAGGAGGAAGCATTTTACAGGGCTCTATGCTAATCTCGCGCGATTAAACCTTCCTTACCCAGAGGCCGTCTTTGACATTGATTTCTTTCAGAGGCGACCAGAACCTTGTCAGTGTTGTGCTTACAGCCTGTAACTCGTGTCGATCATGGCTGACTTGTGGTGTACAGTCTATGCCCTCGCAAAAGAGTTGGAGCCAGGAAAGTTCAGACCTACAATCACACATTCCTTCATCCGATTACTACATGACAAGGGCTTGCTTCATACCTGCTTCACTCAGAACATAGACACTTTAGAGAGACGTGCTGGAGTACCCGTCAAGAAGCTCATCGAAGCGCACGGAAGCTTTGCAACTCATTCGTGTATAGCGTGTGGAGCTTCGTATCCGGATGAAAAAATGCGGGAGAATGTGTCGTCTCAACGCGTCCCGCATTGTCTGAAATGCAAAGGCTTGGTTAAACCAGATATAGTTTTTTTTGGCGAGTCGGTGAGCATACGCTGGACTGATCTCATGAAGATGCATACTCATCAGTCAACTACAGCTACCTAATTCCTTCATACAAGGCATAAGGTCCCTGCAGGATGCCGACTTACTCATTATACTTGGCACCTCTTTAACGGTGCATCCGTTCGCTTCTCTAAGTTACCGCGTTCCTTCAAGCTGCCCTCGCGTCCTAATCAATCTCGAGGAAGTTGGAGATATAGGATCGCGACCCAAGGATATCCTCCTCCTGGGGGATTGTGACACTATCGTACGTCAACTTTGCACAAAGCTAGGATGGCTAGATGAGTTGGAGGCATTGTGGAAAGCAACAGAAAGTCTAGTAGAAGGGAATGGCAAAGCCACGGGCGAGAGCGTGGCCACTGCTATGCCGATAGGACAAGAGACCAAGGATGAGAAACTCTCTCGCGAGGTGGAGGCTCTCACTAAAGAAGTCGACAAAATTCTGAAGTTGTCCGAGGACCATCTCAACGAAGCAAGTCGAGAGCTTGCGGAGCATTCCACAACAAACAAGGTTCCAACGGAGGACACCGCGAGAGATGCTGACGATGGCCAGAAGGAAACCAGCCCTGACACCGCGAAGACACCCGAAGCGATCAATGAAAGACCCTCCAAGAGCAAGGTGGAAACAGCAACCAATCCCGAGCCTCGGTCTATACCAGACAAGACGAATCTATGAAAAGCGAACTTCGCCAAATCTTATTACAAACAGACATGCCATTTGCTGTTATTTCATGTCTTGTACCACGTTGCGGATGTACATCTCCAGATGATTGATTACATATGGTTGAACTTCTTCCCGTTCGACTCGTTGAGTTTGCATTTTGTGGCGCTATCAGCTTATCAATCCACGTTGTGAGAATAGAGAAATTTTGAACCCACAAAAGCCAATGCGATGCCTCTCGTGGTACACTGGTATATCTCTTTAAAGTCGACGTGTGCCTTCGTTACGCCCATGGTGGCCATTCCCGAGACCACAGCTTTTTTAATCGACTGCAGGGGACAATTTATCAATCCAATAGGAATACTGCATGATACTCGGCATATATCTCACTTCCTTATTCATTCTGATTAAATTTTCCTCTTCTGGCGTCACAGTAACAAGTGGTTTGCCGTTAGGAGGCAAGGATTCTGATGAAGGTTGCATATTCTGACGGTTACCAGCTGAAGTTCCACATCGAGCACTGAGATTCGATACCGACGCACGGAGGATGTCCCTTTTTCCAAAGATATCCTCCTCTTCGGTATTAACTTGATCTTGGCCGTCTGATTTTGACCGTTTAAGATCTTTCATCTTCGGTCTGTCGAGGCAGCTACCACTATGGATATCCGTGGATTGCAAAGATTGGACTCGTGAAAGCGTCTCCGAAGTCGAAGATTTCGGTGGAGGCTCCAAAAAGACATCACTCTTCACGGAGCTGGCGGTACGTATACGAGCCATCTTCCTGGCACGGTCGGAGTTGGCCATCCCGAGAGATGCACTAGACCTTTCTCTTCGTTTCTTTGCAAAAGGGTTGGACTTGGAGAGTGGAGCAACGGATAGTAGAGGATTGCGTGGAAGCGGGTCATCAGGCCGTGGTCTTCGCTTCGCTTCTCGGGCTGTAGAGGATATCGGTATGAGTCGTGCAGCACGGATATGAAGGGTGCCGGGAGTATTAATGCATGAGTCGGTGCCATTTGAATGATTAGTGCTTAGTTCGGCATATATAACTATGCCTTCGCTCTCGTCTCCTAGGAAGAATGTAAACTTCAGACTCGTACAAAGTAGAAAGCGCATGAAACGCACCTAGATCATCTAATTTGACCCTGACACAGTGTGAGGTGCGCTTATCTCCTCGAGACAAAGGCTCTGTACAAAATATGCCTTCGAAGTAGGCCCGCGCAATCAATGACTGAGGATGTATATATCTGTGGATTGAAAATTGGCCCTGTCTGTATTACATACATTTTGTTATGCTTACACGCGGACGTCAATTGAGCTGTCCAATTGATCCTCGATGGAGGATAGTGGTACAACTGAGGAGATATTAAGCGCTGGTCGTCCTCTCTGTGATTCGAGAGCGAGAACGAGAGGAGAGGTCACGAGAGAAGAAATTGCAGTCGGAGCGTAATGCGCAATGAAGCACACGCCTGATACCAATGCACCGTGAGCTCAAGGCACGGAGAAATGAACTTGGGATAGTCACCTTCAAGCGAAATGTCGGTTTCCCCATTCAAGAAGCACAATGAACCGCGATATAGCACTCGATGAGACGCGTTAAACGTTCCCAGACCTCTAATAGATTCGCTCGTGGTTGGCGTTGAGCTGGCATTGTAAGAATCGTCTTTGGTGGGAGTGGGGGAGACAACATTCACGACAGGGGTTACGTCCGACTCAGCGTTCTGTTTAACAGGTGTCGCTTTCACATCCTCAATAGACATAGAAGTGGAGTTGAGGTCGCCGGAATATAAAAGACGCGTATTCAATTGAATCTTGAACCTCGCTTTCGGAATTGACGGATATGCTCTGTACAGTGTAGACCATGCTGCAGAAGCCGTATCAACCTAACAGATCACGCATCTGAACAGGTTGTAGCAGTGTAACTTGCATGAGTCAACGCTGCACTTCTGGCCGTTGTTTTTGTTCTTTCAAAGCAAGCGTGAACGAACCACGCCACAGAAAGCGGACGGCCGAATCATCAACAGAATGCACGTAACCATGTCAATAATGACCGTAGCGCGTGCTCTTCGCGAAACCTAGGACAGGAACCTTCGTATAAGTAGCCACTACCCTCAGGTTTAGCTAGCTCCTCACACCACAACATGTTTGAAGTGGGTAAAGGCCAATGCGGGTCAATTATCTCTGCCTTCTGCTTGCTTATTCCACACGTGTATAGAGGATTATGATGCGAAGCCAGCGAGTCCGACAACCGTTCTCCAGCCCGGAAACTACGAGACGTGTATCACTGGAAAGGGAGGCAAACGAGTTAATACTTAGGGCATGGAAGCGGACTTTGAACCCCCACCAACCAGCAGTAGCGCCACTCGAAAATTCGGTACGCATCCCGTCCTACCATCCTCAGAAGAATTTCCCGCATTAACTTATGCAAGACCCCTCGGGTGTCGTTTCGAGGGTGTCTAGGACGATTGCTGAATCTGGAGCCTCGAAACATTCACCTCCCGTCTTGGTCTTCTCCCTTCGCCTATCCACGAAGAGCAAGTGGCAATGGCAATTCACCAAGGCAGAATTGCCTCAGGTATCCTGTAAGCGTGATAATCCAGCGTAGCAGTTCCATTGGCTCAGTGGGAGCATGACAAGGGAAAGAGTGACACAGGGATTTCGTCAATGACGATTCACAGATGCAACGGCCTCTACGAGCCGTATATCGAACACAAAACAGTGGATCTAGTGTGTCCAATGCCGAATGCGGTCATCGTGTTGCGACATCCACATCACCCACCGCAAAAAGCACCATTCCAAAGATCATTATGGGGATCATACCCACGACGTACCTCGGTATTTGCACGGAACGCGGGATCGGATTACGCAGTCACCGATGCATTTGGTAATCGACCCGACGATCCACAATCGCGTCCGGCACCTAAGTTCAGGGCGAACTGGGTTGATGATTGGACAACTTGTGATCCATTAGGAAGGACCATTGCTCGCACCGTCTCACTTCCTCCCTCCATCATTCTGAGAAACCTACGGATCGGCACCACTCCTTCAGGGCTAGTTGATGATCAATCTACTTCCCTGTCCGCAGCAGACCTCGAATGGTCCCCCAACTCTCAGGCTTACACTACTCCTTTAGAGTTGCACCTTATGCTAGAAAAGATGAGGCGTTCATTAAAGGCTTCATGTGGGTGTACTTCATGTTGAGTCGCTGGGGCTGTGATCCCACATTACCCCTTCCTTATCGCATGGACAATGTGTCAATAATACTGTACCGTACGAATGTACTTTGATTTGACAAGATTCGCTTGCTCATTAAATGTAGTCATGAGTCACGGTTAGTGTCGTGCTGATCTACAAATTGCTACTCGAAATTTGGTTCGAAATGCTGGAGTGGTTGAGAGCCGTGGATATAAATGGATGAGACGCTTTTATTCAGGGCTAGGCGCGCGCCCCAAATTAAGTTATGGATATTCCCGAGATAGAATTACCGCAACTGTACAGTCCAGGTCACGCGAGTCACGTGCCTGCATCGAACTCTCATCCTCAAGACCGAAAAAATGTCCAAGCAGCAGCGTGCGTGCCGGGGAGTTAAAGGCGAAAATCGATGATGTCACTGACAGCCTGATATACCTTCTAGGCTCCGGAGGCCAGGGAAGCAAGTACCGTCTGACACTCGGTCTTCCCGTTGGCGCCGTCCTCAATTGTGCAGACAATAGCGGGGCCAAGTCGCTGTTCATTATTGAGCCTTACGGTTTCGGCGCTCGTCTAAATCGACTCCCTGATGCTGGTGTTGGAGACATGGTCGTCGCCTCGGTGAAAAAGGGAAAGCCCGAACTACGAAAGAAGAGTATGAATCGGTTTTTGCCCCTGCGCGTATTCTGCTCCTGACGAGTTCATGTCGTCTATAGCCATGCCCGCCATTGTCATCCGCCAGAGAAAGGCGTGGAGAAGGAAGGATGGCGTGTTCCTTTATTTTGAGGTTGGTGTGCTGTATTTCTGAAGCTAGACCCTGAGTCTAATGACGTTTCAGGACAATGCTGGTGTGATTGTCAACCCCAAGGGTGAGATGAAGGGATCCGCCATCACGGGCCCCGTTGCAAAAGAATGTGTAGGTCACTCTGACTATGATTGTGAACTGCTTCCTCAACCACGTTGCTGCAGGCTGACTTATGGCCACGTATCGCAGCTAACGCGGGCACTGTGGTTTGAGCGGTTCATTCATTCCATTCCCTCCATTTGCTTTGCGATTTGTGACGTTCTAATGAATTGACTACCTATCTGCTACATTTGTGCCTTGCTTGCTCGCAAATATACCACTCACCAACAAACGTGTATCAGGGTAGGGTGACTGATGGCTCGGGCCGCCTCGCAATATTAGTGATTGCGGATAGAAGTCAATTCTTGGTCTCCAATTGGTCAGGGTGGAAGACTCGGAACAGTGCAAAAGTAGCAAGTCATATGAATGATTGACTCACGGGACTCCGGATCGACTCAACCGCGATGAATCCATCCCACTGAGAAAACGTGTCAACGTAGCACGCAATGAGGGGATAACGCGTCTTCTCATCTTGGATATAAATCCTTTAATACCTTGTTCTTCTGCCAATGGAAACTCCTCATAAGCCGGGGAGTACCAGCTTGAACTTTCTGACGAGCACGGAAAGAGAGGCAGAGTCGCTGACAGTCTCTTGCGCATCCTATATTATCGTCCGCTGACTGGCTGAGCCAAGTTCGTCCTATGGGAGAAACTTCCCCAGCCAAGAATTGATCAAAACTAAGTATGATGCTCAATGCATTGCAGGCTGGTGGCTTTCGCTAAGTTGTGTTGATGGTTCCGCCACAGTGGATAATTGATGATCCACTTTCAAACGCGTTCAGAAACTCACGAAGCCCCTGGGCTATTGGGTGTTCCTTAAACGAGAAGAGTTCAATATTCTGGTACCCCACGAGGGTGCTCTGAGCCCCTTCTGGCAGCGTCCCCGTAACACAAACCATGATTTACTTGCTGCATAGGACTTCTCTCGCTCATAAGAGGGGCTCCAAGAAACCTTGGGAACATGGGGTGTTTCCATCAGCATCGACGAAGTGACTGAGATCATCTTGGAACACCACTTCTAGTTGTTTGCTTGACCAGGTGCTCATTGTCCCACTGACTTGGACAATATGTGTAGTGGGGGAATGGGCCGACAGTAGTTGTCGTCGTGCCCATCCCGTCATTAACTTTCGGATCGATTCCCCCCCCATCGAGTACCTTGCGTGCTCAGATAGTCTAGTCCAAAACGTTTCCTAAATGTCCCAAATCTCGGGAATCAGTCGCGTATCTGCTTTTCCAGACAAGGGCACAAGCGGATTGCGTGGTTGGAATCTGGAGATTGCAAAGCTGTTAGTACTCTGCCTTCCAAACCTACCTTTAGCAACTTCTGTCCAGGAGGTAGTTTCTGAATTCCGAAAAAGCCATATTGCTAGAGTTGGAGATGGAGTTTCGGGGCTGTGATCATGTGCAGGATGATTCAGCGCCGTCCTTCTGAAACTAACGATAACTGAGTAATTTCCATCAGATGGAGATCACTTTGCGCATTTCTTAGGGATGATTACGGGAGAGAACTCTATCCCTCTCTCTCCCTAAAAAAATCCATCACAACACTCGAGGCTCAATAGAGCGAACCAAAGGCTCTAGGCTGATGTCACGTCAGTTGCTGCACCCTGGGAAGGATAGCAAGATGTCCCTTTGTTCTGTGGAGGCGATGGTTATTCCGGCAGCAGCAGCGACGAGGTCGCGTGCCTTCCATGCAGGAAAAGTCATGTTGTGGTCAACTTCAACATGGCTACCAATGCTGTGCTGCAGGGGACTTGCTCCTGCCGCACAGATTTTATCTTTGTGTGTGGGTTACGATGTCAAGGATCCCACGGACCATGGGGAATTTCGGACTCGAAGGGAAGTATTTAATGAGGACGCCCATTCATGGAGTGCTCGGTCTCAAGACCCCGGAGGAAGAAGCGAATGCTCAAGGCATTGTTTTGCACCCTGGACTCGTTTTGCTTGCTGTTCCCACATTTTGCAATTGAGCACCGCTAGTTGGGATTGTGAGAGTCCTTAGCATACTGATGTACATAGTTCGGGGCTAAGTGGTATTAATTTTTAAATTTTAGATAACCCTTTGGCGGTAGTTAGAGTAGACCGTCATGACATCCGCCGAATACCCTTCCACAAGGCGAAATTCTCTCGTTCGGGTTGCTAACATGGTTGCCCGAGGGAATCTGTGTGCAGGGATTGATGGCTGTGACACCAGGAGAATTTTGACAGTCACACATAGCCGGCCCTAACCCACTCCAGTGGCAAAGCGCATTCCCTATCTAATGTATAGCTTTTAGGCTGTGAAAGTATCTGGTTCAGTGTACAGATAGATGGAATGCTCCCTCAGACCTATGGGAATTTTTTAAATTGGTACATATAGGGGGATTGGATACTACCCTCTTTTTCATTTTTGCCTGATACTTCATCGCTATAGATGTCCGAGCGTGTTTTCACATTGTGTGCGGGGCACCGAGTGATGGCGCTAAGCATTTTGTTTGGGTGGAACCTACCGGTCTCATGGGCCATGATCCAGCTCCTCGGAGGTCATTGTACAGTTGCGCCCAAGCAAACACTTGAAATTGAAAGTTTGTAGCATGGAAAATACTGAATAGATAAGCTTCTTTTTGGCAGGAATGAGTACCTTTTGGCTAGAGCTGCTCAAAAAAACAGGTCCTAGAATTTTATCTTTTTTTTTTTAGCAGTGGCAAAAATTTGGCCATGGAATGTAAGTAAATTCACATGAAAAAAGGCTGGATGCAGGATATTGTGTACTCTGTCTTCAGTTTTCCACTAAACTACGGTTCATGGTAGCCATTGTGACCTCAGACACGGCACGGCTTCTTGACAGCCCATGCAACCATTTTTCCAGTCAATCCGTTGCGATATGCATTCATGGACCGCCACCCTCGATTAATAAACTTCCGTATTGTGCCTGGTGTTACCACCTATCACCAACTTCCATTGACATTCCTACATCGATTTTCACGCGCATGCATGCGCCTGATTTGGCCAGTGCCCGTCGATTTTTCATTGACTTCGTGTCTGCCCAACACCTTTGGGCCAACAATTCTCCATCTCAGCTGCCGACGGGCTTTCGTATTTTCTTCTTGTGCTTGGATGGGCCGCATTTTTTCTCTTTTACGACAATTGACGTAGAGAATTCCGATCAAACCCACTTTGGTCTCTCAGTGATTATATAGCTATGGGCCCCTGTGGGACAGTGAGATCGTGTGGTACTTCATCCAAGGGACCATATACGAATTGTTCCGGTCGCTCAGAAGCGTCGCGTAACTCCCCACTATATACATTGGTAATTAGGACAACTCTTTTATAAAAATTTTCTCATCCCGTGTATTATGGACCAGTAGTTTAGTGTTGAACTGCAGGAGATGCGTGCACTGTATGTGCAAGGACGAGGGTTTATCAGATAACTTTATATCTTTTCTGGGCCATGCATTCCCATCGGAGTGACTTTTTTGATTCTAGCTCGGCATGTACCCTACTACATTTTGCCCAGAATAATTATAATAGCACTAAGTATTCAACTGCCATATTGCTTGTGAATGGCCACAGAAACCCATGCATTACCTGATCCTTCACTTGATTCGGCGGTTCAGCGGTTCGGTTCGGAAAACCGGTTGTACCAGGACAGTGAACCTGAAGCGAACCACGAACTTGGTTAACTTCAGTTGTCAGTTCTCTTTTGGTTCGAACCGGTTTGCTGTGGACCACGCTATAGACTGTATCACTTGAGATAATTCTGAGACTTTTGTCCGATGTTTGGAGCAAGCATATCTCTGGATTGGGCGCGCTCACCTGAGTCGCAATATCTAACGAACTAGATATTGCATTCAGATATCTCATGCACGACTTGTTACATTTTAAAATTCGCCCCGCTGGTAGATATCGAGCTCAATTCAAGGCCGTTGACCGCTATCCACCTGCGATACTAGCAATAAGATCCCAAACTACATGTATGATATGTCACCGGATGCTAATGGTTCAATTTAAATTTTGTCTTACTGCCCACTCTTGTGGTTCAGCGCATATTTGCAGCTGCCCACCAACATTCTGGCATTTCCACCGAGGATGGGGTCCGAATATGGTCACTTGGGTAGACTACCCAGCGAAATTGTGCTTCAAATTTTAGCGTGGTTGGATGCCGTGACGTTGTCTAGCTGCTTGCAAGTGAGTGAACACGCATGCCCAAAATATCACTAAATCTAATCTCCCTTATCAATGATACTGTAGGTCTGTAAAATGCTTTCTCGCTGCATACTCGAGTCCACAGCCCTTAGGTATGAGTTGGAGCTCGCTTGGTATGGTTATGTCGATGGACTCCCCACTCCATCTGGACCCTACGCCACTAAAGCTGGTCGGCTTCAGGCGTTCAGGAGATACATGAACGCATGGAGCAATCTCTTCTGGGAGGAGACAAGGGTACCAATCCCCCCATCCACATCCTATGAGATCGATGGCGGCGTTTACGCCTCATCCGATGGCCACTCATTGTGGTGTATGGAACTACCTTCATCACTTAGAGGCACGAAGCTGAAAAAATGGTCCTATTCTAATATTGGATTCGTCGTGGCCGACTTCACCTTCAATCCCAAGCAAGATTTGCTTATAGCTATAGAATTGTCAGTCCCTTCCTGTCATTGCAGCAGCTCGATTCTGACCAGAATATTTTCAAGACAACAGGTGGAAGGGGAAGATTATGATGACTGGGTGTATGATGCAAGCGCCGCTAACTGGAAACCGGTTGTTCACATACTGTCGTTGAAAACAGGAGCGGCGCACCCACGTGCGTCAAATCCTCACCTACTGCCGGACATCTATGCAAACGTTGGCTTGATGCAGATGAGAATCATGGGGAACTTGTACGGATTGCTGTGTCCAGTTGCGACTGATGATAGGACTGGCTTTGTTGCATATGAATGGGATACTGGCAAAAAGATTGTGGTTCGTGATTGCTTTGCGTTGCGTTGAGTTCTCTTGTGACGCGAGAGTATAGTGCACCACGTTGGAGAGTGATGCGACCTCATTTGCCTTTATTGACGAGCGTCACATCATAATGCCGTCCGACCTCAAGGTGGACCCTAACATTGACGCCAACTTGACCCTCTACCGAATGGGTGATTCCGGCCTTGTGCCCATTGCGCTATTCGAGTTTCCGGTGCTGGCGTATCCCCACCAGACTACTATTCTCGACATCGTCTCTGATCCTCCGCCAAGTGTCGCTGCGGGCCACTATAGCCGAAGGAATCCTGCTCCATTCGAGATCAACAATCAGCGGACCATCTGGGTCCATTGGGCTATTTGTGAGACTAGAGATGACTTTGATGAAGATGATGGCACCGCCGTCGGAAACGTGGCTGAACGTTTAGAAGAGTTCAATTTGGTCATCCACACTGATGAACTTGTCAGGCTCGTGCTATCATCGGCAGCGGATCAAAACGTGTCCGTGTCCCCCGCCTCACTCTCAGGGACAATATCTGGTGTTCGCCGCTTCGACTGGAAGATGTGGGGCCCTCAGGTTGCACTTATGATGCAACGAAAAAATGTGCCTTCGAATAATTTCGAGTGTTTCATGTACGGAAATCGACATGTTGCCCTCGAGAATCATTCTGAAATCGTACTTACGGACTGGTCTCGCGTTCGTTATCCGCTTCCATCCTGGCTTGAGCACCCAAATGCAGACATCTCAAACACCCGAGAGGCCCTGATCCGGAATCTAGCGGAGGAACCGTTTCACACGGAAAGAAGTTGCCTCGCATGTTTGTTTTCAGGATCATTCCGTAGCGCATCAATGACCTGCCAGACCAGAAGGAGGCAGCTCTCAACGCCATTGAGTCCTGGAGGCACTACGCCTAATGGTGTGATGATGGATGCGGAAAACATCGTTTTATTCGAGGTGAGTCCAGTCTTCCCCATCTAGCTATGGCTATGCCTTATGTTATGGTAGGAGACTGATGAGAGCGAAACGGTCGAAATGATTATCCTAACTATCGGCTGCGGCGACAAAAGAATCGTCCAGCCGGCAGGGAACGGAACGTTGGGTAGGGACCAATGTTTGGATGTGAGTGATGTGCAAGGAGGATGATGAACAGCCCCTATCAGTGAAATAGTGGAGCTGAATCACAACGTCCAACTTAACTACTAGTACCTGTTATACATTGATGTAATTTGTGAGTGTAGCTGTGCACATGCTATTATCATTTTTTTGACCTTGTTATTGGGACCGTACATTAGGAACAACATAATTGAATCCATGTTTCCAACTCGAGCAAGCGATAGCGAGTGGAAGAACGAACAGTACTTACCAAGGGGGCATTCAAAGTTGGTAAGAACGGGTTTGACATGAACTCACTGTCTCGGCAAATTCGTCGGCCAACTGTGGAGCGATTATCCGTCATGGTGACGAATTGCCACTGGAGATAACCGCATAATGATATTGAAGGCCTGCATCAGAGTGAACGGTATGACGCAACACAAAGTCTAGGCTGGATGACCATGGGGCACATCGGGCTCCTGTGTTGGATGATCTTGTACAGCCCCCCGATTCGGCCAGTGCAGACGGCGTGGGGGTGCGGTGATGTGGACTTGATGTCCCTGGCTCAAGGTCCTGATGGTAGTTCTGTGTCAACATACAAATGAACATGTTATGTTATTAGAAGTCTAGCATCTCAAGCACATATGCGTCGAAGACAGGGAGGCAACGGGGTGCTTCATTTTAGAAGTTTATTTAACCTGAAGGGTGTGACATTCAACTAGGTGGGAAAGAACCAAGGAGCGTTTTGCGACGACGAAGTAGGACTCCAGAGTACTCTCCAGTCGACAACCGAGCTCGTTCATGTGCCAAGAACCCCGATTAGGTGTGTAAGCGGAGTTGGACGCCAAGGCGGAAATTAGTCGGGGCACCAACGGGGGTGGTCATATGATAGGGATACCTGTTAACCCTACGACACTCCCCCAGGAACTGGTTCCCGAGCGGTTCCCGGCTGCAATTACATTGATATCCTATTGCATTGAAAATATCCACGTCTCTGATGGCCAGCAAGTAGTGTGCCAGATCTCCTAGACTCAGGTTTGAAACAAGCACTACCGGCCGGAGAGACAAGCGGCAAGCCTCTGATGGTCAGAGCAAATGAGACAGCCGCTCGCTGAGGAAAAAAATGGCACCCCCGTTACTAAAGAGTCACTTGATGAGAGCCAGTGGTGCTCTGAGGAGCGGACAGCGGAGTCGTAGTTGCCCTGGACCTCGTGAGACGAAATTATCAGGTTCAGGAATCAGGACAGCACTACAGCCGATTTCTCATGAGCGCTGAATTTAACCCAGATGAATGCGGCGCCAGTAAAATCATCACCAATTAGACTAAGCAACCATCGCTTGCGAACCAGCATCTCGCGTACCTGATCAAAAAACAGCGCGTTAGTGACGACTCTGTTCCGGTCGCTTGTTGAGTTTCTGTACGAGCGTCTAATTTAGTTAGCACACACGAAAAAAGCCAGGTTTCTAAACCAGAATTGGAAACGGCGTTGTAGCGAGGCTAAAAGCAGATTATCACCGAGCGTCCCAAAATCACCCGGGAAGGCGTAGGAGATTTTAAGGCAAATGTAACCTAGGAAAGAGACGCCCAATTGACTACGTACCCGATGCATTTTGCTGGCTGGTGACCATATCATTGGTCGAAACAAATGTAATATTTATCCACAACTTCTCACTCTCACTCTTGACTCTCACCATCTGTGCCCACAGCAGAGCATAACCTACTATCTCATATCTTTGCCAGCTAGGGGCTGTTGACAAGCGGTAAAATACCTCCTCATTCGGCGCGTCCTCTCCGATAACCACCACCCCGTTGCCATTACCGCCGCAGCCCGCATTGCCCTCGGAAGTCTGTCTTAATACTCTCATTCTAAGTCATCCCGCAACCAGTTATTAGCGTACTGGACGTGTACCACTCGTGTACTTGCATCTATCAATCGGTACCGTGCTCCTATTACGTCTCTCCTTCTTGCTGCTCACGTTCGTAACCTTGAAAGTCGATCCACACTGCATCGAATACCCATCACTACGAGTCTATCATAACTTACACGATATCATAAATACAGCATAATGGACGTGTACTCGACATCCTTCAACATCTATCCGTTCTCCGACCCATCCTCAGGACAAGGCCATGTTATGAACTCTATGGACGCTCTAGGCCCTTCTGCGTTGGGCACATCCCACGTAAATGGTAACTATGCCCCTGGACAGCGCCCCTTCCCCTCGTATCCCCTACCCTCCGCGTGCGACCCCAATAGTGCCCTGCAGCCTCCTTATTCTTCTTCATACCCTAGCCAAACCTCATTAAACAGTTCAACTCAATCTCTACCATTCCCCGCCCATGGTAGACCAAGCCAGTCACTGCCATCCTCTGTATCACATACGCCTGCCCCTCCTTCCGCATTTGTGCATCGTCATCAGGCTACCAACTCTGGGATCGAAGTTGTCTTTGCCCACCTCCATGCGCTCTCTCACCGCGTCAT
>WNFI01102082.1_pt1 | contig 14944 bp, 19 predicted proteins | sample 5400471 | NCBI WGS metagenome assembly WNFI01 (sample SAMN13153348, study PRJNA577476) | soil metagenome | isolation source: 100 cm saprolite on Douglas fir-dominated hillslope | place: USA:California | collected 2013-09-17
GCTTTCAGGAGGAACATCACGGAAATCCTAAATGTAGTGAAGGACTCACTCGTGGCCATCAGCTGGGTCCCAGGACACTCAAACATCCCAGGAAACGAAGAAGCGGACCGCCTTGCCAAAGAAGGGGCAAAACAGACTCCCACCCCCCGAGATCTCAAAACTCAAGCCTTCATGGCCGCCCTCCACAAAAAGGAAATGCTGGAAGCGCGGAGGCACAGATGGAACAATCAACAGATAAACCCAAGCTCAGGATTTCAACCCGCGAACACAATACCCCCCTCGCTAAGTCCTACTAAACGATTCCAAGACTCAGACTGAAAAACTTTCAGCAGACTGATTCAATTCTGCACAGGACACGCCCACATCGGCGAATACTACAGGCGATTCATCAGAACTGAAGACCCGTCATGCGCATGCGGACACGTGACACAGACCAGATGGCACATCCTCAAGGAATGCCCGAAATACCTCAACCAATGACCCCTACTGGGCACGGGCAGGAACGCCCAACTGGAGAGGCTAGTCGGAACAGAGAAAGGCATCACACGCCTGACGAAGTTCATATCCATTACGAAGGCCATCGATAAACACAGCACAATCCATACAGGAGCACCCGACCCGAACAACGAAACAACAGACGAAGGAAGATGTGGAGAAGGATGAGACCGCACCGGATAACCCCTGGACAACACCGAGAGAGACAGAACCCCCTACCAGATACCATAGAGCACACCCCCCGACAAACCCCCCAGAGGACACCGACCCCTGACGACCACACCGATTATCTTTATGTTTAGACTAACCCTATGTACGTACCACATGTACCCTTAGGGTTGCCGCTCTGTCGCGTCATCACGCGACCGCGGGGTAACAAACGAGAATACACACACACACACACACACACACATGCGATTCACGTGAGGCAGGGATGGAGTTACGCTCAAGTTACGCCAGTTACTAAAGAGCCATCCTATAATTCGCCACAGTATCTGTACGTGTGTTGCATGGGTGACTGCAGTGATGTGGGTATCGATGTGGGGCTGGTGATGCATGGGGTGATTGCTTAGTCTGTTGAAAGCTCGAGCACAGCAGGCAGGTTCATCCCAGACTCAACATAGCAAGATAGGAGGAGATTCGAGTGAGTATGTAGAGCACAGCATACACTCTCAGGTGGTTTCTCCTCCCATTTTGCTGTATACCTGTTTTTCTCCCTCGTACCGCGCATATTCTCAGACCTGATCTCCCGTCATATGGGCTGTAGCCCCCTGTCTGATTTGCCGTATGCTCCGCTCTTTGAAGAGCATGTTGCTGATTCCGCATGCCGAGCTTCAGGAGTGATCGAATTCCAGCCCTTCCGTGCTTGACCATCGGTTGCGGGGTTGGGGTTGGAATCCTTCATTGTGTGCTTGGGATGTCTGGGGGCCTGACTCTTCAGAGGTAGAGTGCGAGTCTGATGGCCCCGCTTTGCGGGCACTCGGTCAAACATTGACAGAGGGTGGGCTTGGGAGGTGCCAGCAGATAACTGGATATTGGCCGTTGAGCATGCTGATTGGTTATTGTTCACTGAATGGTTGATCTGAGCAATCAAGGCCCCAACGCATATCAAGCCTGTTCATTTATTGGTGGAAAGATAAGAAGTAAGAAGCTCTGGAATGGTTAGAATCGAAAGAAGAACTAAGCGAGGTTGGGACGTTGGATGTTGAGTGGTAAACAAAACGTTGGCGTCTGACTTCTTGCCTTTCTCGGTCGGAGTGGGCAAACGATCTATCAGGGCGAAGCTCTGGTCTATGTTGATGGAGGCCTGATCAAGCCAGCCGCCTTGCCGACGTTCGCCCCACCTCAGGGTAGACTTGTTCGCGAGTTCACACGATATCCGTTGTCACTGAAGTGGTTGGGCCTCGCGATGCGATCCAGTGTGTAACAGTTTTACTTACTGGAGAAAAACAATATATTCTCGAAGCTGAATAGGGCGTTTACGTTGGATGGCCCCCTATGAGGTTCATCAGGGATACGGCATTCTATCCTGCAGAAGGTATTTGGTACGTACGTGGAGTCACTGTGTTTCTACTGTAACGGGCTCAAGCATCATAATTCTCAAGGAACGAATTTGGAGGAAACCTAGAATATCTTTACATATCATCCGCATGAAACTCCGTCGAACTAGTTCCACCTGGGGAAGTTACCGTCCTAGAAAGTACATCTTTCTAGAGTCCGTTACCACCTCGCCATCGGCGGAGGAAATTCGAAAAGGCTCGTCACGCACTGCGCTGAGCGGCATCTTATTCAGGCGACGAGATGAACGCTTCCGAACTTCCAAGGAATCGGGGAATACATTAACATTGGGGCCACGCGCACTGTACAATCAACTGACATGACGGATTGCACATTACTAGGGTGAGACAATCGAACTGCTTCTGTAATCCGCCGGCCCTATGGGGATGGCAAATGTACATTGGCCCTTGACCCTGTTTTCGCTACCCAATGAATCGACAGCTGTTAAAGTTTCCACTCGAGCGATAAACACCGGTTGGCATAGTGTCCTATTTCGGCGTACAGCAATCTTAAGGAAGAATTAAAGGATGGGCTTGGCAGGGAGTAAGCCGTTCATTTGGGATAGAGGTGCTATGGGGGGGTTGGTCAAGACGAAGAGACGTGTCTTCGGATCTTGTATTGAGAGTGCTGAGTTCCGGTCGGGGGAACAGTTCGATAGGTTTGAGGTTTGAACGATAGGATCTGACAACCATGTGAATTTGTATGTATGAACTCCGGAAGCCCCGTTTTCTTTTCTTCCATTTACTCTTGAATTTTCTCCGTTTTCTCTGGTAACTTATGTACGGGCCAACGAGGTATGTCCCTTTCGTGGAGTTGGCCAAATTTATTATTTTATAGTTCTATAGTGTAAAGAATGAATCGCGACGTCTGACGCTATCAGGTTCGCCACTCTATTACCTCCTTACTAGGGAAATATACTTATGTCATATGCTCAGATTGAAACTGAATGCTACTTAAATCAGTTGTCTCCCGCCTGCTGCCCAGGGTACCGCCACGAACTCGGTGTATGTTCCTGTTTCCTGCCAGTGCTTGGTCTCGCCCTATCGATCCAAACCATTCCCTGGAATCTTGCAACCCACCACCTGTTCTGTGGATCGCCATTTAGGCGCCCATATCACTGTCTCCCATGGATGGGGAAAGCGCGCTAATAATTGCGAAGCTTTTGCAAGATGATCTGGATGGATCAAATTTCTGGATGTCCGATAATGACGAGTCATCCAGCACTGACAACACCAACCATCTGATTGGCGAACTGGCAGAGGTCGAGGTACACGTCGATCGAACTTGTGTGGGCATGGCTCATCAGTCTTTTCCAAGATGATGTCCAGTGCAGATGCGGCATTTGCAAGGAAGCTGCAGGCATTATATGATGGTGGAGCTGCTGTCAGTGATGCCACCGGCATCGCCCTTCTAGGCGTGGATTTCTGGAGGCGTCGCTCTGTACGATGCCAATGACACAGTTCGCACAATTGTCCTGACTATGTGATGATAGGACGTCAAAGGAAAGGCAAGAAATTCAGACATCTCTACATACGACCCCGAGGATTTTATATCTGAAGGCGATCCTGAGGATCAAGGTGAGTCAGATATATGGTATTAACGACAGAATTGGTCTGCAGTCTCAATTTCCTGTCCCCTGACTTTCGTGACGACCGAGTTACAGACTGTGATGACTCTCCTCTGGCTTCAATTGATGGCCCATGCGTTGTGGCCTCTCCTGCTCCATCGTGTCTAAGTTGCTTTGAGATGTTTGATATCTGGGCTTCCTTCTCGCTGATCGAGCCCGCCGCTACCTCCAAGATTCTATATGGACGCCTGCTATCCTGCCCTCAAAGTCATCCGTTCTGTTACCCGTGCTTGCAGCGATTTGCAAGAATCGAGCTCGCTAAAGCATTACAAGGCGAGACCGTCTTTCCGATCCGATGTCCAGTATGCATCAGTCAAGACTGGAATATAGGGGAAGATGAAGCGGCGTTGTTCTTGAATGCTGATGATCTTCGGGAATGGGTTCGTCTGTGGTCCAGTTATGAATTATTATTTTTCCAAAGGTGTTTCATACAGCGACGCATTCTCGGTCTTGAGTCACGTCCCAAGGTTCGTTCATGGTTCGTGCCTGAATGTGGAAACAATCTCCTAAGATCTTGCTGCAGTTCTACTGCCCGGAGAGATCCTGTTCTGAGCTAATTTTCAAGGTCGAGGGACAGACTCAGAGGAGATGCTCACGTTGTCAACTCCAGCTGTGCTCTCATTGTGGATCCAGGTGGCACGATGGTATGTCCAACCACACGATAGGAGGATCTGCGGTTAATTGTGTACCTCAGGCCTCAACTGCGCGCAATACCAGGCATGGCTTCTATAGTTTATCTAAGTGTTTACTGACTTATTTGTTTTAGAGCCTTTCCGTTCATGAGCGTTCTCCTGAAGACCTCATTTTATTCACTGTGATGCTTCGGGAGAAGTGGAGAAGATGCCCTAAATGTGGTGTGAGTGGCTAGGTGATCAGTCCTTCCATCGGCCCGGGTCTTCTGACAATACTGCTTGCAGATCGTAATCCAGCGTGGAGAAGGTTGTCGCCACATGACCTGCAGATGCAAAACACAATTTTGCTATAGATGTGGCAGTTTGTGGGTTAATTCAACGTGTGGCAGCAATCCACCCTGCGCGTTATACTCGGAGGAAGAACTTCTACGTCTTGATATGGAGGTTCGTGGCGCAGTCATGGAGGAACCTGCTCAGGGCGTTGAGGAGGGAGGTGAGCACCTGTTGTTCGATGATCCCATAGCACGTCAAGAAGTGTAGACCCTTTGTCATCGACGTTACTGGATCGGAGAGCGAGGATTGTAAGCTCATGGCCCTGCCCTTATCTCAGAGGAAGCCGTACTGAGTCTCCGTTCTTCCAGCCAATGGGGCGATGGTGGCACCCGAAGTGAGTTCTGCGTCTTAGGGGGTTCGGATTGCTGTCGTACGGAGGGCGCAGCAAATCGGGACCTTATGAAACCTCATGTCATCTGGTGGCGTGATAATAAACACAACTTGCCATTGCTCGGAAAAGCGGAAATTGAGATACGGAACAATGGAATGACAATAATGTGTAGCGATTTATAGGTGTCGACGTTTTCTAGCGGCCCTAGTGTAATATGCCAAAACCCATTCTTTGTCGGCTTCCTTCTGCTCTATAGTGCCTAATCGAATTTCGTACGCTAGATAGTAACGGTTTGAGCATATGGTGGATGGATACTAATGAACTCCTACGTTTCATCTCGAACCGTGGCCCGACCTCCGCCAATTGGACTTCCTTATGTGACGTCTTGACGAAAACATGATGACTTGAATGCACCACGTTAGTACGCGATTGTCCTGAGAGATCCAACATCACTGACCGGAATGAGATGAAGTCTGACTCATTTACGAAAGTCATGACGCGCTTAGCATCGTCTTTTGGCACAGGGAAAAGATGCTTCAGAGCATCTTTCACGCGATATCCCAACCGACTACTGAAGTTTTCGAAAATGAGGTGCGGGTACTGTTCAGAAACAGTAGACTCTCCATATGAGGCGATGTCGTGGCGAAGGGAGACGTTGGAAAGGGTGAAAAAAAAGGTGGGACCATGGGGAAAGTGAGAGACAATCATGGCGTCTGAGAACGAGTGGTTGGCAGGGGAATAATCACGAGAATAGGACTAGGTTCACCTGGTGTTCCTCGGTGCTCATGAAAGATGATGAGATCAGTTACTTCATTTGCACGGCACGCTTCAGCGAGTTCCTTCACGACGTAATTTCCTCGATTTACCCGCGTCGAGTTGGGGAATACTAGCCGCATTTCCTGTTACCGAACTTAGAAGCCACGTCTCACGACTTTTCAGCTAAGATATACCTTTGCGAACTGGAGAAGCCTTGAGCTTGGATCTCTCGATGTCGTAATGACAATTTTTGGGTCCAGAATTCCTGCCTTCGCGTACTCGCTGTCGATGTGCGTAGAGGGCTCTAGGTATCACCACGAAAATCAGTAAGCGATGTCCCGTAAACCACAGCACCCACCAGCTTGTGCCTCATCATAACCATAGTCCCTAGCCAATCCTTTTGCTTCTTTTCTCAGCTCTGTCGGAAGCTGCTTCCCGGTGGCCAGAGCATCTTTCAGCTTTTGCTTGCGCTCATAAGTCTGGCGCTCCTGTGCCTCGAGGGCTTTGCGGTAAATGAATTCCCTCCTTTCTCTCACTTGCCTGCGAATCTGGAGAGCCCTCAGCTTGACAGCGAAACGAGGATTGATTGCTTTACCATCGTCGATGCTGCCTTCCGGAATGAATTAGACTTGCGGCAAACGCCACTTCTGAGCGGTTTAACTAATATCCCCGTCACATCTCCCCAGTAAAAGGCTCCGAGCCCGTACGTCAAGCCTTCTAGGAGGCCATGTCGCATGGCCCGCGTGAGTCGGACTTGGACTATGATCCAGCGGGCGCTGTTGTCGACGCGGACACAGACGACAACGATGAGTACGGGAGCGCTGAGGAGCATCCGGCGCTCTCTCATGGGGCGCCTTCTGAACATTTGGCGAGCTCATCTGCTTCACAAGTTGGTCATTATGTTACGGTGACTGAGCGACCCTCTGCAGTGAGACCCCCATCTCCCACAAGGTCTGCTACGCCGCCACCGCATGGTGCACCTGATGCACCTTCTTCTGGATCTGTTCGACCCGAAGTTTCTGCAAGCAATGGTCCAGCTAGGGCCCGTTCTTCCAGAGTAGAATCCTTGCGCGTCAACAACGTATGTAACGAAGAGAACACGTTTTTAAATTCGTTGACATTATACTCAATGGCATGTAGTCACGAAGCAATCGACTGTCCGACTTTTTCACGAGTTTAAGGCCTAAAAGCATGCAAAATTCACTCCAGAAGACTTCGGAATCCCATTCTCCTTCTTCAAAGCTGACTTCAAGACCTCTAGACCCTCCTCCACCCTCACTGCCCGCGCCTTCTCTAGATGATCTGGGTTTGTCATTACAAGCAATAACTCCGAATCTTTCTCCCTCACATTTGGGAACTCCTCCGACGAGTGGAGCATTTATGCGCCCTAACTTCCTCTTACTTTGTCACTCTCAAGGCCTGGATGTTCTTCCATTAGTTGGCCCCCCTGTTTCCCAGGCATACGCTCTTGTTAGACGAGTTGTCTTTAAGACAGTTGTGGTGATGGAGGAACGAGGCGTGTTAGTTGCCATCGCTGGCCGACGAGAAGGTGTACGCGTTTACGCACTAGAAGATGTCCGGAAAGCTATCGACTGGCGAATGGAGTTTGAAATACAAAAAGAGAAAGAGCGGACTCGACGAGAAGAGGCGAAGTTGCGAATGTCTTCTGGAGCATTAGAAGTAAAGAGCAAAGCAATCCTAGAAAGGCCAGGTGTATACTCGGTGACTCTTCCTCGCAACGCATCTCGACTGTCTGCGACTAGGCAAAGGTCGGTTACTGCTCCAACATCTCCTCCACCACGTTATGCGACCGTGATGCCCAGCGTTCCACACGCACCTGTCCCTTCGGACTTGGCAGCTTTCGGAGACACCGATGCATCCAGACCGTCCGGAAATCGAGGACTGTCAGTTACCTCTGTGGTTCAACAACGGATGCTATCAGGTAGTGCCAAGCAACGCATCTGCGACGAGGAGAAAGCCGATTGGCTAGCTATTGGAGGAAGTGACGAGGAAGTATTGATTGCTGCTGGGCCGTCCGGTAGTGCAGCATTGGATGAGAGGACGTCTAACACAGTGCGGCAGACGGACGCTGTGAGCCGAGACCAGGCGCAGTCTCCGGAATCTGGTGACAATGGCGAAGAGATCGAGGTCGGTGATCCTGCAGAACCTCATCCACCTTCACCGGGTCTCGCATCCACGAGTCGTCAAAACCGACCTCATCTTGTGCCTCCGCTTGTTCTAGATGCTGTTCATGACCAGAATATCGCAGCTCCTGCATCTTCTACGCCTCCCCCCACCGTCTTCTCGCTTCAACGTGCGATGATGCGCAATGGCTCCGTTCATCTTCCATTATCTCCTAGTCGTCCTGAGGCGCGATCGAATGATGTCATGTCATTGGCGGAAGTTCTACGGGAGAGTCGCTTACCGAGTCGCGCTATACCGTTAACTATTCTTCAAACAAGTTCTCATGCAGTCTACGATCCTCAAGCCGATGGGGAGACAGGGACATTGGACCCACCACCACCGCCTAGTGCCTCGGCTCCTGAGCCCACTCTGGAGCGTCGAAGACGACGGTGGTCTGTAGTCGACGTCCTCAGACCCGAACCTCGTCCTTCATCTGTCTCGGTGGATATACATAGGCCCCAAGCGCCTCGGTCTCCATCGCTATTGCCCAATGGACCTGTCCCTCTCTCTTCACCCCTCGCTCGTTCCGCCACATCACAACATCCACCCACTGTCCCCGGCGCCCCGCTCCATTCCACTTATAGCTTGACGCGTAACATGTCAAATCCAGGTCCCATCACACCCACGTCGACGTCTTCACGGACATCCCGGTGGTTTTTCTCCAGATTCATTCCTTCAGCGCTGAAGAAAGGCTACAATAAGAAGTCTGCTACGTCGGACCGAGAAGCCTCAGAAAATCTCTCCCCCGTGCCCTCACAGTCGTTCCCTTCACAGGCTCCTGCCCCAAAGATGGAATACGTTAAACTCCCTGGGACCAAGGGTGCATTGATGATCAAGGCCGTTGAAACCGCCAAAAAGAGGTTCGATTTTGCTTTCTCAATCCCTCATATTATACCTGATTTCCCTCAGTTTCCTCGCTATTCTTTGTGGTGATCAAGGCGAGAAAGTGGAACTGTTTGCTGGAACCTACCGAACTGCTCTCGGACTGTCCAGAACCTTCATTCTTCCCGACTCCCCTCGTTCGTTAGAGCTACAGCTGCAGGGTGACGATTTGGTAGAACTGTTCCTCGTGTTCACTCAAAATGTCTTTGGTCTTGAGCCTGCCACAGTTCGAGTACGAGAAGTTCGTATTGGTAGGGCAGAGCGGCGAGCCGCAAGACGGAGGGCGGCTCTTGAGAATCGATCTGTTGATCGTTTTCTCGACGGAGAGGGGACGGGAGAAGGCCGTGACGAGTCGGCGACTTTAGGAAGCGAGACGACGACGAATGTGGTTGCGTCTGTGGTTACTGTCGGTAATGGATTGAGTCCACGTTCGAACGGGAACCGAAACTCATCAGATTGGGATGCTGCCCGCATCAGATCTAATGATGGTGACACAGAGCCTATCGCAAGCTCAGGTGCTCCCATTCCTCGGTCACCAATCGCGCCAGAGGATTTGTCAGCTAAAGCTGCGGCACAACTGGGGGCTTATTCAACATTCCAGCAGCTGGCTTTCGCACCTCAGTTCCCCATGGCGAGCATTGCTGATGAGTATATCATTCCGCCCACGTATACATCATACCTGGATTATCGAGAAGAATGGGAAAAGAATTATAGGAACCAAAATCCCGAGACGGCTGAAGATGGCTCGCCCCAGCCACTTGTGCCTCTGGCTCCACGCTGGTATTACAAGGACCCTAAAGGGATACTGAGAGGTCAGTTCTGGTCAACCTACCCTATCATGCTTCCTCAATTCAAATATTTCAAGGGCCGTGGGACGTCGAGACCATGTATAACTGGCTGCGAGATGGGTTCTTGCCCTCCAACCTTCCTTTACGAAAGGATAATGAAAATACTTTCATAACATTAAAAGCGCTTCAGGATTTACGGCCAGGTGTTAGCAATCCTTTCGAGCCTCTCGAAACTCTACCAGAATCCTCTAACAATGCGAGTACAAGTAGACCAAAAGTCTCCCAGAGAACCCATCCTAAAATCCCTCTGCCGGAGTACCTACTCTCCCCAATTTCTCTTTTAGCTCAACCTAGACACTTTGGACCTCCTGCTTTGTTCTTCTCTTCCCGTGGCGGGCACAGCACTTCAATCGTGGATGGAAGAGGAAGATCAGTGCTGAAAGGACGAGTTCTATGGGACTCTGATTGCTCGCAGGACACTCAAGCACACTTGGCTCCTCTTGGCGACGTGAAGCGTCTTGAGGCATTCGATGCAAAAGACAGTCGCACCATCCTCGTTGCTATTCGACAAGGCGGTATCGAAGCCGCGGATATGTCCGACGCCCTTTTACGACCTGCCGACCACTCTCGTACGTCATTGCCTTTCTTTGCTTCTCCGAACACTGCGACGGGCCGTCGCCGCAACGTCGTTTGGAGGTTGGGGAATCCGCTTGAAGACGTGTCTTCTTATTCTGATCCTCCGCCTCGCGGTATTACCGTGAAGAAGGACACCGTCTTGCCCAGGAAGTCGGCCACGACGAGCAAGAAGATGCGCTCGATGAAGCGCTCGGACATGCCGAAGGAGCGTGACGATAGTCCGTCCCCACCGTCGAACGACGAGATATTCTTCCTGGGACGCTGGGAAGATCATGTGTACTTGTGCGAGCGCACAGCTGACTCTTTCCGAATTCTCCGAATATCGCTCCTTGCATCATAGAACCCTGAATGTTGTCACAGTAGCCTCCACCTCATGCTGATCGTGTACATCCGTGAACCAACCCTTCATTTTGCGGCTATCTTGCATTACCTTCATCACACTTGTTGTTGTCAGCTTCATTCTCTTGTCCTGTCTGCGGACTCTTGGCTATAATTCCCGCACTATCCACATATTGTTTAGCCGCACGTAATGTATTTGTCTCATCGATCGATTGGACAGCTTCTATACTATGATACCAATGCTTGAGAATGAATAACTCAATCATCGTCATCGTCCAGGGACTGTTTTGGTAATGTATCTGCAACAAGGTGGCTACCAAACGGGTCGTGAGTTGCTTCTGAGGCACGAACTTCCGCCGCTTTCTTTTCTCTTTTTTCTTGGGCTTTCGTTTCTTCTTCTGCTTGTTTCTTTAAGTACCTAGATGGCACGAGTTATTACGTATGTAGCACTCAGCACGGTGACGTACGCTTTACTCCCGACGACTTTCTCGGGGTTCTTACATATCTTCAACCGCTTGTCAATCTCACGCACACTCTGCAAATCAGGCGTCGCCCCTTGATCTCGTATGATAGCATTAATTTCAGGTAAGATTGAAAGAACGCCTTCTTCGCCCTTGGTTGTGGCCCATGACTCAGCGAGGCCAGGTGCGACGGCGTACAAACATGCGAGGGCGATTTGGGAAGGTGGGTAGATCAGCTCGACGTCTGTGAGGCGGGACGTGCGAAGACGACTTATGGCGGAAATGTAGGCTTCGTGGATAGATTTGAAAGGAAGGTTGGGGAGTGTCTCGTTGCACAAAGTCATTGTCATGGTTCGGGGACTCAGTGCAATCCGTAATGCAAACGTACCTGAGCGTCGAGGTAGATGCCCCAAAGTGCTCTATGTGCATGCCATACGACGAACTCGAACCCAAGACTCTGAGCCACCAAGAATTCGAGCTCAAGAACTTCGGCAGGTGTGGTCTTCGGCATATGTGACGCGTATGTTTCCAATGGAATGGGATTGTTTGTCGTCTTCGTTGCGAGGAAGATCACTGTCAGCCTACTCTTCGGCCATTCATTTAGAACCGTCCACGTCGACAAGATCCCATGCCCTACATCACATTCTTTGGATGCCAGTCCATCACAGTATTGTGCAAGTAGAATCTGCGGAGATAGGTACATGCAGTGGCTTCCACAACTTCCGGCAGTCGAAAGTGAGCACATAACGGTCCAATCTTTGACATGTAGAGTTTCACGAGTAAGAGCTCCTCTTCAGGAGTAAGAAATTCGATATTCGCCGAGGTGCCTGGCTTTCCGAACTGTCAGCGAAAACTCAGGATCAGTAGATGGCAAGATTACATCTTCAGCTTCGAATGTGGATCGGATAGCCTGCACAGCTGCGGCGTTCAGTGACACGCGCTTCTCCTCTAGCCCTCCTCTTGAGAAGTGCCAGTGCTGGTGTTGAGTAGAGTCTTCATAGAGCGAGCGATGAAGGGCCGATGACAGAGGCTGGGAGGACATAAGCGTTAAGGCCATGCCATGCTGTGGCAGTGCCCACTTGAGAAGCTGAAGCCTTTCTAAATTCTCACTGCTCTCCTTGTTGTTAGTGCTACCATCAGCGCTGTTGTCTTTATCATCTCTCGACTCCGGAATGTGAGGTTCGAACTTGAGACCGATAGTTGCGAGTCGATCGAGGGTTCAAAAGTCGATCCTTTCCATACTTTCTCAAGCCCGAGGATTCACTAATAGATATCTCATTGGCGAAGAGGCATTCTGGCGCGCCGTGTGCACCCAAGAACTCGTTCTCAGTGGTGTCCTGGCCTTTCTTGTGGTCATAGCTGTTCAGTTAGTTAATCGCCTGCACATGCTCAGGATTATTTTGCTCTATGTTTGCAAATTTTCTTTGAACCTGTCAGTTTATGGCAGCGCAAAACATCGTCGATGAAACTGGCCGTGCATTGTGCCTCTTGCCGCGCTCACAATCATGGGGTTCTTCCTCCTGACTCCAAACTTTACTCCCCAAAGATGACGGGGTCCTCTTCCCCTTTTCCTGCGAAGATGCCCGCAGCGTGGTTCAGTGTAATTGACCTTGCTATACCACTCCAGTGGCTATTGTTGGGGTATACAGCGAGAGGCTCGATATTCCTGACCTACCTCTCGTACTTCAGCCACTGCGCTCTGGCGTTTTGTTTGCTAGGGTGCGAGCTGTGGTTCTCAAAGCTGAAGACCAGGCTAGACAGAGAGTTCTTCCGGCGAATGATGACAAAGCATCACCCAAATGGTGGTGGAGACATGAAGGCGGTGGTTGGCCATTGTTAATTAGCTTGATCAAGCTCAATGGAACTGCATTCGGTACCCTCTTCGTCCTCACTCTAACTTGGAGCGGTAAAGTCCTACGTCCCCGCATAGTTCCTCCGGGGCCTCGTTCAGTACCTTCAGCATGACTCAGACCGTGGCGACAAGAGATGGGGTTGTCAATTGGACTTAATCTCTAGAATCTGTGCTGGACTTGTCACTGTGAATGCAGCTAGTTCTCAGTTCATAGCCTGGGAACGCAAGCTCGAATCTCTGGTCATGAAGGTCAGGGAGAAGGGGGTTCAATATCAAAGACAGAACTATATCTATGCGATCAGTCAGACATTTGCATTTTAGAAAGATACTCATAGTTGTTGCCAATCAGATTGCCCTTAAAAGCCCCGTGGTGAGTGTCGATTATATTGGTCAGGTACCGAGACTGTAGGGTCTTATCATCGCTGTCATTTCGTTTTTCCATTTTACGGTCATGTTATTCTTGGGCAAGCGTTATCGCCAGCGATTGCTTTTACCGCAGTGTGGTCCAGGAAACTCTCGGTTCACGTGGACGCATTCTGACAACCCGAAATTTCTTCAACTTGCTTTGAATGCATTCCCAGAGACATTTGTCAACTTGATTTGAGCACTTGTCTCGGTGAGACGTGCTGAAAAAAATTCAGGAAGGTAGTGGATTGGGTCTAGGAGCCTTCGTGAGGGTTTCCCTGCTGCCACTTTCAGCTTCATGGGTAAGTTTGTCCTGCGGGACATGACGTTGGCAATTCCAATGGGTGACCTGACCCTTGTATGTGAAAGCTTGGTGGGCCATCAACCCCTCGGTTGTTTCTGCATCTATTCGTGGCTTCTGGCTTCGTATAACTTCCATCCTATCAGACGCTCAGGAAGGTCTCTATTTTTGTTAGGGGGCCCAGGTGCCTCTGTGCCTGAAGTCGTTGGCGTGACTAAGTCGTTCCACAGGCTTACTTGGGGAAGCCTATGTGCTATCGGGACACACGTGTGCCCAAGGTCTCCACCGGATGCTATCGCGACGTTCGCGACTATGTCATATATTGATCCTTGTGACTGGGTCATTAAATTAATGGCCTCTGTCCATGTGTTCCCCAGATCGCGTACTTGAGAAATGCGTCGATCAGTCTCTTCAACTTACCCTATCATAAGAACCAGTATCAGAAAACTCTCGAGGCATGCTATTTCGCTGTAAAAGCGTTTGATAGGACACGAGGACGGACTTGTACTTTAATGAGCGGCCTAGAATGATTTGGGATGGAGACGCAACCGAGATCGGTGAGAGAGGTGTCAACCTCAGTGGTGACCAGAACGCTCGAGGTCAGTACATAAGCCTGTTCTGTCACTAGCTAGCTGATTTCGCAGTTCGAGCAGGGCTTCTGTCCTGCTTATAGACGATGTACTGATGTATGAAGCTCCGCAGCCACTGGACGGACGCACCTCGCCTTTCTTCAGTGCTGTGGATGCTCAGACTGCTTGCCACACTTACGACATGCGCTTGAAGGACCCCTTGCTTTATGGGCGCACCATCATCCTGGTCTCACCATATTCGACTGTGTGTTCCAGGAGCGAACTATGTCGCACGTTTACTATTTCTGGTCCCCTGTTGTCCAAGCGTCCTAGGTCCCCCTTGATGATGGTCGCTTGGCCTATGCTGGGCCTCGAGGTGGTTTCATCCCATCCACTATTGCAAAAGAGCCGATTAGATCAGAACCGGGGACTGATGATACTCAACCTGTCATGACGGAGGAGGCTGATCCAGGTGGGCCTGATATCAATCAGACCTATCCGGAACGTGATGACGAGGTCGTGGATGCCACTGGGAGGTTGACTCCGGGAGACAACGGTGCGCAACCTGTCCAAGGGAAAGCAGCACGGATGTTATATGAGGCAGAGCGGCGTGCCGTTGGGAAGCTCACTCGCGATGTTCGGTTCACCTATTTCAGGCCTTTGGGGGATGGCTACTCTGGACGGGGTTCGTTACATCTTTCATATTGGCTTCGAGCTCTGTCCTTGAGAATGCATGGCTAAGGTGTGTTTTGAATCTCCTGTGCTGACTGGCCCAGCGCGTCCAAGTCCCTATACT
>WNFI01307536.1_pt1 | contig 14943 bp, 15 predicted proteins | sample 5400471 | NCBI WGS metagenome assembly WNFI01 (sample SAMN13153348, study PRJNA577476) | soil metagenome | isolation source: 100 cm saprolite on Douglas fir-dominated hillslope | place: USA:California | collected 2013-09-17
CGCCGGCCGCATGGGATCGATGGGCATGGGCTGGGTCCTCCGTTCTCATCTCTGGCGTCAGACTACGCGGCGCCGGGGACGGCCGGAAGCGGGAGAACCGCCGGCCGCGGGTAGGACCGCGGGGCGGACCCTGTCGGTCTATGGCCTACAAGCGCCGTGCCGGGAGGCGCGCCGGCGGAGCAGCAGGAAGCCGCCGGCCAGCATGCCCAGGGCCATCGCGGCAAGGCCGGCGGCGGAAAGCGCCGGCACGGCGGCGATCGCGCCGCCGACCAGGAACTCGGTGGGACCGCCGCCGGCCGGATCGAGGGTCGGCAGGGTGGTCTGGTTGGCGCCGCCGCGCGCCGCGTCGTAGGCGACGGTCGCCTGGTTGCTGACCGTCGACCCCGGCGCCGCGCCGGCGCCGATGGCGGCCTGGATGGTGATCGCGACGCTGCCGCCCGCCGGCACGCCGCCGTTCCAGCTCACGGTGTTGCCCGCGGTGGTGACCGTGCCGAGGGTGGCGGTCGCCGACAGCAGGGTCAGGGCCGGCGGCAGGGTGTCGACGAGCTCGTCGCCGGGATCGTCGAAGCTCGCGCCGCCGCCGCTGTTGGCGAGCGTCACCGTGTAGGTCACGGTGCCGCCGGGCAGCAAGCTGCCGCCGGTGACTTCCTTGAAGGCGGTCAGCCTGGCGGCGAGCGGCGCGACGGCGGCGCAGGCGGTGGGCGTGAGGGTCAGGGAGAAGGCTCGGAGGCTGCCGGTGTCCTGCCCGAAATGATCGACGGCGCTCAGGCTCCAGGTGCCGTTCGGGTTCTCGCCGACGAAGGCGGTGAGCGGGTTGGCGGGCCGCCAGACGCCGGTGAACGGCGCCTGCGAGCTGGTGACGGTCTGGATCGACGGGTTCGGCGTGCCGTCGTCGAGCGTCACCTGGCAGAAGTTGTGGCCGTCGAGGTCGGCGCGGCCGATCAGCCGCGCCACCGTTCCGTGCGGCGACTGCAAGTCGAAGGTGAGGTCGTTGACGAAGGTGTGGTCGGCGCCGACGGTGGTGGCGCCGGCGGCGGTGGTGCAGGCCGTGCCGTCGAGGCTGAAGACCACCTTGTCGATCGGGCCGGCGACGGCGGAGACGGCGAGCGGCGCCACCGCCGGCGTGCCCGGGAACTCGTTGAGCGCGCCCGGCGGGTTGCCGCCGTCGGGGATCGGCACCGCGGGCCCGGTGTAGTGCACGGTCACCGGCGGGCCAGCATGGCCGGTGAGGAGGGTGAAGTTCAGGACGACCGGGCTCGCCAGCGGCGAGGTCGGGATAGGGCGAGACGGCGTTGGTGAACCCGACTCCGGGCGTGCTGGTCGCGAGGACGGCGCTCACCAGGTGCGCCGCGGCGCCGCCCGTGTTGCTCAAGGTGACGCTGAGCCGCCAGTCCTCGCCGGGATCGATGGCGCCGTCGCCGTTGCCGGCGACCTCGCTCGGGGTCACGGTTCCGAGGGCGATCGTGGCCTGGGGCTGCGCTCCCGCCGCCTGCAAGGCCCGATCGGCCATGACGACGCCGGCGCCGCTGTCGCGGTCCCAGCCGGGGGCCAGGAGGTCGATCGCCGAGCCGGTCAGGACGGAGCGCAGCTGGGCGGGTGTCAGCGCCGGCAGGGCCGATTCGAGCAGGGCGGCGATGGCGGCGGCATGCGGGGCCGCCGCCGAGGTGCCGAAGAACGGCCGGAAATTGTTGACGTCGGTCGACACGCCGTCGGCGGCGGTGAGGTCGGGCTTCTGGCGCACCACGCCGCCGGTCGAGGAGAAGTTACCGGCCGGCGCGCCGGGCAGCAGGTTGCCGTTGAAGTCGAAGAAGATGCGGCGCGGCCCGTCGCAGGTGAAGGTCTCCGGCAGCTGCGCGGCGGTGAACGGCCCGGGGAAGGGGCCGGCCGGCTGGCCGGTGAAGATCGGCGCCGCGGCCGGGGCCGCCGCCACGCCGAAAGCCGCGGCGGCCGAGTTGTGGCCGCGCGTGCAGCCGGCGGTGGCGAGCTGGAGAGTGCCGCGGAAGGCGAGGACGTTGAACAGCCGGTCGGCGCCGCTGGCCTTGACGACCACCACCTGCTCGCCGGCGAGGGCGGTGCCGACGGTCTCGATCGGGTCCTGGGTGCAGCTCTGGGTGTTGGTCGAGGCCGCCACGACGTTGGCGAGGCCGCTGTCCAGGACGTAGAGGTCGTAGTCGTTGCAGGAGCCGGCGGCGGGGTCGGCCCAGTGCAGCTCGACGCCGTCCAGGGCGTCCGCGGTGAGCGGGTCGGACTGGCCGCCGTTGCCGAAGTCGTGGGTGGCGCCGGCGCCGGCGCCGAGGACCGGGTCGAGGTTGCCGTTGGCCTTGAAATCGCCCTCCCAGGTGCCGGAGGTGCCGGCGTCCAGGTTGCCCTCGTTGCCGGCCGAAGAGAAGTAGAGGGCGCCGGCGGCGGTCACCTGGTCGACGGCGTCGGCGATCAGGGTGTCCTGGAAGGGCGACTCGCTGAAGTAGGCGACGTCGTCGACGATGATGCCGCAATGGGCGACGTTGCGCAGGTCGAGGATGTTCTGGGCGAAGGTCGCCTCGTCGGGGTTGGCGGTGGCGAAGCCGAGGGCGGCGCCGGGGGCGAGGTCGTGGAGGATCTCGAGCATCGCCGTGCCCTCGTCGCCCGAGCCCGCCTGGCCGGGCAGCACGTCGACGCCGGCCGGCAGGTCGCCGGCCGCTTGCAGGTCGGCGAGCGAATCGACGCCGTCCGAGAGGGCGCAGATCTTGACCCCGGCGCCGGTGACGCCGAAGTAGGAGCGGGCGGCGGCGGCCCGATGGGTGGCGTCGCCTTCCGAGTCGAAGTGCTCGAAGACGGGGTGGCTGGCGCGCTGGAGGACCCTGACCTCCGGCATCGCCGCCAGCGTCTCGGTTGCGGTGAGCGGCAGGCTGGCGCGGATGCTGCCGTAGCGCAGCTGCACGCTGACGATGCGGCCGCCCAGGGCCCGCAGGCGGGCGACGATCGGCTTGACGCCGGCGGGCGAGACGGCCTTGACGTCCACCAGCATGGTGCCGTCGGCGGCGGCGCTGGGCACGCGCAGGCGCGGCAGGCCGTGCAGCCGCGCATCGTGGCGCTGGGCGAGCAGGGCATAGAGCAGGTTCGAATCGATCTTCCGCTGCGCCGGCGTGCGCGATTGCTTCTCGGCGATCAGCGTCTGCAGCTGCGCGATGGCGCCGGCGCTCACCCGCAGGGGAGGCGGAGGCTGCGGAGGCTGGGCGGCGCCGGCGGTGGCGGCGGCGAGGCCGAGGGCGGCGGCGAAGCCGAGGTTGGCGGCGGCGTGGAGGAGCAGGGCCAGGACCGGACGCGAGGCAGGACGGACCGAATCGGGATGGCGGGATGGTCTCCGGGTTCGGGTCGCGGTGGAGCGGAGCAGAACGGTAAGGCTCATCGGCGCCTCCGGATGAAACGTGGGGCGCGTGCGACGGCCGGGGAAACGCGCGCGCCGTCGAGTGAAGCGGCCGAGCTCCTCACGGCCGCCCTGCCCGCTGGCGGGTCTGGATGAGATGCGTGTACGCTCAGAATGTAGCGGACAGCTCCTGGCGGGTCAAGGATCTTGGGCTCGGATCCTGGGCTCGGCGGCTTGGCGGCGAAGCCGTAGCACTTCTACCAGCCGCTGCCCTTCCTGGTCTTCGACGCCGACTATGCGGTGTCGCGCGCCCGCTTCACCGACGTCGAGCCGGTGGGCGAGCGCATCCCCGCTCGACCTCGGCTGCAACCTGCCGCGCGGCGTCCGGCTGACCCTGCAGGTCTTCAACCTCTTCAACGCCAGGACGAGCGACGTCGACTACTACTACGTTTCGCGCCTGCCCGGGGAGCCGGCCGCCGGGGTCGGCGACGTCCACTTCCATCCGTCCGAGCCGCGCGCCGTCCGGCTGGTCGCCGGTTACCGGTTTTGAAGTCCTCCTTCAGCCGAGCGGTCCGCTAGCGCGCCGCCCGGGTCCTCCGGCGCCGATCAGCAGCAGGTGATGCCGGCCAGGCAGGGCGAGCCGCCGCAGTCGGCGCTGGTGTTGCAATCCGGAGTGAACGTGCAGCTGCAGTGGCAGAAGCCGCGAAAAGGCCTCGACTTCAGCGGCGTGCCGGCCTGCTCGAGGCTGCACAGCGGACCTGACGGTTCGACATGGCCGGCCGCGCCGCCGCGGGCCTGCGCCGGGATGCCGGCGAGCGCCGAGCCGCACCCCGGGTCGGCCGCCGCGGCCAGGAGGAGCGCCGGCTGCGCCGTTGGCAGGGTGGCGGCCTGTCCGGACGGCGTCGCGGCGGGGACCGGCTGGCCGGCGCACAGGGCAGTGCCGAGGACGGCGAGGAAGGCGAGGACGAAGAGGGCAGCGAGAGTCGCTTTGCGCATGAGCGGATCTCCTTTGGGTCAGGCGGCAAGGGACCGCCATCATGAAGCGTGGTGCGGCCGGCGGATGCCGGCGTGACGAACGCCGCGCCAAGCCGGCGGGCGATGGCTATAATCGCCCGCGACCTTTCCCGGCCATGCGACCACGCACCCATCTCGCGCTCGACCGCCGCTTGTGCGGCGAGCCTCTGGACGTCGCGGAGACCGCGGCCGGCACCGCCCGGGTCGGCCTGACCACGCTGCCCGAGATGGCGGCCGACGCCGAGGGCCTGGTGCACGGGGGCTTCCTCTTCGGGCTGGCCGATCATGCCGCGATGCTCGCCGTCAACGATCCTCGGGTCGTCCTCGGCAGCGCCGCGGTGCGCTTCCTGCGGCCGGTGGCGGTCGGCGACCGCCTGATCGCCGAGGCGAGGTGCGCGGAGACCGCCGGCCGCAAGAGCCGCGTCACCGTGGAGGTGCGGCGCGCGCCGGCCGCCGGCGGCGCTGCCGGCGACACGGTGATGAGCGGCGAGTTCGTCTGCTTCACTCTCGATCGCCACGCGCTGACGCTCCAGGCGGCGCGCGCATGAACGGCGGCGAGCGCATCGCCACCGGGCTCCGGCGCCACGGCGTGCGCTTCCTGTTCACGCTCTGCGGCGGTCACATCTCGCCGATCCTGGTCGGCGCCAAACGGCTCGGCATCCGCGTCGTGGACGTGCGCGACGAGGCGAGCGCGGTGTTCGCCGCCGACGCGGTGGCGCGCCTGACCGGCGTCCCCGGGGTGGCGGCGGTCACCGCCGGGCCCGGCGTCACCAACACCATCACCGCGGTCAAGAACGCGCAGCTGGCGCAATCGCCGGTGGTGCTGCTGGGCGGCGCCGCCGTGACCCTGCTCAAGGGCAGGGGGGCGCTGCAGGACATCGACCAGATGGCGCTCATCCGGCCGCACGTCAAATGGGCGGCGAGCGCGCGGGCGGTGCGCGAGCTGCGGCCGCTGCTCGACCGGGCTTTCCAGGAAGCGCGTGACGGCGTTCCCGGGCCCGTGTTCCTCGAGTGCCCCATCGACCTGCTCTACGACGAGCCGCTGGTGCGCCAGATGTACGGCGCGCCGGCTCCAGGCGGCAGCGGCGGCGGCGGTCCGGCGGGATGGGCGCGGCGGCTCTACCTGCGGCGCCACCTGGCGCGCCTCTTCCGGCCGGAGGCCGAGGCCGGCGGCCGGCGGCAGCCGCCGCCTGGCGACGCAACGGGGCCGGACGGAGCAGCGGATCTGGCCCCGGGCGGCGGCGTGGTGCGACGGATGGCCTCCCGCCTGCGGCGAAGCCGCCAGCCGGTGCTGGTGGTGGGCAGCCAGGCGCTGCTCGAGACCGCCGCCGCCGGCGAGCTGGCGGACGCGGTCGCGGCGCTCGGCATACCGGTCTACCTGGCGGGCGGCGCCCGCGGCCTGCTCGGTGCTGCCCATCCGTTGCAGATGCGTCACCGCCGCAAGGAGGCGCTGCGCGAGGCGGACCTGGTGCTGCTGGCGGGCGTGCCCGCCGATTTCCGCCTCGACTACGGGCGCCAGATCGCCCGGCGGGCGTACCTGGCGATGATCAACCGCAACGCCGCCGACATGAGGCCGATGCGCCGGCCGAACCTGACGGTGCACGCCGATCCGGGCCGCTTTCTGCGCGACCTGGCGGGGCTTTTCGCGGGGCCGGCGGGCGGCGGGCCGGCGGCAGCCGGGCAGCGAAGAGATCCGGGGCCGGGGCAGGCCTGGGAGAGCTGGACCGCGGCGCTGCGAGCCCGCGATGCGCAGCGCGAGCAGGAGATCGTCGCGCAGGCGACGGCGCCGGCCGGCGGCCTGGTCAACCCGCTGGGCCTCTGCCGCGCCATCGACGCCCTGCTGGCGCCCGACAGCGTGATCGTCGCCGACGGCGGCGATTTCGTCGGCACCGCCTCCTACATCCTGCGGCCGCGCGCGCCCCACTCCTGGCTCGATCCCGGCGTGTTCGGCACCCTCGGGGTCGGCGGCGGCTTCGCTCTCGGCGCCAAGCTCTGCCGGCCGGGGGCGCAGGTCTGGGTGATCTACGGCGACGGCTCCGCCGCTTACAGCCTCGCGGAGTTCGACAGCTTCGCCCGCCACGGCCTGCCGGTGATCGCGGTGGTCGGCAACGACGCTGGCTGGACCCAGATCGCCCGCGAGCAGGTGGAGATGCTGGGCGACGACGTGGGGACGGTGCTGGCGCGCACCGACTACCACGCGGTGGCGGCGGGCTACGGCGGCCAGGGGCTGTGCATCGCGCGGCCGGAGGACGTCGAACCGGTGCTGGCCGAAGCGGTGCGCATCGCGAGTGGCGGCGCGCCGGTGCTGGTCAATGCCCTGATCGGCAAGACCGAGTTCCGCAAGGGCTCGATCTCCATCTGACGAGGCCCGCCGGAAGCGTGGAGGAGCACCCGACAGGCGAGTGTCGCGGGCGTGACGAGAGCGCCGGGGGTGACGAGCGCGAGCGGCGCGCCGGGGCAGCGGGCGGCGGGCCAGCGGGCAGCGGCGAGAGCGGCGCGTTTGGGCCGGCGGCGCCGGCCGCCGCCGCTGCGCTCGCCGGGCTGGCGCTGCTCGCCGGCGCCGGGCTGCGGTTCCTCAACCTGCGCGACCAGGTGCTCGGCGGCGACGAGCTGCATGCGGTCCGCGCCGCGCTCTCGCAGCCGATGGCGGCGCTGCTCACCACCTACCAGCTGGCCGACAGCTGCATCCCGCTCACCGCCCTCGACCGGTGGCTGCTCGACCGTGGCGCGGCGCTCGACGAGCGGCTGCTGCGCCTGCCGGTGCTGGCCAGCGGGCTCGCGGCGCTGGTGGTCCTGCCGCTCCTGGCCCGCCGCCGCCTCGCGCCGGCGGCCTGGCCGCTCTTCTGCGCCCTGGTGGCGCTGTCGCCGCTGCTCATCCTCTACAGCCGCATCGCGCGCCCCTACATGCCCGCCACCGTGCTGGCCTTCGCGGCCTGCATGGCGTTCGAGTCCGCCACCTGCCCTTTGGCAGGCGCCGTTCGAGACGAGAGGACGCGCCGCGCCGGCGAACCCGCGGCCCGCTGGCAGCGGGACGGAGCCGCGGCAGCCTACGTGGGGCTCGGGGCGCTCGCCATCTGGTTCCATCTCGGCGCCGCGCCCGTCGTCGCCGCGCCGCTGCTGTTCGGCGCCGCGGAGCTGGCGCTCGGTCGGCTCGCCCCGGAAGCGCGGGGTGGCTGGGTGCGCCTGGGCGCGATGGCCGCCGGCCTCGCCGCCGCGTGCGCGCTGTTCCTGGTGCCGGCGTACCCATCGCTGGTCCGCCTCGTCGCCGCGAAACGCCAGGCCCAGGAGGTGCCGGTGGCCAGCTGGCGCTGGTCGCGGGGCAGGCGCTCGGCATTCTCCTGCTGTCGCCGCTTGGCTTGGCGCGGCCGCAGGTGCTCGACCGCTACTTGCTACCCATCCTACCGGTGGTCCTGCTGTGGGTCGCGGCCGGCCTTGCCCGGCCGTGGTGGGCGGGGCAGGGGAGCTTCGGCCGCGCCGGCCAGCTCGTCGGAGCGGCAGGGCTCGTGCTGGTGTGGGCGTCGGCGAGCCCATTCGCCGACCCGGACTTCCGGGCCAGCTCCTTCATGCACCACAACGACATGGTGGCCTTCGTCCTGCCGCGCGCCACGGCGCCGCCGGGCGGCCCGCCGCGGCCGTATCTCGCCCTCGGGGGTCCGCCGGGCACCGCGCTGGTGGAGCTGCCCTGGCCGCCGGCGTGGGACTTCGGCCGCAGCTTCTACGTCTACCAGGAGATCCATGGGCTGCGCGTCCTCGTGGCGGCGCCGGCCGGCGCCTTGTCCGGCGGCGTCCTGCAATTGAGCAACCAGGTGAGTCCGGAGCCGGCGGCGCTACGCGCCAGCGGCGCTCGCTACGTCGTCGTGCACCGGCATCTGGCGCTGGAGGAAGCCCGCCTTCGCTTGCCGGCGGAGCCGCCGCCGCGGCGGATGCCGCCGCTCCTGGCGGCCGGCCTCACGGCCGAGGGCGAGCGGGTCGCGGCGCTCCTGGCCGCCGCCTGGGGGCCGCCGGCCTTCGCGGACGGCGACGTGGCCATCTGGGACCTGCGCCGCAAGTCGCGCGCTCCTGCGCAGATACCGCCGTAATCAGATCGCCCGGCCGCGAGTCTTCCGGGGGCGGTTGACCCGGTCGGGCTGCTGCGGCGCCATGCTGTGCCGCGTTCAATGCTCCGGGTTCACCTGCACGAGCCGTACGGTTCCATCTTTGCATCCTGCGGCGAGCGTGCGGCCATCGGGCGAGAACGCCAGCGCATCAACGGACATCGGGACTTTCCGGTCCGCACCCGGCAGCGCATCAAGCGAGTTCTTCGTGTCCCCATTCGGCTGCCTCTCGGGCCGGCCGAGCGCTTCGCGGAGGGTCATCTGGGGAAGCTCGATCCTACGAATCTCCTGCTGTGACCTTGGATCGATCAGCTCGATGCCAACGCCACCAAGCGCCAGCATCTTCCCGTCTTGCGAAAACGCGGCGGAACCGAAGCCCTGCCTGGTCACCGCAGTCCAGGTGTCGGTATTCCAGATCATGACTCCACTGCCGGATGCCGATTGGTGGGTGGTGACGAGCGTCTTGCCGTCAGGAGAAAACGCGACTCCAGCGACAGCGCCAAGCGTGGTGCGCGTCGTCTTGCCCGCGGCTTTGCGCGCCAAGTTCCAGCGATGCAATTCGCCCTCGACGTCTCCGATGACCAGGGAGTTGCTGTCGGGCGAGAAGATGGCCGCACGCACTTCGCGGTGCGTAAGAGCGACGTCGGTCGTCAAGCTTCCACGAGCTCGTGTTCCAGACCTTCACATGGCCGTTGGCATGCGTCGTGATGAGACGTTTGCCATCCGGGGAAAACTCAGCCCAGAACACGCGCACGCCAGAATCTCGGCTCGGAGCCTGCGCGCCGTCTCCCCCTTCCGCGGTTGCGATCCGGGATCCATCCGGACTGTATGCGACCATCCTCAGGCCGACCGGGAACGTGCGCGCTTTGTTGTAGTTGCCGGTGTCGAACAACATTGCCGGACCGAAGAGGTTTACGCGCACCAATTCTCGACCGTCGGGAGAAAACCGCACGAAGCAGGCAGAGGCAAATCCGCCTGTGATGACGGTCGCAGAGCTTGGCTTCTGCGCCACAGCTACCGGGCCTGACAGTGCGAGCAAAGCGAGCGTGACGATCATGGTGGATGACGCTACCTGGAAAATCCCACGCTTCGTTCTACCTGTCAACCCGCGTCCAAGACTCGAGCAGCCGGTGAGCGCCTCGATCCGGCGGTCGTCTTCCATGCCGCCACCTCGAAGAGAGTTGCGTCCGCCGCGGAGGAGGCCGGGTAAGATGTACATGTAAATAGCCAGAAGGAGCCGAGCGGTGAAGAGATACTCCATTGCCGAAGCCAGAGACAATCTCACCAGTCTCATCCATGCTGCCGAGAGTGGAGTCACCGTCGAGCTGACTCGCCGGGGGAAGCCGGTTGCGGTGGTGATGGCGCTGACGGAGTACCAGCGCCTTACCGGCAAGCGGCGTCGCTTCAGCGAGGCCTACCAGGATTTCCTGCGCCGCAATCCGGACTTCGTGAACAACGCAGTCGAGCCTCAGGAGTGGCTCCGCGACGTCCGCGACCCGTCCCCCGGGAAGGACGTCACCTGGTGAGTGTCCGCTTCCTACTCGACACCATCGTCCTGTCGGAACCCCTCCGTTCGGCCCCGAACCGGCGACTCCTCGCGCGACTGGACCGCCACATCGGAACGATGGGAATTGGCGCCCCGACCTGGCATGAGCTGCGGTTTGGCTGCGAGCGCCTCCCGAGGTCCCGGCGCAAAGAGCAGGTCGAGGACTACCTCGCGACCGTCGTCCGGGCCGACTTTCCGATTCTCCCCTACGATGAGGCGGCGGAGCCAACACGATCTTTCGGGATCCGGTTGGCGGCCATATTCTGATTGCCATCGAAAACGATCCGAAGTCGGCGCTCGAGGTGGTCTTCCATGAGGCCTCGCACCTGTTCATGCGACATGGGGACCCGCTGCGCCAAGCGCTCGAGACCGCCGCCGCGGCGGCGCGCTGGCAGCTGCCCGCAGAACTCTGGCACGTGGTCCTCTTCTACACGACGGGCGAGGCCGTCCGGGGCATCCTGGCCGCCGCCGGTGAGCCCGGCTACCGCCCCATGCTGTACGGAATCTACGATCGAGGCACCTGGGTGGCTTATCGCGAGCCCATCGAGACCGCCTGGGCCCCCTATGTCCAGGGCAAGCGAAGCCTCTCCGCCGCGGCTGCGGACCTGATCGACCTGCTGCGAAGACGCTCGGGAGCGGTTGGTCGAACCGCGCCCAGAGAAAGGGGCGTGGCGCTGTCCGGCCTTGGGCCGGTGCGGTCACCCGGGCACGGCGCGGGCACCGCGGCGCACCCTACCTGGTGAAGGCAGTCCTTACGCAGCCCAACCAGGAGGAAACGATGAAGAAGACCCTGAAGGAGCGGAAGCTGACGCTGAGCCGCGACACCCTGCGCAAGTTGACGGACGTCGAGTCCAGCCAGGCCATCGGTGGCGTGCTCTGCTCGCGCTGCGACACGACCTGCGTGACCTGCAAGTGCACGAACACGGCACGCTGCACCTCGGGCTAAGTCTCGAGGAGAGGAAAACCACACGACCGTAGCGGGCTCCGCCGGGGCCGCGAATGGCCTCGGGAGCCCGCTACGCCGTGGCTGAGCCAGGAAAAAACAGCGCGCCGTCCTTCTGCTGTATCGTACGCATCTCGTCTCCACCTTACCGGCAGCTGCCGATCGGTCAGCGGAGGGCTCAGGGATGCACACGTCGATCTTCGCCTCGGGACGGGCGCGCCGCGGGCAGGCCGTCTCGGCTGCCCACTCTCCCAGCCGCCCGTCCTCCGGCCGCTGCCTGGCGGCCGCGGCGGCCCTGGCGGCCTGTGCCACCGCGCTGACCGCGGCGCCGGCGCCGGCGCCGATCTCGGGCGGCGCCGCTCGCCAGACCCACCCCTTCAGCGCCGTGGACATGCAGTCGATGCAGCGCATCTCCGAGCCGCAGGTCTCGCCGCGCGGCGACCAGGTGGCCTTCGTGGTGCGCTCCACCGATTTTGCCGGCAACCGCGGCACGACCGACCTCTGGCTGGTGGGGATCGACGGCAGCGGCGCGCGCTGTCGAGCCGCTCCGGCAGCGGCCAGATCTGGCGCCTCTCGCCGGCCGCCGCCGGCGCCAGGGGCGGACCACGCGCCGGCGAGCCGAGCCAGGTGACCCGGCTGCCGGTCGACCTCGCGAGCTTCATCCTGTCGCCCGACGGCACGCGCGCCGCGGCGAGCGCCGACGTGTTCCCCGATTGCCCGACCCTCGCCTGCACCCGCGACCGCCTGGAAGCGCAGGAGAAGAGCAAGGTGAAGGCGCGCCTCTACCCGGACGGAACCGGCTTCGTGCGCCACTGGGACGAGTGGAGGAACGGCACGCGGTCGCACCTGTTCGTGCTGCCACTCGGGACCGGCGGGGGGACCGGCGCCGGCGCCGGCACCGCCGGCGGCTCCGGGGCGATGGCCGGCGGGGCGGCGCCCGAGGCGGTGGACGTGATGCGCGGCATGGACGCCGACTCGCCCTCCAAGCCGTTCGGCGGCACCGAGGAGTACGCCTTCACCCCGGACGGCCGCGCGCTGGTCTTCGCGGCGCGCGATGCCGGCCGGCAGGAGCGCTGGTCGACCAACTTCGACCTCTACCAGGCGCCGGCCGACGGCTCGCACCCGCCGCAGGACCTGACCGCCGCCAATCCGGCCTGGGACACCTATCCGGCCTTCTCGCCCGACGGCAAGACGCTGGCCTACGCCGCGCAGACCCGGCCGGGCTTCGAGTCCGACCGCTTCCACATCGTGCTGCGCGACCTGGCGACCGGCCGCGAGCGGCGCTTGGCCGAGGCCTGGGACCGCTCCGCCGGGCCGCTGCTGTTCTCGGCCGACGGGCGCACCCTCTACACCACCGCCGACGACGTCGGGCAGCAGCCGCTGTTCGCCGTCGACGTCGCCAGCGGGCGGGTGCAGAAACTGACGCTCGAGGGGCACGCGGAATCGCCGGCGCTGGCCGGCGCCGACCGCCTGGTCTTCGCCCTGGATCACTTCCGCTCACCCGCCGAGCTCTATACCGTGCGGCGCGACGGCTCCGGCCTGACCCAGATCACTCACCTCAACCGGGAGCGCCTGGCGGCGGTCCGCATGGGCGATCCCGAGCAGTTCCACTTCGCCGGCGCCGCCGGCGAGACGGTGTATGGCTGGGTGGTCAAGCCCGCCGACGCCCAGCCGGGGAAGCGCTACCCGATCGCCTTCATCATCCACGGCGGCCCGCAGGTGAGCTTGGGAAACCATTTTCATTATCGCTGGAACCTCGAGGTCTACGCCGGCGCCGGCTACGGCGTGGTGGCGATCGATTTCCACGGCTCGCCCGGCTACGGGCAGGCTTTCACCGATTCGATCAGCAAGGATTGGGGGGGCAAGCCGCTGCAAGACCTGCAGCTCGGCCTGGCGGCGGCGGTGGCGCGTTATCCGTGGCTCGACCGCGAGCGCGCCTGCGGCCTCGGCGCTTCTTACGGCGGCTTCATGACCAACTGGATTGCTGGCAACTGGCCGGACCGCTTCCGCTGCCTGGTCACCCATGACGGGGTCTTCGATCAGCGGATGATGTATTACGGCACCGAGGAGCTCTGGTTCCCGGAGTGGGAGCAGGGCGAGCCTTACTATCAGAACCCGGAGGCCTACGAGAAGGTCAACCCGGCCCGCTTCGTCGACCGCTGGAAGACGCCGATGCTGGTCATCCACGGCAGCCTCGACTACCGCATCCCGGAGACCCAGGGGCTCGGCGCCTTCACCGCCCTGCAGCGCCGCGGCATCCCCAGCGAGCTGCTGAGCTTCCCTGCCGAGAACCACTGGGTGGTCAAGCCCGCGGACAGCCTGCTCTGGCACGAGACGGTGCTGTCCTGGCTGGCGCGCTGGCTTGGCGACGCCGGCGCGGCCCCAGCTCCGGGAGCGTCCGGGACTGCCGGGGCGCGGGCGCCGGTGCGGACGCCGGGGGCGGCGAAGGCGGCGGCGGGGGCAGGAGCAGGAAACGGCCGCTGAGCGGCCTGAGATCAGTAGGGTTTTTATTGATTAATATCGCGTAATCTATCGATTTCCGCGATTTCCGCGGCGCGCTTCGCGTTTTGAGAATCTTTGTCATCAAAACGGGGGCTGCGGCAACTACAACTATGTAGCCCTCAGAGCCGGAGCGGAGAGCCCCCTCGATCGCTCATCGCGGCACGGAGTTTTTGGGCGTATCCACGCCAAGGAGCTCGGTTGATGCAGCCATACCTTTTCGCCATGCCCGGTGCCTTGCGATTGCGGACCGTGCAACCTCTGATCGACGAAGACGGCGCCTGCAGCCTGGTCTATGACATCGAGCGGGCGGCGGTGTTCGAGGTGCCCGAGGAGCTGCGGCTGTACGTCGCGCCGGCGCTCGAGACCGGCAACCTGGACGAGGAGCTCCTCGGCTGGCTGGCCAGCGAGGACCTGCTGACCGCCGAAAGCTGCGCGGATTGGAGCGCCGACCAGGGCGGCGGTTGGGGCGTCGCGGATCTCGTGGGGGCGGGGACCGGCTGCGAGGTGGTCCACGGCTGGATCGACCAGTCGGCCGCCGGGCCCGCGATCGAGGCCGTGGACCGGGTCTTCAAGCGCGGCTTGGGCAGCTCTCGGGTCCATCTCCATCTCGACCGGGTCGGCACTCTCCCCGCCGACGGGCTGGTGGAGAGGGTGGTGGTCGAGGGCCGCCGCAGGGCAGCGTTGTCCGGCCAGGAGGTTTCCTTCGAGCTCACTCTCGATCCGGATCAGATCACCGCCGCCGTGGCCGTCGGCCTGGCGGCGCTGCGGGTCCGCGTCCGCCTGCGTTGCGGCGAGTGCGATCCGCTCAGGTGGGTCGGCACCCCGCGCGAGGCCCGCCCATGGCTGCATGCCGAGGCGGCCGTGCAGATGCTGGTCGCGCAGGTGGTGGGGGAGCCGCCGGAGGCCCCGCAGCCGCACGACGGGCAGGCGCCGGCCGCGGCGCGGGAGCCGCTCGCGGCGCAGCGGCCGCCCGCGGCTCGGAAAACGATGGCGGCGCGCGACACGATGGAGGCGCGGGAGCCGGAGGAAGGAGACGAGTCACGGGGAGGGCGGCTGCAGTCGACCGTTCAGTGCCTGCTCGCCGGCCCGGCGCGCTTGCTCGAGCTCTGGCGGTGGGCCGGGGCGGTCGGCGTCCGCAGTCTCGACGCCATCCGCCTGGAGGAGAGCGCGGCGGGCGGGGCGGCTCCGGCGGCGCGGGTGCGCGACTATTGGCGCGACCTCCGTGCCATCTCCGAGGAGACGTGCGCCGAGCTGGAGGCGGGCCGCTTGCCGATCGATTTCCAACCGCTCACCCGCATCGTCCGCCGGCTGATGCGCGGCGAGACGCCTGCCGGCCTGCGGGGGACGGACGGCGAGATGGTGATCTCCGACGACGGCAGGGCGTTCGCGGGCGTCGAGGGCCTCGACCCGCGCCTCTTGCCGGAGCTGATGTGGCAGCGGCTCGAGGAGCCGCCCCTCGCCGGGCCTGCCGAGAGCGGCTTCGGCTCGGGCAGCCTGT
>WNFI01102524.1_pt1 | contig 14941 bp, 15 predicted proteins | sample 5400471 | NCBI WGS metagenome assembly WNFI01 (sample SAMN13153348, study PRJNA577476) | soil metagenome | isolation source: 100 cm saprolite on Douglas fir-dominated hillslope | place: USA:California | collected 2013-09-17
GTTAAACGCTTCGCGGGAGAGTTCGGGGAAATCCTTGATTGCTCGGAAATAGAGAGATACAGCGTCTAAACTTTCAGCCATTCATTACCTTTTAAATATCGGGGCGCCGGGATTTGAACCCGGGACCTCTTGGTCCCGAACCAAGCGCGCTACCAGCTGCGCTACGCCCCGTAAAATCAGTGTGAAATCTTATCATATTCCTTCGGCAGGGCCCAAGAAGCGCGCGGGGAAGCCGTTTCCGGCGCCGGAAATTCGTTTTTCGAATCGCTCACCAAGCGGCAGATCCAACGGGCGATTTCGATCGCGGCGTACGGCATGGCGATCTCTTTGGTGCGATCGATCATGCGCTGCATCCGCACCGGGTTTTGCAGCAAGGATTGAACCCGCTTGGCAATCTCCTCGGGGGAATCCGCTTGCTCCGCGACGCCTTGGCGTTCCAGGAAGCGGGCGTTGCGTTCTTCTTGGCCGGGAATGGGGCTGGTTAAAAGCATCGGCAGGTTCTTGGCCAATGCTTCTGAAGTCGTCAGCCCCCCGGGCTTGGTAATAAGGATGTCCGACGCTTCCATCAGCATGTGGATGCGCCGCGTGTAGCCGAACAAACGCATGCGCTTGTTGCGGCCGTGGGTCTTGCGCAGCATCCGGTAGAGTTCACGGTTCAGGCCGGTGGCCACCAGGCACTGAACGGAAAGATCCTGAAGTTTGTCGAGCGTCTCCTGAAGCGGCCCCATGCCTTGGCTGCCCCCCATGACTAGGAGCGTGGGACGATGCACGTCCAAGCCGAGCCGGGCGCGGATCTGTTCCTTCCGGCGATGTTTCAAAAATTTCGGACTGATCGGGATGCCGGTCACCGCGATGCGCGACGCTTCAATGCCGTAGCGGATCAAGTCTTTCCGCGTTTCCTCGCTCGCCACGCAGTAAAGGTCCACCTCTTTATAAACCCAATAGGAATGAATCGCGAAATCGGTCACGACGGCAATCAAGGGAATGGACATCGCGCCGCGACGCTTTTCCGCCGCAAAGACGGAGCAGGGAACGGCCTGCGTGCAGACGATGGCTTCCGGCGTGTGGCGTTCCAAAAGCGTCTGCATTTTGGGAGCCGAAATTAGGTTGAGGACTTCACGGATTTCGCGGGTGGCTGTTTCGACGTCCGGGTTGTCATAGACATAGTTCCATAAGGTGGGTGTGCGGCGTAAGATTTCGAGATAGGCGCGCGCGATGAGTTTTCCGATCTTCGGGTACGCGTAGGAGAACGAGTCGATGCCAAAGGTTTCCCAGGTGGGTTCCAACATGCCCAGCGCTTCGCGGACGGCGTCCGCCGCATGTTGGTGCCCGGATGAAGGAGAAATGTAAAGGAAGAGAACGCGCTTAGGCATGGCCCCTGTGTGTTGAAAGCGGGACCTGCTGACTCGGGCCGGCGGGACCTGCGCTGCGCAGGCCCGCGACCTGTCGCCGCGGCGACCGCGCTACCCGCAAAATCGGGCCGGCGGGATTTGAACCCGCGACCTCTCCCACCCCAAGGGAGCGCGCTACCCCTACGCTACGGCCCGATTTTGCGGGTACCACTACGCTACGGCCCGAGTCAACAGGCACACCGACACTACGGCTCGAATCGATAATCATGATTGGGATTAGAAACCTTTAAGGAGGCGGAGCGCTTCTTCCAAGTCTCGACGAACGGCGCGCATGGCATCTGTGGTCGCCGGGGTGTCCGGCAGGCCCGCCAGTTCCAGCTTCAATTGCCCCCCGCGGCGGGCATCCTGCTGCAACACGCGCTTGGCCCCTGCGATCGTATACCGCTTACCGTGGAGCAACTCTTTGATGCGCAGGATCGTGTCCACTTCTTTTTGCGTGAATTTGCGCTGGCCGGAATCGCGCCGCGGCGGCCGCAGCGCTCCGAACTGGGTTTCCCAATAGCGGATGACGTAAGGTTTCAGCTGGGTCAGCCGGCTGACCTCACCGATGGAAAAGTAGGTTTGCGGCGGTAAGAGCGCGTCAATCATTAGTGAATTGCTTTCATTCAATCAAAATTACCTCGCAGCGTCAAAGATTTTGGTTATTGGAAGAGCTCTTTGGATGCCTTGAATCGCACGGCACGTCGCGGGGGGATCGGGACGGTGACCCCGGTGCGGGGATTTCGGCCGACTTTCGCTTTGCGCATTTTGACGTGGAGACTGCCGATGCCGGCGAGCACCACTTTTTCCCCCGAACGCAGGGCGAGTTGAATCGCCCGCAACGCGGCGTCCACAGCCGATGTCGCTTCCTTCCGCGTGCTGAGCACGCGGCCGACAACGCGGACTAAACCCGATTTGTTCACGAACCCGTACCTCCCTTAGAAAGTGTTTTCATCTTACGCCATTCCGAAGGCGTTTCCCGTTCCATCAGATCATGCAGCGAGGTCCGGGGATCCTTGTCTCGATAAAGTACCTGATAAATCTCTTCCATGAGCGGACACTCCACGTGGAGGCGCTGCGCGAGCGCGTAGGCGGCGGGCGCCGTCTTATAGCCTTCGGTGACCATCGTCATTTCCGCGAGGGCCTCACGGGGCGATTTCCCCTTCCCTACTTTTTCGCCGAACGAACGATTGCGCGAATGTTGGGACAAACATGTAACGATGAGATCCCCCATGCCCGTCAATCCGAAAAACGTGAGAAGCTCCGCGCCCATCTTAACCCCCAGACGCGCCATCTCGTTTAAGCCACGCGTCATAATGGCCGCCTTGGAGTTGTCGCCCAATCCCAAGCCGTCGCTGATACCGCAGCCGATCGCAAACACATTCTTCAGCGTGCCGCCGAGCTCCACTCCCAGCATATCATTGTGAGCATAGACGCGGAAATAATCTTGCGTAAACAACGCTTGGACCCGCGCCGAGAGTTTCGGATTGGAACTGGCCGCCACGGTGGCGGTCGGCAGGTGGCGGCAGACTTCTTCGGCATGGCTCGGACCGGAGAGAACGGCGATACGGTCAGACGGTCCGCCCAGCTCTTCGTGAATAATCTCGCTCATGCGCTTCAGCGTTTTCTCTTCGAGGCCCTTCGAGACGCTGATGATCACGGCGTTTTTTGAAACAGCGCCCGTCGCCTGGGCCGCTTTCATCGTGGCCCGCACAAATTGGGACGGCGTCGCGGAGAGGATGACGTCTCGATCCTTGAGCGCCTCGTCCAAGCTCGCAGTCACCTGGACGCTCTTCGGAAGGTTCAAATCGGGCAAGACGGGAAGGCGCCGGGTTGCGGCGAGCGAGCGGGCTGCGGTCGTATCGAACTCCCATAAAGAGACCGCGTGGCCTTTCTCCGAGAGAAGGGCCGCCAGGGTTGCACCCCAGGATCCCGCGCCGAGGACCGCGATTTTTTCCTTCATATACGGGATTCGGTCCCTGCCAGGATGCGTTTGATGTTGTCGCGATGTTTCCAGATGACCACCAGGGAAACTCCTGTCACGGCATACGCGAGCATGGGATCGGGGGCAAATTTAAAAGCAGAAACCGCCAGGGCGACGGCCGCCAAGATCGAGCTGGCGGAAACCATTCGGCTGAATGCCAGGCACACCAGAAAGACGGCAAAGCCAATCCCGGTCGGGATCGGCAGTAACGCCGCGAACGCGCCCCCGGAGGTGGCAACGCCCTTACCTCCCTGGAACCGAACAAACGGGGACGTGGTATGCCCGAGAATGGCGGCGAGGCCGGCGCATGTCGCCCACCCCAATGCTCCGGGATAGGTGTGCTGGACCCATAGCACCGGTAAGGCCCCTTTCAAACAATCGATCAGAAACGTGATGACACCCGGACCCACGCCTAAAACTCGAACCACATTCGTTGCGCCCACATTCCCGGATCCCTGTGTCCGAATATCGATTCCCTTCCACGCTTTACCCAGCCAATAACCTGTCGGAATTGAGCCTAACAGATAAGAACCGCCCACAATTTTTAACAGCAAGATGTTCATTGGACCGGCCCCAGGCGCTGGTTGCCGACCCATACATAGTCGACGGCCGACAGGATCGTGGTAGCGATCATCGCGTAGAGGATCGCGTGGTACACCGGGGCGGAGATGTTGATCATTTTGGCCAGCGCGACCGCCATCTGAAGTGCCGTAGTGACTTTTCCCAGGAAGCGCGGCTGGATTTTGGAGTTGCCCGTGAGGATGTACACGATCGACCATCCCATTACGATCAACAGGTCCCGTGACAGCACGGCGATAAAAATCCAAATGGGTATCCACCCGAGATACGTGTAGGCGATGAAAGTGCCCATGAGAAGCAGTTTGTCGGCCAGGGGATCCAGAAAACTGCCCAGCGGCGTGCGTTCACCCCGGATACGGGCCAGGGTGCCGTCCAGCGCGTCGCTGAAGACCGAGAGGATAAAGATCGCGCGCGCCCAGCCCATGCTGTTTTCGATCAGCGCGATCACAAAAATCGGGACCGCGATGATCCGCAGAACGGTAATTTTGTTCGCCAGCGTCATGGTTTTTTGGAGAGCCACTGCGCGAGCGTGACGGGATGGGTGCGCACGCGCACGCGAATCCCCTCGCGGGTCATTTCTTGGGAAAGAACGTCCATATGTTCATGCAGCTGGGCCAGACGCGCCCCTTCCTGATAAGAGAACAAAAGGTCTTTCTCCACCCACTGATGGGAGAGACGGTCTTCTACAGCCGACAGCATTTCGTTTAATCCTTTTCCGGTTTCCGCGGAGATCGGCAAACCGTCTAACTGCGCGAACGCATCACGCTTTTTGTTGGAAAGACGATCCATTTTATTATATGCCGTCAGTCGAGGCAATTCGTGGATCTTGAGCTGGGTGAGGACGGTCGTCACGGTTTTTTCCTGTTCTTCCCAGGCCGGATCCGAGGCGTCCACAACCGTCAGCAAAAGGTCGGCATTCGTGACTTCTTCAAGCGTGGCACGAAAGGCGGCGACCAATTCCGTGGGCAAGTTGCGGATAAATCCCACCGTGTCGCTGAAAAGGATGATCCGGCCGGACGGCAGACGGACGCGGCGCGTCGTGGGGTCCAGCGTCGCGAAGAGTTTGTCATCGGCATAGACACGATGCTGCTGCGCTTTCGGCGAACCGGCGGACTGCGCCAAGAGCGCGTTCAAGAGCGTGGACTTGCCGGCGTTGGTGTAGCCAACCAGTGCGACCTGCGGAACCGGGACGCTGCGCCGCACATGGCGCTGCACGAGGCGCTCGCGACTGATTTTCTCGATCTGCTTTTCCAGCAGCGACATGCGGTCGCGGACGCGCCGCAGGCTGATTTCCAGTTTGCGTTCGCCGGGACCGCGGGTTCCGATGCCTCCGACCTGTTGTTCGAACCGTCCGAACACCTCTGTGATCCGCGGCAGCCGGTACGCGAGTTGCGCCAGCTCGACTTGCAACTGTCCTTCCCGGGTGCGCGCCCGCTGGGCGAAGATATCCAGGATCAAACGCGTGCGGTCGATGACTTTGCCTCCGAGCGCTTCCTCGAGGTTCCGCTGCTGGGCCGGCTTGAGTGCCTGGTCGAAAACGAAGGTGCGGACGCCGTCTGCCGCACCGCGTTCGCGGAGTTCTTCCACTTTGCCCCGGCCGATCAGGGTCGCCGGGACCGGTCGATTCAATTTTTGGGTCACGGACTCCAGGACGCGCCCTCCGGCCGTTTCCACCAGGCGCTCCAGTTCCTCGAGGGATTCGCGCACGAACTGCGGTTTGTCCGATGGCGTTTGAAGCGAAACGGTTATGACGTTTTCCATCCGCCTACGCTCCTTCAAAGCTACGGCGGACGAGTCCGCCATAGCCCAGGCGACGGCGGATGGACCCGCCGAAGCCGTCTTTTGGCGAAGGCTGGGTCCATATCACCTTACATTGATTCCGGAACCAGGTTCGTTGACGCTTGGCGTACTGCCGGGTGTCGCGAATCAATGCTTCCCGGAGTTGATCGCGCGACAGTAAGCCGCTGAGATAAGCGATCACTCTCGGATACCCCAAACCCGTCAGCGCCGGACAGTCCGGCGTATATCCTTCTTTTAAAAGTTTTTCAGTTTCTTCGATGACGCCTTCATTGATCATGGCGGTGCAGCGTTTCTCGATGCGTTCCTGAAGGTCCTCACGCGTCCGTTCAATTCCGATCATGGAAAGCGCTTCGCCGGATGAAGGCTTTTTCGCCTGGTGCTCGCTGTGCCATTGCGAAATGGGTTTGCCTGTCAGCCGGAAGACTTCTAACGCCCGCACCAGACGTTGAATATTATTCGCCGGGATACGTGTCGCGGCGATGGGATCGACCCGGGCGAGTTCAGCGTGAAGATAAGCGCGGCCTTTTTGTTCGGCCAAGGCCTGTAGCTCTTGGCGTAAGGCGTCATCGCGCGTCGGGAGCGGCGCTAAGCCTTCCGAGAACGCTTTAAAATACAGTCCCGTGCCGCCGACCAGGATCGGTCTGGACCCGTGCGCGCGGACCTCGGCGATTTTTTCTTGGGCGAGGCGCACGAAATCGGCCGCGGTAAATGTCTGGGACGGGTCCCGGATATCCACGAGATGGTAAGGGACGCCGTCCACGAGATACATCTCCCGCTCCCATGTCCCATTCGGTTTCGCGGTGCCCACGGACAACTTCCGGTACACTTGCCGGGAATCTACGGAAATGATTTCCCCTCCGCGCTCCCGTGCCAAACGCAAACCTAACTCGGTTTTGCCCGAAGCGGTCGGCCCGACAACGGCGAGAATTTCGGATTCGGTGGAGCTCAAGGAAGTAAGGCGTGCGGGGTCCCGATATCGGCTACGATTAGCCGTCCTACATACGGACGCGCGGAGGGACGGAGCAGGCCGCGTTTGGCGGCGGCCATTGTTACGGTGATCTTGGCTTTTACGCAGACACCCAAAGGCCGTCCTGTATCCGAATCCAAACCGGATGGGATGTCCACGGCGACGACCGGCCGGCGCGCGACGTTGATCGCTTCGATCGCGTCGCGATACAGGCCGCGGATTTCTCCCCGGGTGCCGGTACCGAGCAGTGCGTCGATAATCACGCCGGCCTGGCGTAAGCAATGCAGTCTTTTATTCATCGGCATTCTTTCGAAGGATTCAAAACGTACGCCGGACTTCTTCGCTATCTGGTAATGCTGCGTGACGTCGCCTTCCCATAAATTCGGATTCTTCAGCCACCACACCTGCACGCGTCGTCCCCAGTTGTGAAGATAACGCGCTGCTGCAACCCCATCCCCGCCGTTGTTCCCACTGCCGCATAAAACAATATACGACCGTCTCCCTATCTGCCGGGCCGCTTCCGCCACTGCGCGACCGGCGTTATCCATCAAGATCAGTACGGGAATACCGTACTTTTCAATGGTCAAACGATCGATCCGCTGCATCTGGGTGGTCGTCAACGCGCGCATGGATCTTCCGTCGATATTATAGGTTTTTTAAGGTGCGGGGAAGCCCCGTCTTAATGCAGTTGGGCAATTACTTTTTCAAGTTCCGCGCTGTGGGTGGACGGATTGACGGCGGGATTGATCCAGGCGATCGTCCCCGATTTATCGATTACAAACGTCATGCGCTTAGGGAACAGCATCCCGTCTGCGCCGTAGGCCTTCGCGATCGCCTTGTCGGTGTCGGCGATTAACAGGAACGGCAGATGGTACTTTTCGATAAACTTCTTGTGGGATTCCACCGAGTCATAGCTGATTCCGAACACGGTCGCGTTAAGTTTCCGGAACGCCGCGAAATTGTCGCGCAAGCTGCAGGCTTCCTTGGTGCATCCGGGCGTATCGTCCTTGGGATAGAAATAGAGCACGATCGGCGCCTTGCCGATTACTTCTTTTAAATGTACCGGCGTTCCCGCCGACGACATCGCCGTAAAATCCGGCGCCGCATCCCCCACCTTGACCGCTGCGTTGGCCGCGCTTGCACTCACCATGAGTCCTCCTAAGATCCCGAATAGTTTCTTCATTCTAACCTCCTGATTGGTGTGACAAATCGTCTCCCTAGGGCTGAGGCATGTCCATATCGGCGATGATCGCGCGGCCGAGACTTATTAGAAAAGCCCAGCCGTAACGTCGTTTCATGCGGGGACTCCGCTACGGATGGGATGGCGCGGTCGGTGTGCTGATGGAGGGAGCGGCGACTGACGATTCGCTCGGAACCAAGACGATCTCGATGCGACGGTTTTGTTGGCGGCCTTCGGGTGTGTCGTTGCCGGCGATCGGACGGTTTTCTGCGTAGCCCGCGGCGATGAGGCGATCTTTCGGGATCCGGGACTTGTCTTCGAGGTAACGCACGACGGCCGTCGCTCGCGTGGTGGAAAGCTCCCAGTTGGTCGGATATTTGGATCGCAGCGCCGCCGAGATCGGTACGTTGTCGGTGTAGCCTTCGATCCGGATATCTTTGTCCTGAAGTTTCTTCAAGACCTCGCCCACGCGCTCGAGCACCTGGCGGCCTTCGGGTTTCACTTCGGCTTCGCCCGAGTTGAATAAAATTTTGTCGACCATGTTCACCGATAACCGGCCCTTGAGTTGGGTGATGGTCACTTGTCCTGCTTGAAGTTCCGACTTGAGGCCGTTGACCAGCTCATCGTAAGACCCTTTTAGCTTGGCGATCTCGGCGTCTTTCGCATGCTGCGTGTCTTGCAGCTGTTGCGAGAGATCCTGATTCTGTTTTGTCAGCTCCGTGAGCCGTTGGTTCAGCTCGCCTTTTTTGGCCTCGAGCGTTTTGAGGAGTTCGGTGTTGGCGGTTCGGAGCCCTTCGAGATCAGTCTGTTGGGTGGCCACTTTGCCTTGGAGGGATTGGACTTGGGCGGTGAGGCCGTCGGCTCGCTGCGTTTCTTTGAGGTAAACGGATTTCGATACGCAGCCCGCGCAGAGAGCTGCCACAACTAACAAAGAAAAACAATGCCCGCGCTGTTGCACAGCCGTAAGCATAGCAAAAAGTCCGATAAGCCGCGTTACTGGACGGCGCTTATTTTACCCGCGCCAAAGTAAAGACCGCCGTTTCGCCGGGCTTGCCGTTGGTGTAATTCGTCCAGCGCTCAATGAGGTGGTCGGCGTCCGGGAACTCGAGCGTCAGCGAATGCATGTGCGAATCTTTCGCGGCATCGATGTCCGGGGTCGCTCCCATCTCCAGTGTGATCTGGTGGGGGCCCGCCTGTTTGAGGACCATGTGCGGATGGTTCCCCATCGCGCAGTAGTGCGTCATCGCCAGCTTGCCGCCCTCATCCGTATACATATCGACCATCTCATGCGGCGTGTCTTTCATCAGCGTTTCTTCGATCGCGCTCCCGGCCGCGGTCACCTCGAATTCTGTGACGAGGATCTCCGGTTTAGCGTTCGGACCCATCGGGGTCGAGGTGCCTTTCCAATTTCCCGCGAGCCGTTTCAATTGCTGAAACTCCGGCGAAGCGGCTTTCTGCGGCATTTTCATTTCTTTTTCGTCATGCGCCCAGGCCAATACAGCGGCGCCCAGGGTTGCGGTCAATGCAACGGTGATGATGCGTTTATTCATAGGAACCTCCTTGGGAATTAGACCGTCATTTTACACTGTTCAGTCGTCCTTCGTCCTGCCGTATGTGTCAGTCATTTGTTGTAAATCGTCCGCCATTCGGTCGAGCGGGGTGGCGGCGTCAAGCCGCCATTGCCAGTTGCCTTCGAGCTTGCCGGGGAAGTTCATGCGCGCTTCGGAGCCCAGCCCGAGGAGGTCCTGCATCGGGATGATCGCGGTGTTGGCCGGGGAGGCGTAGGCGAGCCGGACCATCTCCCAATGGATGTCGCCGTTGGGCCGGCCGAGGTACGCGCGCACCCGGTCGCGTTCCTTCGCTGTGGCGCCGGATTCAAACCACCCCGCGGTCGTGTCGTTGTCGTGCGTGCCGGTGTAGACGACGGTCTCGGGGACGAGTTTATAAGGGAGGTAAGGATTTTTCTCCGGGTCGCCGGCAAAGGCAAACTGGAGCACGCTCATGCCGGGAAAGTGAAATTCTTGGCGCAGGCGGGTGACTTCCGGGATCACGATACCAAGGTCCTCGGCGATAAAAGAGGCTTGTGGAAGTTGCTTTAAAACCTCCGAGAAAAACTCAGCGCCCGGGCCGGGGATATAGCGCCCTTTGACGGCCGTCGTTTCCTTTGCGGGGATCTCCCAGAACCGGTGGAACCCGATGAAATGGTCCAACCGCACCACGTCAAACAATTGAAAGAGTTGTTTAAACCGTTGCACCCACCACGCGTAACGCTGTTTCTTGAGCTCGTCCCAGTTGTAGAGCGGGTTTCCCCACCGCTGGCCGGTCTTCGAAAAAAGATCGGGGGGCACGCCGGCCACCACCGTGGGCATCCCCTTCGAGTTCAGACGGAAATAGTCAGGATGCGCCCAGACGTCCGCGCTATCCAACGAAACGAATATCGGCAAGTCCCCGATTAACCCAATGCCTTGATCGCGGGCGTAGTCCTTCAGCTTTTTCCATTGCCGGAAGAACTCATACTGCGCAAATTTTTGGAACAACACTTGCTCCTGGAGGTTCTTGCGCGCTTCCTGGAGGGCGTTAGGGTCCCGCCGGCGCAGCGCATCCTGCCAGCTTGTCCATGGCGTTCCCTTCTGAAGCTGTTGAAGCGCGGCATAGAGCGCGTAATCCTCCAGCCATTCGGCGTTCTCGCGTTCGAACACCTCGAACTCCTTCGGCGCTTTCTTGCCGAGGAATCGGGCGAACGCCAGCCCTAGGAGGCGGTGCTTGTAGCGCGAAACGCTGGGGTAATCGATCTGCTTTTTGGGGAAGGCGGGGACGTTTTCGAGTTCGGATGCTGATAGGAGACCCTCTTTTAGCATCTCGTCCGGACTCACCCAGAGCGAGCTGCCGGCGAAGGCGGAGTAGGCTTGGTACGGAGAGTTGCCGAGGCCCGCCGGACCCAGCGGCAGCATCTGCCACCAACGCTGGCCGGAGTTCTCTAAGAAATCGAGAAACTCAAAGGCGGCGGGCCCCGGGTCACCGACGCCGTAACGCGTCGGCAACGAGCTCAGATGAAGCAGGACGCCCGCGGCGCGGTCGTCGAGTGTCGGAAGGTCGGGGCGTTGCTTACTCATGCCATCCTTTAGACAGGACGCGGTTTCGTCAGGTTATGTTCTGCGGAAGCGCCGGTGGAGTTCGGCCAGCGGCAAGCGGATGTGCGTGGGACGGCCGTGGGGACAGGTCATGGGCCGTTCGCAAGCGGCCAGTTCTTTTAGTAGGTGCTGCATCTCGGGAAGAGCGAGGACGTCGTTGGCTTTGATCGCGGCGCGACACGCGGCGCGGGCGACGGTCTCATGGGCCGCGTTTTCTTCATGGTCATGCGCCTCCGCTTCCAAAGATTCGATAAAAAGATCGAGAAAGCGCTTCGCGTTGCGGAGCTGCGGAAAAACCGCAGGCCATTCCTTGACGGCGAAGGCATTCCCGCCGAATGTATCGACGACGAATCCCAGCTTGGCGAGGGAGGGCAGCGCCTCGCGGACGAGCTCGGCGCGGTCCGGTGGCAAGTCCCAGACGTACGGCGTCAGGAGCGGCTGGGTCTTCGTCCCAGACAGTTTCGATTGGCCTAAAAGCTTTTCGTACATGACCCGTTCCGCGGCCGCGTGTTGGTCGATGATCAGGAGTTCGTCGCCCTGTTCCGCCAGGACATAGACTTTTTGGAATTGGCCGAGAACACGAACGGCGGAGTCGGAGAAACGGTGAACCGGAGAATCGGAGACGATGACTGGAGCGGCCGGGGAGACGGTCGATACGGTCGCGTAGGACGGTGAGCCAAAGAACCGAGGTGCTGGGGAATCCGTAAACAGGCTTTGCACCGTTTCCCCGTTTCCCCCATTCTCCATTTCAGACAGAACAGGGACATCCTGCCGGCCCTGCAGGATCTTGCGGATCTGGTGGAATAGCACATCGTACAGCGCCCGCTCATTTGAGAAACGGACCTCCCGCTTGGTCGGGTGGACATTGACGTCCACGACCGTCGGCTCCACATCCAAAAAGAGCATAAACACGGGATGGCGGCCGACCGGCAGCCACTCGTGATAGGCTTCATAGATCGCGTGCGTCAGGAGGCGTTGCTGGACCGGGCGGCGATTCACAAAAAGATGTTGGTAGGTCTTCGAGGGCTGGTGGGCCGGGACGGCGTTGATGAATCCGTGGACGGACAGCGGGCCCTGCTTGAATTCAAGCGGCGCCAGGTGATCGGTGATCGCGCCGTCCCAGAGATCATCGATTCGCGCGCGGACATCCACCGCAGAAGCGAGTTTCATCGCGGCTTTACCTTCTACGGTGATCTCGAAACTGACGCGTGGGTGGGCCAGCGCCAATTCCTGGACCGTGCGCAGGATATGCGCGCGCTCGGTCGAGTCGCGCTTCATGAACTTGGCGCGCGCCGGCGTATTAAAGAAAAGATCCTGGACATCGATCGTCGTTCCCGGCGGCACGCCAACCATCTCCGCCGAAGCGATCTGTCCCCCATCCACCTTCAGCCGCCAGCCCTGCTTCGCCTCGGGTTCTCGGGTCGTAAGTTCCAGATGAGAGACGGCCGCAATCGATGGGAGCGCTTCTCCGCGGAAGCCAAAGGAAGCCAGCTGTTCGAGGTCTTCAAAGGAACGCAGCTTGGAGGTGGCATGGCGATCGAGCGCGAGCTCGGCGTCCTCGCGGCTCATGCCGGAGCCGTTATCGGACACGCGGATGCGGCTGCGGCCCGCCCCCCAGATATCGATCGCGATTTGCGTCGCTCCGGCATCGAGACTGTTTTCGACGAGTTCCTTGAGGACGCTGGCGGGCCGTTCGATGACTTCGCCGGCCGCGATCAGGCGGATTAAAGACTCTGGGAGTTTGTGGATTTTACCCACGGGTGGTGTTTAGACGACTTCCAAACTCTTGGGAAATACCCGCGCTTTTTCTTCTTTGGAGCAGAGGGGATAGAATGCGCATTCCTTGAAACAGAAATGGCGGTCGCCTTGCGCCAGGCGTTCGTCGCAAGCGGTGTAGGCTTTCGCCAGCTTGCTGATCAGGTGCGCCCATTTGTCCTGGAATTCGGTGAACTCGATAGCCACCTGGTAGGTTTCCCCTTTGCGGCGGGCCCGGATGATTTTTCCTTTGAGTTTGGCGTTCACCAGGCCGGGCAGGGTCAAGCGGAAGGTCAAGTCTTTGGCCATCGCAGGTAGCGCGAAGCAGATCATCGCAAGGCCGCCGGCCGACAAGTCGACCAGCACGGCGGGGGCGGATTGGTCGAAGCCGTCAAATTTAAAGTCCACGAGTTTTGCGACGCTCAAATGCAGCGGCAAGCGTGGGTGGCGGCGTCGCTCTTGTTGTCGTTTCATGTGGGAATCTCCGTTTGTATTAAGATAGAAACCGTTTCTTCCATTCTGCACATTTTATCAAGGCTTCAAGCGGTGTGAGTGAATTAATTTCAAGCGCCTCGAGTTCTTTTTTGAAGTCGTCTAGCTCTTGGCTCCAGGCTCCAAGCTCTAGGTTCAAGGGAACATCATTGTCTGGAGCCTGCCGCCTAGAGCCTAGAGCGCCGTTTTGTTGTTCTAACGTGTGAAGCAAGTGTTGCGCGCGTTCCAGTACTTTTTTCGGCACTCCCGCGAGCTTCGCGACATGGATTCCGTAGGCGCGGTCAGCGGGACCTTCTTCCACTTTATGGAGGAAGACCACCTGGTCCCCCCACTCGCGCGCGGTCACATGCGCATTGTGGATCCCAGGCAGTTTCTCGGCGAGCTCGGTGAGTTCGAAATAATGCGTCGCAAACAACACCTTCGGACCGGTGCCCTGCAAATATTCGACGCACGCCCACGCGATGGAAATGCCGTCATAGGTGGAGGTGCCTCGGCCCACTTCATCCAGAATGATCAAGCTGCGAGGGGTCGCATGGTTCAGGATGTGGGCCGTTTCGACCATCTCGACCATGAACGTCGATTCGCCTTCCGCGAGGCGGTCGGACGCGCCGATACGCGTGAAAAGATGATCTACCACGCCGATGCGGGCTTCGGCCGCGGGGACATACGAGCCCATCTGCGCCAAGACGACAATCAACGCGGTCTGCCTTAAATAGGTCGATTTGCCAGACATGTTCGGCCCTGTCAGGATAAGAATCTGCCGGTCGCGGCCGTCGAGTTCGAGATCATTCGCGACCAGCGTTCCGGAGGGCAGCACGTCTTCCAGCACGGGATGACGGCCTTCCCGGATCGATAGCGCGTCTGAATCTTCCACGTGCGGCTTGCAATAACGGTGGCGTTCCGCGATTTCTGAGAGGCTGAGGATCACGTCCAGTTCCGCGATCGCCTGAGAAAGGTCCTGGATCTCGGCGGACCTTTTCAAGATGTCGGCGCAGAGCGTGTCGACCAGGGACGCTTCCAACCGCAGCGCACGTTCCTGGGCGCCGAGGATCTTGGTTTCAAATTCTTTCAGTTCCTGCGTGATGAACCGTTCGGCGTTCGCCATCGTCTGCTTGCGGATGTAACGATCGGGCACCCGCGCCAGATGCGTCCGTGTGACTTCTAGGAAGTACCCGAAAATAGAGTTAAAGCCTACCTTCAAGGAGGAGATACCGGTAGCTTCGCGTTCACGCTGTTCCAGTTCCAGCAACCGCTGTTTGCCTTCATGAATCCAGCTGCGGACTTCATCCAACTCCGCGTGGAATCCATCTCGGAGGACGCCGCCGTCGCTCACGCGGTGGGGAGGCGCGTCGACGATTGCCCTCTCAAGCAGCGCCGCCAGGGCCGGTTCTTCGGGGAAATGAAGCAATAGGGTTTCGAGCGCGGGTGGGCAGGGGACATCGAGGGCCATCGCCTGGTGGTGCGCCGATTGCAGATGGGTTTTGAGTTTGCTCACGCGATGCAGTGCGCTGCCGAGATTCGATAGATCACGGGGCGAAACGGAGCGGGAGGTCAGCCGCGCCAGGATGCGCTCGGTGTCCGGCCAGTCTTGAAGCACGGCGCGCAGATACCGCCGGGCTTCTTTGTTCTCGACGAAAAATTCCACCTTACGCAGGCGGTCTT
>WNFI01691292.1_pt1 | contig 14941 bp, 14 predicted proteins | sample 5400471 | NCBI WGS metagenome assembly WNFI01 (sample SAMN13153348, study PRJNA577476) | soil metagenome | isolation source: 100 cm saprolite on Douglas fir-dominated hillslope | place: USA:California | collected 2013-09-17
TTCTGGCATGGCCTGCCGGTCGACGTGGTGGTCGCGGCCGGAGACCGTCCCAAGAAAAAAGCACTGGACTGGCTGATGAAGTTCAGTTCGGAAAAAAAGCGGTTGCTGATCTATCAAGTGGAGGAAGACTGGTTTGCCTTCGGGCCCCCGGCTTTTCAGGCAGAGATTTCCGAACGCCTCGGGCGCGGCGAAAAGCCTTGGGCAAGTTGACCTGCTGGCCTGTTTGGGACCGCCAGGGCAGCCGCACCGCGGACAATTATAAGTTGTGAAGCCTGACCATCCATGAATGTGCCCTGGATTTCGCACCTAGGTTAAATCGCGGTGAACTCGCGCAAATCGGCAACGCGCAACCCGAAGCTGCATCAAAATCTCGCAGCGATGTGACAAATTGCTGCGCTGCAATAGTATTTTTGTGCCATTTTTGCGACAGGTCACGAATATTTCATTAACCGACCGTCCAAGCCTTCCATTTGGCATTTGGTATACACTACGCTTCCTTCGCTCGGAAGTTGAATCGGCTTCGAACGTGGGGAGACGTTATGAAAAATAAGCTTCTTTCGGGGACGGCTTGCGCTGCTCTCTGCCTGGTCTCGTTCAGCGGCGCAGCGCGATCTGCAACCCTCGATGACGTGATGGCGCGCCTCGACAAGATCGAGAAAGAGAACGCCGAGCTGAAAGCGAAAGTTCGGAGTCTGTCCGCGGCAAAGCCGGTAGCCGTTGCACCTGCGCCAGCACCGGTCGCTACTGATCCAAGCAAATTCAAGGGCAACCCGGTTCTGCACGCCGGCGTCGCGACCTCGCCCAAACCGAGCAATATTTCGAGCTTCGGTGTTCGGGTCAGGCATAACCTCTCGCCGTATGGCTGGGACGGTTGGGCGGTCTTGGCCCAAATCGAATCTCAAGTCGACCTCGCTTCATTCCCAACCGAGCGCGCAGCATTTGGCACGCGCGACAGCTTTTTAGGGGTGGAGGGGCCATGGGGCGCCGTCAAGGCCGGTAAGACCGATACGCCTTACAAGAAAGCCACATCCGCGATGGATCCGTTCACCCGAACTCTCGGTGACTACAATTCGATCATGGGCAACACCGGCGGCGACAACCGCGCCGAGTTCGATTGGCGCATGCCGCGCGCGATTTGGTATGAGTCGCCGATCTTCAACGGCTTCCAGTTCAGTGCACTGGCCTCGGCAGGCCAGAACTTCGCCAAGGACAACGCGGATTATGCATACGGCGATATTTTTCAATGTAATGGCTCTTCGGCGCGCGGCAGCGGCAGCAACTTCCCGAACACCGGCGGCGCGATTCCCGGCAACATCGGCGGCAACGGTTGTACCGACGGGTCCTACGGCAACGCTTATAGTGCGGCTTTGACCTACAAAAACGGTCCGTTCACGGCACTCGCCGCCTACGAGCTTCATGAGCAGGTTAACCGTCATGGCGACGATAATCTTCAGTTGAATGTGAACGCGCCAGGTGCTCCTGGACCCATTTTCTTGCCCGATGGCACTCAGATACTGACCGGCGTTCACAACGAGTGGGCTGCCAAGATCGGCGGCGGCTATCGCTTCAATGACGGCCTCGGCGACGTTCAGTTGAATGCCTTCTACGAGTGGTTACGTCGAGAAGTAACGGCGATCGAGCAACCGTTTAATGAGCGGTCGCGCGATGGCGTGTTCGCCAGCGCCACGCAGTTCATTGGTAAGTGGGCCTTGAGCGCGTCCTATGCTCATGCCTTCAAGACCCCCGGCAACCCGGCGTGTCTGAGCTTCAACAACGTCAATGCCGGCGTAGCCTGCGCAGTTCCCGTGGACATCGGCCAGTACCAGGCGAACCTGTTCGACGATTCTGCCAGCCAGTATGCGATCGGCGCCCGTTACTACTTCAACAATTGGGCCAGTTGGTATGTCGTCGGCTCCGTGCTCACGCAAGGCCCGGGCGCGCATTACTGTCTTGGTGCGAGCGGCCATGGCTACCAGGTCTGCTCTCGCGATTCGTCAAACGACACGATCGGTGGCGCGACCATCAAGGCTGCCACCACGGGCATGACGTTCAACTTCTGAGCGCTGGCGAGCACGTGATGAAGGGGGACTTGGTGACGAGTCCCCCTTTTTCGTCTTCAACCAATCTGTTCCGATTGCGGCCAGTCGCCGTCGGCTGTTGAATGGCGCGGCATGCCCTGAAAAATTGATTTTACCAACACCTCGCCAAGATAGAACTTGGTAGACGTGCAAGTGTTACAGGGAACCGGACAATGGATATGCAACCGCCGCCAGCCGTTGTGCAATTGGTGCAGGACGAAGCCCCACCCGACGCGCCAGTCGAACCGGCACCGATCGAAGTCAATGTGTCGAAATACATTCCTGAATCGGCAATCGTGGTAACGATGATTGTCACGCTTACGCCGGCGACCGGTCAGGCCGTCATCTATGCACCCGGCTATGAGCGAGATGGGACCTTGTTCAAGGGGCCGCGCTCGATCGACGAAGTCAAGCTCTCCGGTCCAATCATCTATGTGAAGCTTTATGGGGCAACCAGTTTCGATATCCAATACACTAACTATCGGCAGCGCGAGTGAAGGCTGCAGGTTTCCGCTTGAGAACGAACCACACTGTGGGACATCCGACACCGCAACAGCTGTTGCAAGACGCCCTGGCGGCGCAACGCAGGGGCTCGATCGGGGATGCCAAGCAGCTTTATGCCTCGCTCCTGAGGATCGATCCGACCAACGCTGCCGCATTTGGCAACCTGGGCATCATTGCAGCCCAACAGGCCGATCTCGAAGCCGCTGAACGGCTGTTTCGGCAACAGATTAAGCTGCGGCCGGATTATCCGGCAGGTTATAACAATCTCGGATCGGTGCTGCAGCAGCAGGCCAGGCTGGCGGATGCCATTGCCGCTCACCGCCACGCCATAAAACTCAAGCCGAATTATGCCGAAGCCTACCTGGCTCTCGGCAACGCCCTCCAGCAGCAGGGCAAGCTCGAAGAAGCCATGGCGTCCTATCGGTCCGCCATCAAGGCGAGACCGGATTACCCCGAAGCCCACAACAATGTCGGCGTGCTGCTTCAGATGCAAAGCAGGCTCGACCAGGCGGCCTCGGCCTATCGCGAGGCGGTCGCGCTAAGGCCGGCTTACGCGGAGGCCCAATTCAATCTCGGCGTTGTCTTGCATTTGAAACATGAACTGGAGGCGGCCAAAGCCGCGTACCGACAGGTCATTTCACTCGATCCCGGGATTGCCGTCGTCCACAATAATTTGGGAACTGTCTTGAAGGACCAGGGTCTCTTCGACGAGGCATTGGCGGCTTTTGAAAATGCCATCAAGCTGAAGGCGGACTTTGCCGAGGCGTTCTACAACCGCGCTACGGTCCTGCAGCAGCAGGCCAAACTGGAAGAAGCGTTGGCGGCTTACGGTAAGGCCATCGAACTTCGAAAGGATTACGCCGATGCGATCAACAATGCCGGTATTGTCCTTCAAGAGCTCGGACGCGCCGGCGAAGCGGTCGAGCTCTACCGCTGGCTACTCGAACAGATGCCGGCTCACGCCGATGCCTGCAACAATTTGGGAACGGCGTTACTGGCGCAGGGGCGGCCTGACGAAGCGCGCGGGGCGTTTGAACAGGCGCTGGCACGCAGATCCGATTTCCCCGAGGCATTCTACAATCTGGGAAACGCCCGGCGAGAACTCGGCGATTTGAGCGGAGCGATTACCGCCTATCGCAACGCATTGCGTGTTCGGCCTGATTACGCTGACGCGTTCAGCCAACTGCTTTATCATCGCGCGCAGGCGTGCGAATGGGACAATTACGAAGCGGATCAGGAAAAACTGGTCGGCATGGTACGGCGAGGGATTCGTGTTCCGCCGTTTTACCTGTTTTTGACTTCAGCGTCCGCATCGAATCAACTGCTCTGCGCCCAGCAATGGATCGGGCCGATCCGGCCTCCGCGGCAAGCCGTGTTTCACCATGAACCTTTCATTGAGCGAGAGCGGATTCGTCTCGGCTATTTGTCCGGAGACTTTCATCAGCACTCCACCGCACACCTGATGGCCGAATTGTTCGAGCGCCATAATCGCGACCGCTTCGAGGTGGTCGCATATTCCTATGGTCCCGACGATAATAGCCCGATGCGCGCGCGACTTGATTCCGCGTTCGACCGCTTCATTGACATTCACGCGCTGTCGCATCGCGAGGCAGCACGAGTGATCCATGCGGACAAGGTGGACATCCTGATCGATCTCAAGGGCTATACCCACCATGCCCGGCCAGCGATTGCAGCCTATCGGCCAGCGCCCGTGCAGGTGAGTTATCTCGGATATCCCGCCACCATGGGGACTTTACCTTCCCGGCAGCTATCAGGTGAACGACGGAAGGCGCGAGGTGGCGAAGGCTCGCACGTCCCGGCAGGATTGTGGCCTGCCATCCGAGGATCTGGTGCTTTGCAGTTTCAACAACAGTTACAAGATATCGCCGGTCTTTTTCGATATCTGGATGCGCCTGCTTCGGTCCGTTCCCGGCAGCGTATTGTGGCTGCTCGAGCCGAATGAACTCGTCAAAGGCAATCTGCGTTCGGAAGCCGAAAAACGCGGCGTCGATCCCGGCCGCCTGGTCTTTGCGCCACTCGTTTCCTCGGCCGAACATCTCGGGCGTCACCGGCATGCCGACCTGTTTCTCGACACACTGCCCTGCAACGCGCACACCACAGCTAGCGATGCGCTGTGGGCCGGACTTCCCGTCCTGACCTGCAGCGGAGGCACGTTCGCGGGGCGCGTCGCGGGCAGCCTTCTGACGGCGATCGACATGCCGGAATTAGTCACGGGATCGCTTGAAGAATATGAACAGTTGGCGCTGGCTTTGGCGCGCGATCCGCAACGTTTGATCGCGCTGCGGCAAAAACTGGAGAACAATCGCGACGCCAGCGCCTTGTTCGATCTCCCAAAATTGACCGGAAATATCGAGGCGGCCTACGCACGGATGTGGCAAGCTTGGCTCTCCGGACAGAAGCCAGCCGCATTTTCAATCGAAAGTGCTTGAGAGGATAAAGGGACAGCAACCATGTTGATGCGAACCATCGTCGCGCTTGCGGCCATTCTGGCATTCGGCACCAGCAATGGATGGGCCGATGCCTATAAATCACGAAGGCATCATCACCAAGCGTATATTGCTCGGGATGAGGCGATTGTTCCATGGGCGCCGTATGGCGGCGGCCGGCTCGTTCTGCATCCCGCGTCAAACATTGCATGTAACACGGTGTACCGGTCGACGCGCGCGCTGCCCTGCGATCAGCCAGTCTGGGTCTACGGAAGCCCCTGTGAGATAGACCTTGGCCTTGGGCGTTATCGGTCTTGCGACTGACGTGAGACCTATCGCGTTCGGGATATCGCCATGAATGCCGAGGGCCATTCGGAACAAACGCTCGCCGCTGCGGTGGCACAGCATCGTGCCGGCCGTCTCACCGACGCTGAGCGCCTCTACCGGCTCGTCTGCGACAGCGATCCGAACAACGCGCGTGCGTTCCATCTTCTCGGAGTACTCGCCCATGCTTCCAGCGGGCGGTGACGCTTAATCCCGGCTATCTCGAAGCTCGTAACAATCTCGGACGGGGATTGCGGTCGCTCGGGCGCTTCGATGAAGCGCTGACGCAGTTCGAACTGGTCCTGAAAAGCACGCCAGCTTCTCCCGTTGCGCATTTCAATCTGGCCTCGGTGCTCGAACTGATCGGCCGCAAGCCGGACGCCGAGAAGCACTATCGCAGTGCCATCGCACTGCGTCCCGGCTTTGTCGATGCTTACATTCATCTTGCTTTGCTGCTGCAAGGTGCCGATCGCCTGCCTGAAGCGCTCGCCCATGCCGAACGCGCGGTCACGCTGGGTCCGGATAGTGCCGGCGCGCGCAACAATCTTGGCAATATCTTACGGACCATGGGCCGGCGTGATGATGCGATCGCGCAATACGAGACGGCGCTCAGGATCGATCCGAACTCCTTCATGGCGCACTACAATTGTGGCGTGGCGCTACGCGGCGAGACAAGGATCGCGGAAGCCAGAGCCCATTTCGCGCGGGCGTTGGCGCTCAAGCCGGATTTTCTGGAAGCCGAGTTGGCGCTATGCATGGCGGAGCTTCCGGCGCTTTACGAAGACGAATCCAGTATCGCCGAGCGACGCGAAGCCTATGCGGGCCGGCTGGCCAGGCTGTGCAGATCGAGAGCTCCAATCCTTATATGGTTCGCTCGTTTGCAAAATTATGGCTGCGAGATACGCGACGCCTGGCTTGCCAAACCCTCCAGGCCCGCGCGAACCGATCAGGTTGGGCATCGTCAGTGGGTTTTTCAGGCAGCACTCCAACTGGAAGATCCCGGTCAAGGGATGGCTCAAGATGCTTGACCGGGACCGCTTTCATGTGTCCGGCTATTACACGAGCGCCGAACGGGATGACGAGACCGGCGCGGCGGCGGCATTGTGCGATCGTTTCGCACAGGGCCCGCTGTCGCTCGATGCCTGGCGGCGCACGATACTGGACGACGGGCCTCATGTTCTGATTTTTCCCGAAATCGGAATGGACAAGGTGTCGGCGCAATTGGCGGCCCAACGGCTGGCGGCGGTTCAATGCTGTTCCTGGGGACATCCCGTCACCAGTGGATTTCCGACGATTGATTACTTCCTCAGCAGCGATCTCATGGAACCCGCCGGTGCCGCGGCTCACTATTCCGAACAGCTTATCCGGCTTCCAAACCTCTCGATCTATTACGAAGCTGCCGACGTTGCACCGATCCCGATCGACCGGGCAGAACTGGGCCTGCGCCCGGATGCCGTAGTGTATTGGTGTTGTCAATCACTGCCAAAATATTTGCCGCAATTTGACGGAGTTTTCGCACGCATCGCGGCCGAGGTACCCGACTCTCAATTTACCTTTATCGAATTCGGAGGCGGCAGGGGCGTCACCGAGATGTTCCGAGCCCGGCTCGAGCGCGCGTTCAGCGCTGTCGGTCTCAACGCCAGAGATCACTGTGTTTTCCTGCCGCGGCTTACGCCAGATCGTTTCGTCGCCGCGATCGGCCGCTGTGACGTTGTGCTGGATAGTATCGGCTGGTCAGGTTGCAACTCGATCCTGGAGAGCCTGGTTCACAACCTTCCGATCGTGACCTTGGCCGGCGAGATGATGCGCGGCCGGCACACGGCCGCTATCCTGGATATGATGGACGTCCGCGGGACGGCGGCGCGGACGATCGACGAGTACGTTTCTATTGCGGGTTCTCTCGGCCGCACTACCGCAAAACGAACTGAATTGTCTGCAGAGATCGCCAACAAGAAGCATTGCATCTATCGCGATCGCACATGCATCGCGGCCCTTGAGGCGTTTTTGGATCGCTTTCCTATACCGTGCAACCGCTCGAGGGCTACCGCAAATTCTGGCCGAATGTCCGCATTGAGCTGACGCGCGCCCAAAAAAGGCACAGCGCTCACCAGAAATAGACGCGAAATGCGACCGTCAGGTTTGCCCGCTTCCGAACAGCTGCCCGTGATGAACAATGGGCATGGCCAAGGCGGAATGCCCGCTTGGCGCAAGCCTTGCGGCCACGGATCCGCGGGGGGACAGAAGTCGACCCGCGAATCCTAAGTTGCGAGGTAGCAGGTGAGCGGGAGCGACTACTCGCCCTCCGTACCAATCGCATAAGCCGTCTCGCCGTGAACCGCGTCGTCACCCACCATCAGAGTTGCCTCATCCATACGCAGCGGGACGATGAACGAGATGACCTTGAGAATGATGTAGGTCGCTATCGCGTTGTACACGATAATGAACGCCGCCCCCTCCGCCTGAAGCAGGAGCTGAGGGGCGTTACCGTAAAGCCAGCCTGTCACGTTGACACCGGGCGCCTCCTTATCGGTGCCGATGTACATGAGCATGGCGGGATTGGCCAAGATCCCGGTCAGCAAGCCGCCAGTGAGGCCGGCCACGCCGTGGGTCGAGAGGACGCTCAGCGTATCGTCCACCTTCATCATGAAGCTGGCCTTTTGCAGCTTGTTCATAGCGAGCCAGGGAATGATGCCGGCGGCGATGCCAATGATGATCGCGCCCACGCCATCGACATAGCCGGCGGCGGGAGTGATTGCGACCAGGCCCGCGATCATGCCGTTGACCGCGCCGAGCACCGACGGCTTGCCATAGGCCATCTTGTCCATCAGCGTCCAGACTAGAAGGGCCACCGCGGTGCAGGTGTTGGTGTTGAGCACCGCCGCGCCGGCGTCGGCGTTGGCAAAATAGGGATCGCCGCCGTTGAAGCCGTTCCAACCCAGCCACAGGATCCCGGCACCGACCAGCGTCATCAACAGACTATTGGGCGGGAAATGGTCGCGATCGGCCTGCAGCCGCGGACCGACCAGCCATGCGGCGACGAAGCCTGACGTGCCGGCGGCAAGATGGATGACATAGCCGCCCGAGAAGTCCGCCACGCCCATGCTGGCAAGCCAGCCTCCGCCCCATAGGCTAAATGCCCCCACTGTATAGACCAGGGTCATCCACACCGGGCAGAAGATCATCCATGCCGTAAAGTTCATGCGACCAAGCACAGAACCGGCGAGGATGATGACGGTGATGGCAGCGAACACGAACTGGAAGAAAATCAGTGTCGCCATTGGGAAGGTGAGCGCCGGCATGCCCGATGCTGCCGCCGGAATTATTGCTTGACCGGTGGTAAATGTTGCCGATGTCGCCAGGCCCGGCGTGCCGAGGAATGGGAATAGTTGCGGGCCGAACGCCATGTTGTAGTCGAAAAGGACCCAGACGACCAAGACCGAGGCGAAAGCGTAGATCGCCATGAAGGCGGAGTTGATCGCCCATTTCTTCTTGACGATGCCGCCGTATAGAACTGTCAGCCCGGGAATGCTTTGCAGGCCGACGAACGTTGCAGCTGCGAGCTGCCACGCATTATTTCCAGTGTCGAGCCATTGTGGTGATGGTGCGAGTGCCATAAACGTTCCCCCAATTTGCCTGTTATGAACGAAGCCCGGTCCGTCGCTGGCGGCACAGACCGGCATGCAGCAAAACGCAAAGATTATACCACTTGCCTCAAGCCTATCCGGACATTGAATGGTTAGAAATTTTTCCTCAAGAGTCGTGCACCGGACCCAGGTCGAGATGGTTAGAAAATTCGCATTTGACTATAAAATAGGCAGACAATGCGCGCTGCTGCGGCCAACAGTTTTGCGCCGGCTGGCGGCGGGAATTGGCGCGTTGGCGGCCGGTGTGGCGGCCCCCGCGACCGGCGCTGAAGCGCAGCGCGGCGAGACCGCGATCACCTGCACCAATGTGGCCAGCGGTGCGAATTGGCAGATCAAGATCGATTACGACAGAGGCACGGTGGATTCCAATCCGGCCCGCATCAGCGACGCCCAGATTTCGTGGCACGACGCGACGGACGGCGGCAACTACACGCTCGACCGCAAATCCGAGAAACTCACTGTAGTGGTTGCATCGAGCACCGGCGGCTATTTCCTCTATCATCGTTGCAGACTGGAGAACTGAGACCGTGATTCCAGGCTGCGCCGTCACCGCATCATGATCCAGACCACCGGCCCGGCCCGCGGAAATTGGAGCGGCGGCGATGGCTGAGCGAGTTTCCGGTCTCAAGGTAAGTGTCGGGTTCGTCTCGGAGACCGGACGGCGCAAGCGCAATGAGGATTTCGCCGGCGCCGTTTTCGGGCCGGAATTGCCCGAGCCGCGCCGGGACGTGGTGGCGGCAATCGCCGACGGAATTGGCAGCACCAAGGGCGGCCGCGAGGCGGCCGAGATCGCGGTGCGCGGTTTCCTGGATGGATTTTGCGATCTGCCCGAGACCATGGAAGTGCCGCGCGCAGCGGCCACGGTCGTGAACGCACTCAATGGCTGGATCCATTCCCAAGGTCACAAGGACACCAGATTGACCGGGATGGGATGCACCTTCACGGTGCTGGTGCTCCGGGGGCGCATCGCGCACGTGCTGCATGTCGGTGACACACGCGCCTACCGGCTAAGCCGCGACCGCTTGACCTGCCTTACCACGGACCATGTGCGACAGCGCGGCACCGGCCGGTCGAACATCCTTTACCGCGCGCTGGGTGTCGAGACCGAGGTGCGGCTGGACTACACCAGTCAGCCGGTGGCGCAGCACGACCGCTTCCTGCTCTGCAGCGATGGCGTGTACGCCTTCCTGACGGCGGAGACCATCGCCGGCATTATGCGCGAGCGCGTCTCTTCCGAGGATACCGCGCGAGCGCTGGTTAAGTCCGCGCTCGAATCCGGCAGCACCGACAACTGCACTGCTTTGGTGCTCGACGTGGTTGGTCTGGAAACGGCGGAAACAGCCGAAATCGGCGCCAACATCGCGCAACTGCCGCTGATCCCGGTGCCGCTTGGCGGCGAGACCGTCGATGGTTTTGTGCTCAGAGTGCTGCTGTCCGAGGGCCGATACACCCGCCTGTTCGGAGCGGAGGACGAGGTCGAGGGTGGCGAGGTGGCGTTGAAATTCCCCAAGCCCCGGATGGCCAACGAGGCCACCTTGCGTGCGGCCTTCGCCCGCGAGGCGTGGGTAGGCGCGCGCGTGACCAGCCCGTGGCTCGGCCACGTCATCGAGCTGCCGCCGGGGCGCCAGACCTGCCTCTACACGGTGATGCCGCTTTATCAGGGCGAGCTTCTGGAGACCCGGACCACGCGTCGCCCCGCGTTTGGTCTGGAGGAAGGACGCAACATTACGATCAAGCTGGCGCGGGCGGCGGCAGCACTTCACCGCGCCGGCATTATCCATCGCGACATCAAGCCGGACAACGTGATCCTTGAGGCTGCGGGATCGCTGAAGCTGATCGATTTCGGGGTGGTGCGCATACCCGGACTGGAGGACGCCCCGCCCGAGGACATTCCCGGTACCCCCGCCTACATGGCGCCGGAAATGTTTGACGGCGAACCCGGCAACGAGGCGACCGACATTTACGCTCTCGGTGTCACCATGTTTCGCGCCTTCACCGGTGAGTTTCCGTACGGCAATCCCGACGCCACCAGCCCGCCGCGCCGAGACCGGCCGACGGCGCTCTCCGCCTTGCGTCCGGACCTTCCGGCCTGGCTGGAGGCTGCACTCGGCCGGGCGATTGTAATCGATCCCACCGAACGTTTTCGCGACATGACCGAATTTGCCGTGGAGATGGAGGCGGGACCGGCGCGCGCCCCGCTTGCGGCCCGCCGGCCGCGGACGCTCTATGAACGCGCGCCGCTGCAATTCTGGCAGGGCGTGGCCGCGCTGCTCGCGCTCTTGCTGCTCCTGTCACTGCTGCGACACTAAGGTAATGTTCCAGTCTCGTATTGGCGCTTCTCGGACTCGGCGAATGTTCGTGTTGCGATCTCGCGCCATACCGCAGCGCAAAATGCGCTGAGTCCTGCGTACGTCTTGCCACTCAAGCGCCGTTATTCGATGCGTCTTTCTTCCAGAAGAACCTGAATTCTGATAACGTTCCTGCTCTCGGCGGTTTTTCGGCGAGGAAATCACATGAACTGGATCTATTGGGACACAGCATGGTCACTGTTCTTCAGCCTCGTTTGGTTCATGACCATCACACACCATCCTGAGGCGCAGATCGCAGATGCGCATTTGCGCGATGAAGCATTCGGCGGCTGACATAAAGTTCTAAGTTACCGAACGGATCGGGCCGAAATAGAGCCTGACGCCTGAGGACTTTCTGTTGTGCCAAGACGTCCCGGTGCGCCCCGACACAATTTTGAAAGGCGCGAAGCCCGCTGACGTTCCAGTGGAGCAACCCACGAGGTTTGACCTGGTCGTCAATGTCAGGACCACAAGGCGATCGGAACAGAGAGATTCGCCCGTGCCGACCAAGATGATCGAATAGACCGTTCACTTCCGTTTGTGGCGCTTATCGGACGTCAGCGTTTCGGTGTCCGCTTTGCGCGCCAAGAACCGACATTCCTGAAAGCCGGTTTTTCACCATAGCAGCGAGGTGTTGATCCTCTTCAGACCATCGGTACACGTCTGGCGGCGACAGCGGCCGGCGAAATGACGTCGATATCGATGGGTACCCGCCACCGTTCGGTATAGCGCACCTGGGGCGCCGCATCGCTGAGCGGCGTACCTTCCAACGCAAAGCCATCGAAGCCGCTACTCACGACCTCGTTGCATTTCTGCACATAGATCGGAAAGCCGCCGATATAGGGCATGAAGACCCGCGGCCGGCCGGGTATGTTGGCGCCGACATACCAGGAGCTGCACGTAGATCGCAACGAGACCGTCGATACCTCGTTGACGTGCTCGACCCAGGCATCTTCATCACTGGGAATCGGCTCGATCGTCGTTGCCCCGACATCGCGCATGTGGCCGATGCAGTCCGCCAGCCAATCGACATGCTGCTCGATCGCCTGGATCATGCTTGCCAGAACGGAAGGGCTACCAGGGCCGGTGATCATGAACAAATTGGGGAAGCCGACCGATGCTATGCCGAGATAGGCACGCGGGCCCGCCCGCCATTTCTCGGAAAGCGTCAGGCCATTGCGGCCGGTGATCCTGATCTTGTCGAACGACCCCGTCATTGCAGCAAAGCCTGTAGCGCAGACCACGGCATCCAGCGGGTACTCGACACCATTGACCTCGATGCCATCAGCGGTGAAGCGTTCGATCGGCGTTCTCGAAACATCGACCAGCTTCACGTGAGGCAAATTGTAGGTCTCGAAGTAACCGGTATCGACGCAGAGGCGCTTGCAGCCGAAGACGTTGTCCGGACACAGTAGCTCAGCTGTGACCGGATCCTTCACAATGCCGCGGATTTTTCGGCGCGCGAAGTCGGCGATGGTGTCATTGGCGGCTTTTTCGAACAACAGATCCCCATAGGAACCCAAAAACGGCAAGCCGCCACGTGCCCAGGCTTGCTCGTATTGCGCTTCGCGGTCTTGCGCGCTCGCCTCCAGCGCCGGCTGGGTGTTGAAAGGAAAATAGAAGCCGGTCGGGCGTGCGCGGGCCTTCGCCCGGAGCGCTGGATAATCGGCTTTGGCCGCCTGTAAGTATTCCGGCGACAGCTTTTCGTTCCAGGCCGGCACCGACCAGGTCGCCGTCCGCTGGAACACCGTCAGCGCAGATGCCTGCTGCGCGATAATCGGAATCGACTGAATCGCCGAAGAGCCGGTACCGATGACGCCGACACGTAAGCCGGTGAAGTCGACGCCCTGATGCGGCCATTCACCGGTGTGATAGATCGGTCCGCGAAAATCTTCGAGACCCTTAAATTTCGGACGGTTCGGCGCGGACAAGCAGCCGGCGGCCATAATACAGAATTTCGCGGTGACCCTGTCGCCGCGGTCGGTCTCGATCAACCAGCATTTGGCTTTTTCGTTGAACGTCGCGGCGATCACGCGCGTGTCGAACACGATCCGTCGGCGAAGATCGAAGCGATCGGCAACATGGTTGGCGTAGGAGAGGATTTCAGGTTGCGGCGCGTACTTCTCCGACCAGTTCCACTCCTGGTCCAATTCCTCCGAGAAGGAGAAGGAGTATTGCATGCTCTCGACGTCGCAACGCGCGCCGGGATAACGATTCCAATACCAGGTGCCGCCCACGCCGCCGCCGACCTCAAAGACCCGTGCCGAAAAGCCAAGCCCGCGCAGGCGATGCAGCATGTACATTCCGGCAAAGCCCGCGCCCACCACAATAGCGTCGAAAACCGCTCCCACTTCGGCAGCGCGCTCCGGTCGAGTTGTGGCGTCGGCCATCATGGTTGGTATCGTCTCCCTGGTTGCGCTGGACGGGACATTCGCAACATTATGGGCCGTTTCTGACGCTGTTCCGCGAATTGAGCAAAGGCTCGATAGCATTTGCAGGGTAGCCGGATTGGACCTGAAGTCCATTGTGATATCCGCGCAAAGGGTACACGGCCATTGCATGCCAGATCGTTGCCCAATCGGCGAACGGAACCTATGCTGGTGCAGATTCCAGTGCCCCCGGGGCCCGCATGACCACACCACTCGATCCGGTCGTCGCCCAGATCATTCCGCTGCTGCCGCTGCGCGATCCCAACACGATGACGCCGCAGAGCGCGCGCGATCAGCTTCGCGCGCTGGCCGCGTCGCGTGCTGCCGTTCCGCCGCCGCCGGTACAGAGCGTAAACGATACGGAAGTGAAAGGCGCCGCCGGGCCGCTGGCCGCGCGCGTCTACCGCGTCTCACGCGAAAAATCGCCCACGGTGGTGTTTTTCCATGGCGGCGGCTGGGTCGCCGGCGATCTCGAGACCCATGACCGGCAGGCGCGTCTGCTCGCCATCGAGACCGGCGCCGTCGTTATCTCCGTCGACTACCGGCGTCCGCCGGAAACGCGTTTTCCCGGCGCGTTCGAGGACGGTTTCGCCGCCATGCGCGGCGTAATCGCGCGCATCGGGGAATTCGGCGGAGACAGCGCGCGCGTGGGCGTGGCCGGAGACAGCGCCGGCGGCAATCTGGCCGCAGCCGTCGCGATCGGCTGTCGTGACGCAGGTATCCATCTCGCCGCGCAATTGCTCGTCTATCCTATTACCGATGCTCTCGGGAACTATGCGGACGCAAAAGAGAACGCGCGCTTCCCCTCCCGCGCGGAAAACGCGGAAGGCTACTTCCTGTCGCGCGCCGTGATGGAATGGTTCGCCGGACACTATCTTGCCGACGCCAAGCACGGCGCGGACTGGCGCGTTTCGCCGTTGCGCGCGAAAAGTCTTGCGGGGCTCGCGCCTGCGGTCGTTTGCACGGCGTGGTTCGATCCCTTGCGTGACGAGGGCAAGGCCTATGCCGACGCACTTGCCGCCGCAGGCGTCGCAACGAAGTACCATCAGGGCGCCGGCCTGATCCACGGCTATTTCGGCCTCGGCGACGCGTCGGAAACCGCGCGGCGCGAGGCGCAACGCGCGCGTGCCGATTTTAAGACACTGCTCGCACGGGGTGCGTAGAGCG
>WNFI01102635.1_pt1 | contig 14939 bp, 13 predicted proteins | sample 5400471 | NCBI WGS metagenome assembly WNFI01 (sample SAMN13153348, study PRJNA577476) | soil metagenome | isolation source: 100 cm saprolite on Douglas fir-dominated hillslope | place: USA:California | collected 2013-09-17
GCGACGTACTTCGCGTTCGTCGAGCGAGCCCGCGCCGCCGGCGTAAGCGTGCCGATCGTCCCCGGGATCATGCCGATCACGAACGTCTCACAGATCGAGCGGTTCACGACGATGTGCGGGGCGACGATCCCGGCCGCGCTGCGCGATCTCCTCGGGGGCGTGCGGGACGACGAGGACGCGGTCTCGGCGATCGGGATCGAGTGGGCCCGCGATCAGTGCCGGGCGCTCCTCCAGGGCGGCGCACCCGGCCTGCACTTCTATACGCTCAACCGATCGCGATCGACGCGCGAGATCTTGGGACTCCTTCGAGCCGACGGGCTGATTTAGCTGCGTCGCACATTGCGTTTGGCGCCATACACTTTGCGATCCAATGACGCTTCACGACATCCGTAGCCACTACGTCGATGCGGCGCGGCGTGCTCTTGCGGCTGATGCTCCGGGCCTCTCGGGTGCCGAGTCGGTGACCAGGCTGTTCCAGGCACCGTATCGCTACTGGGAGACGTGGCTACGAGCCAAGATCGATCGCCAAGGCGGTCTGCGGGTGCTCGACTACGGCTGCGGACAGGGCGCCCACTCCGTCTACGCCGCGACCTTGGGCGCGAAGGTCGTCGGAGTCGATGTCGTCACTGAAGGGCTCACCGTCGCGTCCCTGCGGGCGGTGGCAGCAGGGCTCGCCGGGCGGATCCACTTCGTCGTGGCTGATTGCGAGCGGCTGAGCTTGGCAGATGCGACGTTCGACGTTGTTTTCAGCAGTGGGATGTTGTTCTGCCTGGACCCGCACAGGGCATTCGGCGAGATGGCGCGAGCGCTCCGGCCAGCAGGCACTGCCTTTGTCGTTGAGACTCTCGGCGAGAACCCGCTGCTTGGTGCATGGCGACGGATCCGCGCCGCGGTCCGGCCGAGTGCGGCGTCGTCGTTCCCCCACCGCTTCCGGTTGTCGGAGCTCAGCCACGCGCGCGATTTCTTCGGCAGAGTTGAGATCCGCTACTTCGGGTTGGCAGCAGCAGCAGCAGCCCTGATGCATGGAGCGCGGGACAGTCAACGTGTCGCGGCGATCGCGGACAGGATCGACACATTGCTGTGTCGTGTGCCCGGTCTCCGACGATGGTCGATGAAGGTAGTGATCATCCTCAGCGAGCCACTGAACGGCTTCCGGCCAGGGGAGGCTGATCAATCCCTGGTGCAGCGCAGGTAGCCGCCAGGCGCGACGGTGAGCAGGAGCTTTGCTTCGAGCTCTTGGTCTACGACGAAGCGATCAGAGTTCTTGAGGAACGCGCGCACCGCCGTGGCAGGATTGTTGCCAACTCCCCATGGCCGATCGGCGAAAAGCTCATCTGGCATGTCTTCGATCAGCGTGTCGAAGACGACGATGTAACCACCCGTTTTCACGAGCGGTGCGTAGAGCCGCAGCTCCTCGAGCACATGTTCGTGAGTGTGATTCGAGTCGAGAGTGACGACCACCCGGCCGCGACCCCTCGCGATATCAAGCACCTGCTCGACGACTTTCAGGTCTGTTGAGGAACCCTGCACGAGCTTGATCCGATCGGCAAGCGGATGAGCCTCGATGGCGGCGCGATTGTGGGCGCGAATATCGATGTCGACCGCCACGACTATGCCCTCGCCGCCAATGAGCTTGAGCACGGATGCGTACAGCACCGCGCTGCCACCGCGAGCCACTCCCGTCTCGACGACAAGATCGGGCTTCACGCGCCAGATGAGCTCCTGCATCGCGACGATGTCCTGCGGGAGCTGGATGATCGGCCTGCCGAGCCAGTCGAAGTTGTAGGAGTAGCGGTATCGAGCAGTTGCCCGTATGAACGCGTTCGCCAAGCGGCGGACCTCGCTGTCGGCCTGCTGCGCTGCGGCATCCTGTTGCCGCTCCTTGGCGAACTGCGCCGAGTCGTCAGACGTGTCGGGCTCTGTCATTCCAGCAAGGCATACGAGAGCTGCGGGGTGAATGGGAAGCGCTGAATACGAATATTCCGAATGCCTACGGCTTCCAGGACGGCCTGCGTTTCGCCGGGCCAGTTGGATTGATCCAACTCGTCGAATGCGAGTACGGCGCCCTTGGGCATCCGAGGCAAGAAGGCCTCCAGTGCCGCCTTCGTCGGCTCAAACAGATCGAAATCCAAGTACAGCAGCGCGACCACTAGGTGCGGATTCTCCTTGACATACGTAGGGATGGTCGTGGTCGCATCGCCGACGACGAGTTCGACGCGTTGGACGTGACCCACGGTTCGATTGAGGTCGTATAGCCGAATGCATTCGGCCAGATCGTCCTTCGCATGCGCCGCAAGGCCGCCAGGCTCTGAATAGCTGATCTCACGCCCGCGGTCCTTGTCGCCGATCGCTGGGAATCCGGCGAACGTGTCGAATCCGACGATCCTACGAGTGTGATTTACCGGCTCGTAGATCGCGCTCAGCTGAGCCCACGTCATCAGACCGCCACCGAGGAAGACGCCACATTCGATCATGTGGCCGTGAACGCCAACGACCTGTTTGAAGATTTCGTGTTTTGCCAGAAAGAGGCTCAGGCTCTGTCGAGGCACGAACTTCGAAAAGTTCCGGAGCTTGTCGACGTTGGATCCAACGCTCGATGTGAAGTACGCATCCATCGCGCTCGCGAATTCGCGGTCGTTGGGCGTCTGCGTGCGCGGGTCGGACATTGAGAACGACTGCTGATCCCGACTCATCTACCGACCGCCCCCTCCCGAGCCCGTACGCTCGGTGTTCTTGCCGCGTGTCGCGTCGACAAGTCCACGTAGTCCAGTCTCCAAATCGATGCGTGGCACCCAGCCGAGTACGGACTTCGCTCGCTGAGTGTCCATCACGATATTCGGTGCGTCCCCTTCGATCTGGATGTGACGCACGCGACTTGTGCTTCCGACGATGGCGACCAGGCGCTCGGCGACCTCAGTCGTCGATGTCGATATTCCCGTTCCGATGTTGACGTCGACCGACACGTTTCGCACGGTCGCGGCAGCGATGGCGGCAGCAAGGTCGTCAATGTGCAATAGATCCAGGTGTGGCGGCCCGTTGCGATAGCGATGCGCCAGGATGTCGTCGTTGCGCAGCGCCTTCCGGAGGAAATTCCAGATGAACTTCGGCTTCTCGCCTTCGACGCCGTACGCCGGACTCGATCGCAGGATGGCCGCTTGAAGTCCGAGATCCTCACGGTAGTGGTTCAAGAGCGCCTCAGACAGCCACTTGGCTTGGCCATATGTACTGCCCGGACGCGCGGGTGTGTCCTCACTGGCAGCCAACGCCCGTTCTCGGTGTCCCGAGTACACCTCCCAGCTGCTCAGGTAGATCAGATGGATACGGCTTTCGCTGGCAGCGTCCAAGACATTCTTCAGCAAGGTAAGTGAGTCGCCGACTCCGCGGTTCGTGGAATAGGCGCGGGGGTTCGCCAAGTGGACCAAAGTCGTCGGCTGATGGCGCCGAAGGCTGACATGGAGTGGCACGACGTCCCGCTCAAGATCGAGCTCCTCCCGGTGAGGCGCAATGACTTCGAGTCCCGCGTCCCTCAATAGCGGTACGACCCGGGTGCCCACGAATCCTGATGCTCCAGTGACAACGACGCGGCGGACACCCGCCTCTTCAGCCGTCGTCATCTTCTCTTCGAGCACGCGCTCCACGACGCTGAGGACTTCAAGCCGTATGGCACTTGCGTCAGTCGCTCGACGGACGACCTCGATCGCCTCGCCGAGCGGCACCTGCATTCGGCGGGAGATGATGCCGGCTGCCACCGCATTGCTGCGTGACATTCCGTAGTCGCAGCAGACCACGACACGTCGGCCGGTGGCCAATACGGAAAGAGCCTCATCGAGCTTCGCGCGTACTGTGCTTTCAAGGTTGCCTGCCTTGTCGACGAGATCTCGAACGTCGAGGCGGTAGTCCGGCCCAGCCTCGGGCACAGCATCCCAAGGGGCCGTGGCGACGGTATCGGTGATCCAGCGGATCATTGCGCACCGCGTTCCGGGGCGAACACCTCGGTCAGGCTGCGGAGGTAATAGCCGGGCCGAATGACGCCCGGTACGGGCTGCGTTCCGTTCAGGAGATGGTCGAGGTACATGTCGACCTCGTTGAAACCAGCCATCGCCCGAAGGTAACTCGACGCGGAGAAGCGCGGGTTAACCTCGAATGGGATGAACTCCCCATTGCGCAACCTGCCCTGCACGTTCAGTGGACCCAGGCTGCCAGCAGCCGAGGCGATGCGCTCGGCGGTCGAACGGACTGCCGGGAAGTCGGCGATCAATCCTTGGGAATAGCCGGTCGAGATCACACCGGCGCTGGTCCGGGACAGGACCGAGAGCTTGGACTCGAGCAGGCGCCGGAGCGCGATCGATCCCACCAGCCGGCCGTCCGACAACGTCAGGACTCCGACCGTGAACTCACCCTCGTCGTGGGGCAGATACTCCTGGACCACCGCCGTTCGACCATTCCGCTCTAGGTGTGAAACGAACTGAAGGACCTCATCTGGGTCGCGCGCCAAGAACACGAAGCTGCTTCCGCCGCTCTCGGTCGCGGTCTTCACGATGCACGGGAAGGTCATTCTCTTCAGGTCGTCCGGCGTCGGCGCCGTGATCGTCAAAGGCGTCGAGATGTCGAGCTGCGCGAGGAGCTCGAACGTGAGCCGCTTGTTCGAGAATAGGGAGACCACCGACGGGGCATTCGCGGCCAACGTGATGCCGACGCGGCGCAATTCGTCGAATGCTGCCGAGAGCAGCGTGAGCGGCTCTTGGCCTCCAGGAAGGATGACCTCGATACCGAATTGGCGGCAGACGCCGATCACCGACTCGACGTAGTTGCCGGGATCGACTACCGCCGTAGCTTCGAATCCGGCCGCGAAGTGGCCGAACGCGCGGGGAGAGATATCGCACCCGTACGGCCGATATCGATCCGCCAACACCAAGCACTTCAGCAACTCCGTCCCGAGTGACGCGCCCCCTATCCCGGCGATGAGGATCGGCGGCCGTGCGGCATCTCTCAAGGCGAGCGGACGACCTCGCCGCGAGGGAGGTCCAGCACCAAGGGGGCGACCGCTTCGAACGGCAGGTCGCGTATGCCGCGGTGAGCCACCGCTATGACGACCGCGTCGAATTTCTGCGTCGGCAGGCTGCGATGGAGGGTCACGCCGGTCGGAATGTCGCGTTCGTCGATGAGCTGATCGAGGACGGACACGTGATGCTCCTGCGACAGGCGGACAACGAGGCGCAGCGCACTCGACCCGCGACTGTCCGGGTAATCGGCCTTATACGTGGCCCCCACGACCAGGAGATCCAAGGCGAGCCTGCGGCCGACCATCTCGGACACGCGCCCCGCGATCCGGTCGGCGAGCTCGTCGTTGGATCGGACCGACGCTTCGAGGATCGGTGCGTCGACGCCCTCCGCCTTCGCAGCCGCGAGAAGGAGCCTTGGCACGATCGGTATGCACGTGCCGCCCGCACCGGTACCCGGGTAATGAGCCATGAAGCCGAAAGGCTTGCTCGCGGCGGCGTCAATGACGGCTCCCGCAGACACTCCGAGCCGCTCGCAGATCGCGGCGAATTCGGAGGCAAAAGCGATGTTGACGAGGCGGAACGTGTTCTCGAGGATCTTCGACGCCTCCGCGATCTCGAGTGACGCGACGAGATGGGTCACGACACCAAGAGCGGCGTACAGGCCGGCTGCCTTGTCGCGAGCGTCAAGGACGTTGCCGCCGAGAACGCGAGGGATGCTGCGCAACTCCAGTCCCCGACCCGGATCGAAGCGCTCAGGAGCATGAACGATGCGCGATGCCGAGATCTGCTTCGCGAACTGTCGCGAGAATCCGATCGGGACCGAACTCGCAATGATGACGATCTGGTCCGAACTTACCGCACCGAACACCTTCGCAAACTGATCGAACGCCTCGACCGAGGTCTGGTTCTGGAACGTTGCCGTGGGCAGGCAGAGCACGAGCACATCACGGGTCCGCAGGGGCCCGACATCAGCCGTAAGTCGCGGCGCCGACGCCGCATCGTCACCCGACTGCCGCTGCGTCGCAGCGAGGCTCGACGGGCTGATGTCGTACCCGACCACATCGAAACCACCGGCCCGCCAGAGAGCGAACTCCTGTCGACCGATCGTGCCGAGTCCGACGATGCCTACGGACGCTCCACCGCTCAAGAGACGCGACCACCGTCCACGCCACTGCGCGAGCGAGCGACGGTCGAACGGAGTAGGTCCACGGCCTCTGAAGGCTGCTCCTCCGCGACGTGCGTTCGCTCATCGGCGACCGTCGCATGGAGGAGTCCCAGCGGAACGTGCGCCGCAGCCGCAGCAACACGAAGGACTCGGGGATGCGCCGTCGGGGTCGCGACCTCATCCGGGAAGAACAGGTCCTCGTGGAGCTTCTCACCGGGCCGTAGCCCGATGTACTCGATCGCGATATCCGACGGGATCCGGAGCCCCCGCAGACGTGCCATCTTGCGGGCAAGGTCATCGATCGAGACCGGGCGGCCCATGTCAAGCACGAGGAGATCGCCGGGGTGAGCGATCCCGCCCGCTTCGATGACCAGGCCCGCAGCCTCACTGATGGTCATGAAGTACCTCGTCGCAGCTCGGTCGGTAATCGTCACGGGGCCGCCTCGGTCGATCTGTTTGGTGAAGATGGGGACAACGCTTCCGGAAGATCCCAGCACGTTACCGAATCGAACGACCGAGAAGTTAGCCGCATACGTCTTCGCGTACCCGATCGTCAATAGCTCGCCAAATCGCTTCGTCAGCCCAAGGACGCTCGCGGGGCTGACGGCCTTGTCGCTGGAGATGAACACGAAGTGAGCGACGTGCGATGCCTCGGCCGCAGCGAGTAGGTTCGCGGTCCCGATCACGTTGGTGGAAATGCCTGCCAAGGGATCCCGTTCGATGATCGGGACGTGCTTGTAGGCAGCCGCGTGGAAGATGATGTCCGGTCGGCCCTGGCTGATCGCATGGGTGAGCCAACGGTCGTTCCGGATATCGCCGAGGAAGAAGTCGACCGCGACATCCCTGCTCAGCCCAAATGCCACGTCGTGAAGGCCACTCTCGTTGGAGTCAAGCAACATGAGCAGGCTGGGATGGAGTTCCGCCACCTGACGGCAGAGCTCGCTCCCGATGGAGCCTGCGGCGCCGGTGATCAGCACTCGTCGGCCCCGAACATAGCCTCGAGACGCGGACTGGCCGAGATCGACCGCGTCGCGCGCCAGGAGATCGTCGATGCTGACCGGCCTGAGCTGACTGCCATCGGCGGAATGGATCCCGAACGTTCCGAACGTGCGAACACCGACGTCCAGACCTTCGCAGAGATCCACGACTCGACGCAGGAGAGCCCCATGCCGTGGCGCTGCTATGACGACAACGGTCGGTTTCAGCTTCGCGACGAGGCGCGGCAGATCGTCCAGGCCACCACTGACCGGAATGCCACGCACGAACGACCCGCGCTTGTTCGGCTCGTCGTCGACGAAGCAAATGATCCGGAACGTGCTGTCGCGACCTTTGAGGTCACGGGCGAGCAGCTGCCCAGTGTGGCCGGCGCCCACAACGATCGCTGTCTCGCCCGGGGATCGACGGCCGATGGCGGCCCCGACGATCTGCGGCCACCGTGGCCGAAGCTTGAGGACCGCCTGTGCGAAGAGTGCGAGAGGCGCGCCCGTCACCAGTGCGCCGATCGGTATGGCATGGACCTCCGCCACGAGGTCCAACACAAGGACCGCAGCCGCCGCAAGCAGCGACGCACCTGAGAGCGCTACGAGATCTTCGAACGCGGCGATGCTCCAGTCCCGCCGGTAGATCCTGAAGCCAAGGTTGGCTAGGACCTGAAGAACGCCCGCGGCGAGCGCGAGCTCGGTCGTGGCGATCGGATCGGAAACCTCGGGTCGGGCGCCGGTGCGCAGGCCGACGGCGATCAGATAGGCGGTGAATACGACCGCGCAGTCGGCGACCGCGAGCAGGCCATACCTCCGGAGCCCGCGCGCGACGCGGCCGATGGTCCATTCGTCGGCGGAACGCGCACCGCCGTTGCCGCGCCGATCAGCCACGATGCTTATGTGTTCCAGAGCTAGTGCCTTCCATGGGCCATAGCGCAAAGCCGGCATCCCGTTCGGAGATCACCTGAGGGCGCGTCGGCCACCCGATGGCGAAGGCGGGGTCGTCCCAGCGAACGCCTCGACTACTCGCTTCGTCATACGCCGCGGACATCTGGTAGACGACCTCGGAGTCGTCCTCAAGCGTCAGGAACCCATGAGCACACCCTTCTGGGATGTACAGGGTCGTGCGGTTGGCGCTCGTGAGCTCGGTAGCGAACCAGGAGCCGAACGATGGGCCGGGTCTGAGGTCCAGCACGACGTCGTAGATCCCGCCCGACGTGCAACGGACCGACTTCGACTCGGCATATGGGGCTATTTGGTAATGCATGCCTCTCAGAGTGCCTCGCCGCGCGTTGTGGGAGATGCTGGATTGCTCGATCGACGTCGTAAGACCCGCCGCGGCCATTTCGTCCTTCGCCCAAATACGGGCAAAGAAACCGCGCGGATCGGCGACGAGCTCTGGCTCGATGACGAAACAGCCTGGGATGGCTGTCGGCACAAACCGCACGCGGCCGTTCTTAACGGGCGCCATCCGCGACGAACGCGGATGGCGCTTCCAAGTAGTGCCGATACCAATCCACGGCTTCGGCAAGCCCCTCCTCGAGAGAGAGCCGAGGCTTCCACCCGATGATGGTCCGGATCTTTGCAGCCGACAAGTATTGTCGGGCGATCTCGCCCGGCGCGTCGTTCAAGAGGATCGGATCCGCGGACCGCCCAGCGACATCCGCGATCCGCTTGACCATCTCGATCACGCTGACCGGTCGCTCCAGGCTCAAGTTGAATGCCTGACCCGCCACCTCCTTCGCCCGTTCGGCCAACACGAGACATGCGTCGGCCGCGTCGGAGACGTGCAGGTAGTCGCGTATCGGCGATCCATCACTGCGCAGGACGGGACGCTCGCCACGCAAGAGGGATCTCAGCGTCCCGGGCACAAGCCGCGCCCAGTTCAGATCTCCCCCGCCGAATAGGTTCCCGCAGCGGGTGACGACGGTCGGAGTGCCATACGTTGCGGCGTAGCTGCGGGCCATTGTGTCCGCGATCGCCTTGGAGGCGTCGTACGGGTTCAGGCCGAGGAGCTCCATGTCTTCCGTGTACGGAAGACTGTCGTGCGACCCGTATGCCTTGTCGGACGATGCGACGACGATCGCGCTCATTGGACGCGCGCGCCGAGCCGCCTCGAGCAACGTGTATGTTCCGCGAACGTTCGCTTCGTACGTGTGGTACGGGCCGCGGTGGGCGACGCCAACCTGGGACTGCGCAGCCAGATGGAAGACCGTATCGATGCCGTATTCGCCGATCGATCGCTCGAGCAAGGAGAGATCCGCAAGCTCACCACGCACAACGGCGCAGCGTTGCAGATTGCCCGTCAGAGATACGAATGATGTCGGAGGTTCGTCGCGCAGCAGCACCACGACCTGGGCACCGTGGTCGAGAAGGCGCGAAACTACCCAGCCTCCCAGGAACCCGGTCGCACCGGTCACGAGCGTGGGGCGATCACGCCACAACGCTGCTGTCACTTCCAAACCTTCCAAGGCGCATCGCCCGCTCGCCACTCCTCATCGAGCTGCCGCTTCTCCCGCAATGTGTCCATCGCGCGCCAATAGCCGGTGTGCCGATAGACGGCGAGCTGTTTGTTCCGTGCGAGGCCGTCGAGCGGCTCTCGCTCCAGCGTGGAACCTTCCGTGATGTAGTCAAATGCCTCGCGTCTAAATACGAAGTATCCGCCACTTACCCAGCCCTGATCCAGCTGTGGCTTTTCGCGAAATTCGGTCGCGGCGTCATCGACGATCCGCAGCTCACCAAACCGATTGATGGGACGCACACCCGATACGGTCGCGATCCGACCTGTCTTCCGGTGGAATGCGAGCAGGTCCTCGAGATTGATGTTCGCCAGGCCATCCCCATACGTCAGCATGAACTCCGGGCCTTCGATGTACTTTTGGATCCGGTGAATGCGATGACCCGTGGGTGACTCGGCCCCGGTCTCCGCCAGCAGCACCGTCCATTGCCGCTCGTCGTGGAACGGTTCGAGCAGCTCGACCCGCTCTTCGCCGATGTGCACCTTCACGTCGCTGTTCATCGTGAAGTAGTTGACGAAGTAGTCGCGGATGACGTCGCCCTTGTAGCCAAGGCACAGGATGAAGTCCGTGATGCCATAGTGCGAATAGAGCTTCATGATGTGCCAAAGGATCGGGCGACCGCCCACCTCGACCATTGGTTTTGGTCGATATTCGGTCTCCTCAGCCAACCGGGTGCCCAGGCCACCACAGAGAATCACGGCCTGCATCGCCTGAAAGGTTAGCGCAGACAGGCTGCCGATAGTCGGACTCACCGGCACAATGGACACGGTCAAGGCGAGGGCAGACATGGCGCGAAGGGAGCTTCATCTGCACCCGGTCTCCATCGTGATCCCGACAAGGAACAGAGGTCACCTCTTGCGCTTTGCGGTGGCGAGCGCCTTAGCTCAGAACTACGACGATTTCGAAGTCGTCGTCTGCGACAACAACTCGACCGACGACACGGCGATGCTCCTGAGCACGGTCTCGGATCCTCGGCTCCGCGTTGTCCGGTCGGACCGCACGCTGTCGATGCCTGAGAACTGGGAGCTCGCGGTCAGCCACGCACGGGGCGAGTACGTCACGATCCTCGCCGACGACTGCTTTCTTCTGCCGCACCTCATACGTACCGCAGTTAACGAGCTGCTCGGTCACGACCTCGATGTCGCGGTGTGGCAGTTCTGTGCCTACTTCGACAACACCTGGGTCGAGAAGGGACGACGGAACATCGTCTACGTCCCGAACCTGACCGGCCACGTGACCGTCGCCGAGAGCAGCACCGCGCTCCGCAGGCTGTTCGACTTCGACCAGAGCGTCATGACATCCATCCCAAAGGTGCTTAACTCGCTGTGTCATCGAGATGTGCTCCGCGACGTCATCGTGTCGCAGGGACGCGTCTTCGTGCCGTCCTGTCCGGACTACAGCTCGGCGGCGGCGATCATGCTGCACCGGCCGCAGTACCTACTCATCGACCGGGCCCTGTACCTCGACGGTGTGACGACCGCGAGTGTCGGGGCGAGCGCCAGCTTCAACATGAGCGCGAGCGCCCAGGTCATGCTCTCGGAGTTCAGCGAAAGCGTCGACGAGCTCTTGTTCCTCGGTGTCCCGACCTCACCTTCCGGGGTCGCGGCCTCGCTCCAGGCGATGAGCGCGCGGTATCCCGATCGCTGCGGTCCGCTGAATGAGGTCGCCGTTCTCGGCGAGATCGTGGACCGCCTGGTGAAGATCGAGGGCAACGGCGGACGAGTGGTGGACGACTGGCAGAAAGTGAAGCGCCACATTCGTACATTGCCTGCACGCGACCGCAGGCGACTACTTGGTCGTCGGCTGCGATCCCGCGCGACGTGGGCGGTCATGCGCCGCGTACGGAATTCGGCGCGTCTGGAACGACTGGAAACTCTGCGCAACGTGCGTATCATCGACGGCCGAACGTGGGGCTTCACCAACATCCAGGAATGCGCGCAGGTGCTGATGGAACGTGGCCTTCTGGATGCGGAGGGAACCGTGAGCTCTAGATGACGGACCGATCGGGCAATGGCACGCCGCTCGAGCGGATCCCCGTCTTCCGCCCGGCCTTGGGCATCGACACGGTCAAGCATCTGATGGACGCCCTGGACGTCGGCTGGCTGGGGATGGGCGCGACCACGAAGCGCTTCGAGGATGAGATCGCGAGCTATCTCGGATTGCAGGGGCGGTTCGTCGCCACGACGAACACCGGGACGGCCGCGTTGCACATCGCTCTCGTCGCGGCGGGAGTGGGTCGCGGCGACGAGGTGATCACCACGTCGTTCAACTACGTCGCAGACCACCAGGCCGTCCTCATGGCCGGAGCGGAAGTGGTCATGTGCGACATCTCCGACGATTCCCTGGGGATCGACCCCTCCAAGCTCGAGGCGCTTGTGACCAAGCGCACGAAGGCCATCATTCCGCTGCATTTCGCTGGAATCCCGTGCGACATCGAAGCCGTCCACCGGGTCGCGTCGCTGCACCGGCTACGTGTGGTCGAGGACGCGTGCCATGCGTTCGGAACGAAGCTCGGGGGACGCAAGATCGGCAGTTTCGGCGATATCGCGTGCTTCAGCTTCGACCCAGTCAAGGTGATCACTTCGATCGATGGTGGATGCGTCATCGTGAACACAGCGGAAGAGCTCGAGCGACTCCACCACCTGCGGCTTCTGGGCGTCGACAAGGACACCACGCTCAGATACAAGAACAGCCGGGCGTGGGACTACGACGTTGTGGACAAGGGCTATCGCTATCACCTCACCAACATCATGGCGAGCGTTGGCCTGTCGCAGCTCAAGCGTGCGGACGAATTCATCGCGAGCCGGCAGGAGATCTGCCGGCGATATAGCGAGGCGTTCCGGGAGTTGCCTGGTGTTCGGGTGCCGAACACCGACTTTTCGGACATTTCTCCGTTCATCTACAGCCTTCGGATCCTGGACGACCGGCGCGAGGAAATGATCGCTCACCTCGCTCGCAGGGGAGTCGATGTCGGCGTGCACTTCATCCCCGTGCATGGCCACATGTACTTCGCGAAGAGCCGGCGCGGCGATATGACGGTGACGGATCGAGTGGTGCGTGAAGTGATGACCCTACCGCTTCACTCCAACATGAAGCCCGATCACATCGAGCGGGTCGTCGAAGGGGTCGCGAGCTTCTTCGACTAGGACGTTCGCCGGCCGACCACAAGCCGCCCGACTGGCAGACGAGAAATGACATCTGCGAATTCCGGCGTCATGAGCCGCCTCAGCTGCGCAGCAAAGATCAACGATGCGGCCACGAACGCCACGGCCAAGGCAGGCGCAGATCTCGGAGCCAACGTGTCCGCTGCGAACCACGCCAAGCCATACGCAACGCTCGACGCGATCGCGATCCTCAATAGATGCCGGAACCACTCCGCCGGTTTGATGCCGAGACACTCGCGGGTTATCCGCGGAACGGCATATGCGTACATGAAGAGGTGATAGACGATCCAAGAGAATGCGGCGCCGTTCAATCCGGCGAAATAGACGAGGGCGACGGTCACCGGCAGGACCACGATGAGCGCGATGAAGGTCGCACGAGCTGCGATATCAGGACGGCCGACGGCGATCGAGAGCAGGTGGGGCGCGTATAGGGTCCCGTGCATGTAGGAGCCGACGCTCAGGAAAACAACGGGTAGTACGAGCACGTCGGAGGTCTGTCTATCGAACACAAAAGTCAGGATCAGCGGAGCGAAGAAGATCACGCCTCCGAAGATCGGCACTGTCGAGAGACACTGCAGATCCTGCAGTTGACGATATTGCCGCAACAGTGCGGAGCGGTCCCCCTTTCCAAAGGTTTGGGAGAACGTGGGCAGCAGCGTGATCGCCAACGCTTCCGTCAACACCGACGCCCGAGCGACGACGGTGCTCACAAAGCCATAAGACCCGAGCGCAGCCACCGGAAGGAACTTGCTGACCAGGATCTTGTCGGCCTCCGTGTGGACGGCACTGAAGACCGAGATCGCCGTCACGGCACGGGAGAACAGGAAGTTTCGCCTGACCACCGCATGCGAGTACCAGGGCATGAACAGCGATCGGCCCAGAAAGCTCGCGGACGCCATCAGATAGGCGGTGGTGGCCAGGACGGAGGACGTCGCGAGCCACCACGCGGCAGCGAGCAGGCCACCTCCCAGCGAGATGACGACGATGAGACCGAGCTGTTGGACCGCCAACAGCCCAACGTCGAGCACATTGGTCAAGGCCATTCGCTGAAGACCTCGAAGCAGGGATGTGTACAGGGACCGCGGCAAGATCAACAGCGCCGGTATCGTCATGATCCGAACGGCCTCGATCGCGGTCTCCTGATCGATCGATCCGCCCAGATGCAGCCAGCTCGTCACCAAATACGGCGCGGCCAGGTAGGTGGCTAGCGCCAGCACGACGAATGCTCCCCAATAGATCACTGACGCGGTACGGACAAGGTCGACCACGTACGCATCGTCCCGGCCGTGATGTGCGGAGACCTCGCGGACCGCGGTCGTGTTGATGCCCAGGTCGACCGCCGCAAGGATCACTCCGGTGAGTGCGATCGTGAAATACACGATTCCCAGCGCGTCCGCTCCAAGCCGCGAGAAGATGAAGCGGACCGATACGAATCCCAGTGCAAGGAGGAGCGTCTGCCCGACGACGTTGTAGGCGATGTTGCGAGAGACGCTCGGGATCGCTCTCGGTCCCTTCATCTCGCCGGCGCGCTCGCTCCGTCCTAGCCGCACGGGATCCGCCAGCTGAAGTCAGACATCAGGGGCAGCATCCCGGCCGAGCGGACGGCAGGCGAGTGCACCCGTAGAAGCACGGATCCGGGGCCGTGTGTTGTCTGACGCAAGGAGAACGAGAGCCGGCGGTCGGTGTCCCAGCGGGCGGCGACCACGTCTACGGCACAGCCGGATCCCTCGACCGACAGGATGTCGGCCGCGTGACTGGTGGTGTCCATGCCTGCGTCAAAGACCGCAAATGCGCTGGTCGCGTCGTTCGGCGAGAGCGGAGACGCACCGTAGGAGATGACAGCCGGCGCGAGGATGGTGGCGCCACGGCCGGTCCCTCCCAGGCTGAAGTGGGAGCCGCTATAGGCGACCTCGAATGCATCGCCGACCGTAGCCACCCGGTCGGTCACGTGTCGTAGCTCGTTCCAGAAGCGATCGTCGCTCACTCCGAGCCGATCACAAGCGCGCGCGTCGGCCCCGATGAATTCACGGGCATTGAAAGCGGACCGCAGGGTCCAAGACCCGCAGCTGTCGAGATGGACGATCGTTAGCCGGTCTTTCCAACGGGCG
>WNFI01290318.1_pt1 | contig 14938 bp, 10 predicted proteins | sample 5400471 | NCBI WGS metagenome assembly WNFI01 (sample SAMN13153348, study PRJNA577476) | soil metagenome | isolation source: 100 cm saprolite on Douglas fir-dominated hillslope | place: USA:California | collected 2013-09-17
CCGTTTTGCGGAGGCGCAACGTCGATCAGCCCCGCTATCTGTCGAAATCCGTTGTGGTTGAGTAATCGCGTCAGCACGTCCTAGCAGAAGTCAGAAACCGATGCTTGCGCGGAAGGGCACAGCGAAAGTGTTTGTTAAGGGCAGATAAAAATTATTTCCTTGACAGAGCAGGCTGCCTTTGGGAAAATTTCGCTCCGAAACCTGTATTTAAAGAATCGTTTCAATAAACGTGTACGGAAGCCGGTATCCGGGACAGTTGGCGCGGGGCCACGGTCTCAGAGGAGAACAAGCTATGTTACGGAGAACGATTTGTGGGCTGCTATGGTTCGTAGCGGCCTTTCTCACGAGCGCAATCGCGCAGAACATTACGGGCAACATCACCGGAACGGTAAAAGACAGCTCGGGCGCGGTGGTCTCCGGCGCGACCGTGACGGTGATCAACGCGGACACCGATGTTGTGGGGCGTAAAGTCACCACCAAGGATTCCGGCGTGTACGTGGTCACGTTCCTGCCCATCGGCCGTTACACCATCACTGTCGAGAAGAGCGGCTTCCGGAAAGCGGCCACTACCGGAGTCCAGCTCAACGCGCATGATGAGCTCACGGTAGACGTGGAAATGCAAGTCGGGTCAACGCAAGAGGAAGTCATCGTGGTGGCCAGCGCCGCGCACGTGGAACTGGAGAACGCCCAGGCGATGGGTCTGATTGAAGAGAGACAGATCCGCGAAATTCCTCTGAATAGCCGTAACTACGAGCAACTGGTCATTCTGCAGCCGGGAGTAACCTACGGTGGCGGCGACCAGCTCTTCTTCGGTACCACCAACCCCAGCGGCCAGACTAACGTCGTGAGTTTTTCCATCAATGGGCAGCGCAACAGCGGCAACAACTGGACCGTAGATGGCGCGGACAATGTGGACCGCGGATCAAATTTGACGCTTCTGGCCTATCCCAGCGTGGACGCGATAGCCGAGTTCACCACCCTGCGCGGCAACTACAACCCGGAATATGGGCGCAGCGCCAGCGGACAGATTGATGTGGTCACGAAGTCCGGCACCAACGCGTTCCACGGCGATCTCTACGAGTTCTTCCGTAACGACGCGCTCAACGCCAACAATTTCTTCACCAACCTGGCGAAACTGCCCCGGCCGCCGCTGCGCTATAACGACTTCGGCTATACCGTCGGCGGTCCCGTGGTCATCCCCGGCGTTTACAACGGCCGCAACCGGACATTCTTTTTCTTCTCCAACGAGTTCTACCGGGTGAAGACTGCGGCAACGGTGCAGGGCACCGTGCCGACGGCCAACGAGCGGAGCGGTATCTTTCCCACGGCGGTGTGCGTGGCCCACAACGCAGCTGGCGCCTGTACGGCTACCAGCACGAACGTTGCCTCCGTCAATCCAACGGCGGCCGCTTATGCGGCTGAGCGTTTTCTTCCGTTTCATCAACGACAGTCTCCCAACCATCGAGCCGGGCGGATTGTTTACCGGCTCTCCGCTGCCGGGAGTCGCCACCACGTCCACCAATTCTCCGGGGCGCAACTACCTGGCACACTTCACCTCGCCCTTATCTTCTACGCTGGTGCTGGATGGCGGGTACGCCTATTCCACGGGAGCGATTATCAGCGACCCGACGGGCAGCATCCTGAACGCGCACTCTCCGGATATCGCGCCCACTGTGCCGTTCGCCAGCAGCCTCAACCGCGTTCCCTCCCTGACGTTCCAAGGCGGGTCTTCCGTAACCAGTTTTGGGCAGTACCGCGACTATGATCGCAATCACAACGTTTTTGCCAACCTGAGCAAAGTGGTTGGCGTGCACTCCCTCCGCGCCGGCGTGAGCTATCACCATTACCAGAAAACCGAGAACGCCGCCGGACCCAACGTAGCCACCTTTGGATTCACGAACCGGGGAGCTCCGGCAGGCCCAACCAGCTACGAGCAGTCATTTGCCAATTTTCTCACCGGCTTCGTGACCTCGTTCTCGCAGGCTTCGGTGGACTTGACTCCAGACATCCAGACCAACCAGTTTGAATTCTACGTGCAGGACACCTGGCATATGCGGCGCAATCTAACGCTGTCCTACGGCCTGCGTTATTCGCTTTTCAAGCAACCGAGCGACGCCAAGAACTTCCTTACCAATTTTGATCCGGCGCTGTACGATCCCACCAAGGCGCCCACCATCGACGCCAACGGAAATATCTGCAAAACCGCGCCCTGCGCCGGCGGCGGCACTCCCAACCCGAACGCAAACCCGCTGAATGGGATCATCGTGAACGGGAACAACTCTCCGTTCGGCAGCAAGGTGGGCAGCACCGCGACCAACAATTTTGCTCCCCGGCTGGGCATCGCCTGGGACCCGTTTGGAAAAAACAAGACATCGGTTCGTGCCGGCATCGGAATGTTCTTCGATTCCACTCTTTTCGGAATTTACGAGCAGAACATCTTCCAGAACCCGCCGTTTGTGCAGAGCGTAAGCATTCCCAACACGCAATTCTCCAATCCTGGAGCGGTAGCGCCCACGATCAACCTTCTGCCTCTTTCGCTGCGCGCGTCTCCGGTTGATTTCAAGACTCCGTCCAACACGGAATGGGACCTGGATGTTCAGCATGAAGTGAAGCGCAATCTGGTCGTGGACATTGGATACTACGGCAATAAAGGGACCCATCTGCTGGGTATCGCCGACATCAACCAGCCGTTGCCTGGCGCCTACGTGGCTGCCGGTCTGAATCCGGCCTCGGGTACGTTCGAAACCCAACTGAACCGCATTCGTCCGTTCCTGGGATATGGCCCTATCAACCAGGTTGCTACGCGTTTCGATTCCAACTACAACGCGCTCCAGGCGGGACTCAATTGGAAATTTGCCAAGAACTCCCTGTTTGGCCTGGCTTACACTTGGTCGCACGCCCTGACTGATGCACAGAGCGATCGCAATTCAGCGGCGGCCAATACCTACAATGTTGCGGGAGAATATGGTGCTTCGGCGCTTGACCGGCGGCACGTTTTCACCGCGAACTACGTTTACGAACTGCCCTTCTTCCGCGACCGTCGTGACTTGGCGGGCTATACGCTGGGCGGGTGGGAGCTCTCCGGGCTGGTGACGGCGAATTCCGGCCTGCCGCTGACTGCCTTTACGACGGGTTTAGATCCCGCCGGCCAGGGCGTAGCTCTCAGCGCCAGTGCCGCTAGCGGACGCCCCGATCAGGTAGGAAATCCGAATTCGGGTCCGCCTACTCTGACGAAATGGTTCAACACCGCTGCATTTGCCGCAGCGCCCAATGGACGCCCCGGAAACGCAGGACGGGGCACCATTCTCGGCCCCGGCTTCTCCAGATGGGATGTTGGCTTGATGAAAAACATTGCCGTCACGGAAGGCACGCACTTCCAGTTCCGCGCCGAGGCCTTCAACGTGTTCAACCACACCAATTTCAATACGGTGGGCACCACGCTGGGCACGTCCAGCTTCGGCCAGGTCACCGGTACGCGCGATCCCAGGATCATGCAGTTGGCGCTGAAGTTCTACTATTAGTCCCAAGACCGACGACGGCGGGCCTGTACTACCAGGCCCGCCCTTTTTTTGGGAAAAACTCATTGTTAGCTGTGGCGAAACGCAGAAAAGATTGCGACTTCTCGTACCAGCAGTCCTTCAGCATCGGGTCGAGATCGCAAATTACAATGGCTGACTCGCGTTGCCGCTCATTTAGAGGCGGAAGCGTCCCGCCCTGCCGCAGCTTGTTCCAGGCCCAGTCCTGGCGCCAGGATTTTGCCGTCCAGTCCCTCAGGCGACCAGGCATCGACAACCGCCCTCGCCATCTTCCCTATCGTCAATTCGCCCTCATTATCGGCCGTCCAGCTCTTGTCCTGGTTCTCGTAAGTGAAAATTGAGATCACCATGGGCCCGCTCTTGCCCGCAACAATGGCGACATCGTTACGCACGGCATCCAGGCTTCCGGTTTTGCTGGCAATCGCAGAACCGGTCTCGGAGGCGTCCAGCTTCTCAAGATAGCGTGGGATCGTGTCTCGATAGAACTGATTGCGCAGCATGGTCAGGGTGACCTGGCATATGGCCGCGTCGCCCGCGTGTGGCGCCTCGCCTGGAGCAAAAAGCTGGCAGCGTCCAATGCGTTCCATCACGATCGCCATCTCGCGGGCCGTGGTCTTGCCCAGCCCAAACTTCGGTTGGTCCGCCGGCATGGGCCCTGAAGGCGGCTTGAAGACCTTTTTATAAAGATGCGTGTCTTTGAGTCCCATCCAGGCCATGCGCGCATTCACCGCATCCAACCCGATCCGGTCGATCGCCAGGTTTGTCGCGGTGTTGTCGCTGACGATCACCATCATAGTGAGCACGTCTTTCAGCGTTAGCGTCACTGGAGCGTCCAAAAAAGCCAATACCCCCGACCCGCTCACTCCATCGCCCCTGACCAGCGTAAGCTTGTCGTCCCAGTGCGCCTTGCCCACGCGGACCTGTTCCATGGCTTCAAACAGGATGGCCAACTTGATCACAGAGGCCGTTTGCACGGGCTGGTCGGCGTTAATCGCAACGACGCGGCCTGTGTTCAACTGTTTCGCGTACGCCGCCACGCGCCCATGGTGGGCTGCAGCGAGCGCGGCCAACTGCTGCTCGAGTTTCGCGTCGGCGGTCCCATCGCCCTTTCCTGCCGCGTCTGGTTTCTGGGCCGCTAGGGGCGTGACCAACGCCGCTGCGAAAATCAACGCCAAAAATCCCGCGGTCAGCAGCCCGGCCTTAATATTGTGTCTCACAGTCTTTGCATCTTACAGGCAAGCAAGATTCAGGACAAACTTCCGCGAGCTGTGGCTTTCAATTGTTGGCGAGGGACAGGTCTCACGCCATCATGGAAATAAATGACGCTCCCCCTGGAACGGCGGCGATACCTTTACTCGAAAATAGTAGGTGGGCAGCAAGTGCTGAATCGTTGGACATCGTTAATAGTGTGAGTGCTGGAGAACGCACTACCGAACATACATCCCGTTTGGAGACTTTTTATTTCCGTGTCTGTCAATGAGTTAGCTGCGCACTTACTCCTCCCAAACTTGACATCTCTGCAAAACACAGAATAGCCTGCATCTTAGCTCAGAGTAGCTGGACTCCTCGTCCAGCCGATCGGAGCCGATGATGAAACTATCCTTCTTCGGTGCTTATTTATTTCTCGTCCTCTTCTCTTCATCCTGAGATGCACATCAGTTGTTGAATTTCACTGACGCTACTTTGTGCGTTGTGGAGTGAACTTAGGAAGGAGAAAGCCAGTGAGAGCAATCAGAGCCGCGGCATTCTGTGCAGTTTTGATGGGAACGCGTTTTCACTCCAGATAAACTGGGAATTTATAGAGTCTCAAACTGTAACTCCACATCTGCAGGGGTCACTCAACTCAGATTAGGACCGTTTCTCGCTGGGTGAGCCGGGCACCCAGGAATCCGGAACCCGCAAAGCGTTGGCGAGCCTTTCTACAAAACCATCGAGAAGCCATTGCAGCTATGGACTTCTTTACCACCCTAAAGACCGATACCCCTTCTGCTTGGGCTTGCTGCTTTTTAAAAAGCGGACACCTGGTTTTCCAGGCGTCCGCAGGTTTAGCCTTACTGCTAGCTCTTCGCCCGCAGGCAGAGACCAACGGAAGTCCGCTGGTAGTTACCTTGCGAAGCGCTGTTTAAGATGGATCGATCCACCGCTTCCAAGAGAACCACGTAACCGCATGGTTTCATCTCGGACGGGATTTTGGTATTCAGCGACCACGAAGCCCCCACGGCCGGGGACGTAGACGGCGCAAGCGTGGTCGGGTTGTTTGCCGGGGTTACCGGAGGATTGTTAGGAAGCGTACTCAGCGTGAAGCTGCCGAAGTGCGCATCCTGGGCGGAGAATTTCCCGGTGATAGTGGAATCCGTCAAGAAGTCCTTGCAATCGCCGAGACCGTCAATGTGGATGTCAACGGTTGGAGCTGTGTTATCAAGCTGGATGACGTGCGTAACGTTACCGGCAACACCATTGATATCCAGCTTGACTTCCCACAGATCGTCAGCCAGCCCATTCGTGTCCCACTGCCCCAGGACGCTGTTTACGTTTTGGTTGAAGGGGACATAGTTAAAGTATCCGTCCGGCGTGTCCTGGAACTTCGTGTAAACAGAAGTATCGGCACGCTCGAGCACCAATGGAGTCGTAACAGCGGCCCAGGCAGCAGGCGGATCGGACACACGCTTGACCTGGATTCGATATTGGAAGCCAGGGAAGGTGGGCCCTTTGACGTTGACCCGCAGGCCAAATGGGCATGGGCGTCCCAATGCATCCGGAGGCAAGCCGGTATCGGCATAGACTGCATCGAGCGTGGTCATGCCGCTGAACGGATCGATCTTGCTGAGCGGTATGCCGCCGATTACCCAGAGCGCCGGGTAGGGATCGCCCGGGGCTTGACCCGGTTTGATCTGCACATGGGTGTCAATCCGATTGCCCCAGAAGTTGAGAGCATCAGGATTGGTTGTGGAGGGTGGCACGGCCCATGAGAGCACCGCCCGCAGCCGGGCGATCTTGGGCTTCCCGCATTCCCTCAAGTGCGAACTCAGGTCCACCGGCAAGATCGCCGTGTAGCATAGGCCGTCCTTGGGGATGGTTGAGATGTCATGAACACTCACGGCTGTTGTGCCCAGATAGCTCCACACGCAGGTGTCATCCCAGTCCGCCCAAAAAGCGACGTACTCCTGGCTTCCGGCTTGGCAGAGGTTCCCGGAGTAACCCGTGGGCTTCTTGATCCGGAAGGTAGCGGCCACGCGGCTCAGGTTGTTGTCCAGTCCGAGGCATTCCAGCCCCTCGAAAGAAACATTGGCGTCGGTCTCCAAAAGAGCTCCCAGGACCCCGTCCCAGTCAATGCCGAGCGCGGTGAGCTCAGCGCTTTTAGCACTTACAACCTCCTGGTTGAAAGAACCCGGGGCAAGGATCGCATGCAGCTCTTTGAACGCGAAACGGTGCGGTTCGACGGTGAACTTCCCCGCTTTTGCGTGCTGCCCACCAGGCGTGGCGGCGTACAGCTTGGCTAGCTCGGAGATCTGGAATGGAGGTGGGTCCGGTTGTGGTATGGGCTGATACTGAACCTCCTGGAACAACAGAGGAACCTTGATCTTCTCCGAGACCTCTTTGCCAATTGTCTCGAGAAGGCAAAAGAGGTTCCAGGGACGAGGTGCGATCTGAATCTGGCAATCGAGTGCGTTGCCCCATACAGGTAGCCAACCTACGTTGGCCGATCCAGCCGGCGGCGCCCATTGCCAGGAGAGAATCGCGTGCACTTTTGGCAGCACCGGACTGATGCAGCATTCGGCTTGGGGTTCGAGGGTAACGCTAGCGACGTAAGTCAGCGGTTTATTCGGAGATTTGGCACAATCCTCTCCGCTTGCGATATCGTGGACGCTGACGGCTGTGAGCCCAGCATCCAGCCAGCCGCCGCCATAATCCACAAAGAAGCGGATATACTCCGTCGATCCCTGTTGGCACAAGTCGCCACCATAGCCTGTCGGTTGCTTGATCGCGATGGTGGCTTCGAGAACGTTCGTGGCTGGGTTGAACCCTACGCACGTAAGTTCCTCGAATGCGGTGTCGGTAACGATCTCGACTGCGGGTTTAAGCTTGCCAGTGGCAAGATTGCCGAAATGATTTGGATTTTTAAGCAACAGTTCCTTGAAGTTGCTTCGTAGCCCTTCTACTGTGCTCGAAGTCTTTCTTGTGGTCACCATAAAATTAACCTCTCTCTTCTTTCTTTTCTTTTTGTTACTGCGATAACCTTTTTCGGCTTGCAGCATTCATGCAGCATCTATTTCTTCCGGGACCGCCGAACAATCAGGATCAATGCGCGCTCCGTGCATCTCGCCAATGCTTGAGGAACTGTTTTTTCGCCCGGTGCAGAAGCAATCGCAGATGATTTCTGCCTACACCCAGTTCCTCGCAAATTTCGTCACGTTTCTTCTCTTCAAGAAAAACTGCGGTCAAAACCCTTCTGTCTTTCTCCGGCAACCGGGACAGCACCAGATGTACGTACCTTGTCGTCTCTCGACTGGCAAGCACGGCTTCCGGGCTCTTGGCTCCATCGTGAAGCTCCTCCGCGAGGTCCTCCAGAGTCGGGTAGTGCGCGCCCCGCCGGTACGACTCTTGTAGAACGTTGCCGCACACGCCACTCACAAATGCTGCCAGCCGCTCCGGTTGGCGAATACGATGATCGGTGCGAACGGCCGCCAGAACGCGAGCAAAAGTCTCCTGACGGATTTCGTTGATTTGCTCCAGGGAGGCCGAGCGCCGTCGCAACTTCACTTGCATCATGGGGCTGAAATAGGCAACAAAATGATTTTCAATGCCGGGATCACGCGCTTTGAGGCCACTGAGATAGTCGGCATCAAATTGGCAATCGGGCAACATTTGCGATACGGCCATATTTCGTCTCCTTGGTTACTTCAATGATCCTTGGGTCTTTCAAAATCGGCGCGAGTCGATGACGTCACGCCGCTAAGGCTTCATCTGGGCTCAGCTGAGGCAATTTCTGTGCGCGGACCGAGATTCTCAATTCCGTCCGCAGGCTTGCCTCTCCTTAACCTCGCCTTGGTTACGACAGGGCCCTGGCACGTCACCGCAAAGAATGCTTTCTCCGATTCCGTATTACCGGGAGAGAGAATCTTGAGCTTGGCCCAGGCGTCAGACCGGGACTGATGAAACTCGCGGTCTATGTTGATGTGCTTGGTCTCGGGGTGTTCAAAGTCGAGATGCAAGGGGAAAGTCTTGGTTCCGTCGCTATACTCAACTTCATAGCGGATCGTGCCAGAGCCACTCGCTTCTATCTGCCCTGGAAACTTAAGCTCTATTGGACAGGCGCCCTCGTATGCATTGCTTGCAGCCTGAAAGTCGAGGTGGACAACCTTAAACTGGTCGGAGTGCTGATGCATGTGTATCCAAAGGCCCGCGCAAATCAACATCAGACCCAATGTTGCCGAACCGAGCCTCCCCCATTTTCCCGGCTGGATCCTCCATACGTTACCGACAATGGCTATTCCCGTGAATGCCAGACCGGTAAGTACAAACAAGTTGTCGAAACTGCACTCGGTTAGAATCTTGAGGATGTCGCCCATAACCTTCTCCACACGACCGGCCAATCCAATGGTTCTTTCTTTTCTCTGACCCTGTTTCATAACAACGGTGATAATTCTTCTTTCCCTAAAAATCGGAGAAGATATTTATTGGTTGACGGATGGATTCCACGAGATGAGGTACAAGCTGGACCGCAGGATGTTCAGGAAGAGTTTTAGTTAGCAAGAAGCATATGCGCCGTCCTTAAGGGACGCTGCCCGGTGAACTCCACCCCAAATCGCTAGCGGCAGAAGGTCACCGAGTTCGTGGATTCAACTAATCCCCTTAAGAGATGCGGCGGACCCAGAGCCCACCGCTTCCGACCTAAACCTTGGTTATGGCAGAATGCCGATAATTCCACCCGCCCTGCAATCGTCGGCAGAAGAGACCGGAACCAGACGGGGTTGCGGCATCGGGTGCCTCTGCGCGGCAGGAAGCAACCTGGGCAAATGACTGCTGTTCCCGACAGGCTCGCAAGGTTTCACATCCACCTTAAGCAGTTGCTTGCTCAATCGATCGGGAGCGTTGGGAAATGAAGCGAGCAACTTATGATTGAAGAATTCAAGAGCGTGTGTTGGAGCGTCCGTATCGAACGAGGGGCTTCTATACGGCAAGCCAACGCCCAGGAAGAACGCGCTGACTTGGGAATTTGCGCACCCATTGAGTTCCGCTTCCATATACTTTCGCTGTCGACTGGTTAGATGGGCTTTCTCCATCTCATGCCAGTGTTCCTGATACTGGGCAAGCAAGTCCGAACAGGATAAGGCTTTATTGTCTCCGAGTTGAGGGGAGCGCATCCTGACTTTGTGAATCTCGTCAAACTCACGCACCCTGTACTCAAGAACATGGTTTGTCGGCATCATAGCCAGCCTGGATCCCGCCATTTCCACGGGTGTTGCCGGGGGATAAAAGGTAATGATGTCTGGCGCCGGAAGGTCCAACGCAACAAAGTATTCGCTTGGGCTCGGCGCCCACTCACCGGTGTGCAGCTTGAACTCGTAGAAACCAGCGTCGATATGCCGCGGCTGTGCGCTGATTTCCAGATTGTTTTCTGGCAGAGTAAACTGATAGCGATGACGGTTCCCAGGCTCTCCCTCGCCGAGGGCTGCAGAGTTGTGAGGGTCCCCGAAGCGAAACTCGTGCTTTCCGTCGTCATCGAAAGGAACAAACGCCTTGATTCTGTAGTGGTTCTTCGTATCCAGCACGAGCGCAAAGGGACCCTGCAAAATGACCAGTAAGGTGCCGCCTCGCGAGGAAGGGAAGGCATGATGACCATGATAGTCGCGCCGGCAGCCGCCGAGGGCGCCAATTACGGGCACAGTAAACATGGCTTGTAGCAAGTGGCGTCGATTCATAACCTCTCCTAACGGTGAGAACTCGCGAATGGACAAGGACTCTGCTGAGTAGTAACGAAGAATTATGTTTTTTCCCTAAGAAAAGGACTTCGGATTATGTGTGGTCGGAGTCAGTTAGATCTGCCGGTCAGGTTGAAGGCAGCCCAGTAGTAAGGGTGGGCCCACTCGGGGCGTGTAGACAGTTCCTTGCGGGCATCACGAAGAGCCTGGGCAGCGGTTTCTCCCCTGCTTAAGTTAAGATAGAAGCTTCCAAATAGCTCACCCGTGCTCTGAGAATCAACATTCCAATGACTGGCTATAATGCTGGGCACCTGTCCGGCAAGCAGCGAGCGCACCAGATTATCAGCGTCAACCAGCCCATTTTCGGCTGAACCGCTGGAACATGCTGCCAAAACAACGAGGCCAAGCCGCCGCAGAAGTTCGGGAGAAAAGTCTTTCGAACGAAGATACAAATCGGGTCCCAACTCGAGAGCGATTCCTTTGCCGCCCCGCCGTCCATGGCCCGTAAACTGAAGCGCAACGCTGTTTCTCAGCGTCTGCCTCACCTTTTGCAGGCTTAGATCTTCACCGGTGAAAATTCTTGCCTGGGGATGAATCCGGACAATAGCTTCCGTTGGTAACTGATGACCCGGCAGAAAGCCAGATCCATTTGCCGGAGAAGCATCGACAACCAGAAACGGATCCAGAGGCTTCAATGGCACAGGTCGCCGAAGGTTGCTTTCCGCAAGGATGCCGGGAGAGCGAAGCACCGCATAGTCTGCACCAAAGTACCGGCCTTTAGGGCTTTTCAGCGCTTCAATTGCAAAGTATGGAATCAAATCGTCAAACTCGATTGCAATGGTTTCAGGTGAGGCCAGAGCCTCCATTACAGGCTGCAAGATCAGCCCGTAAAGATTTGTGGCCCGACTCTCGACTTCCTTCTTTGAAGATTTCGGGTCCTTGCAAATGTCGTCGAACTCACGGACCAGCTTTAGCAGTTCCGATTGTTTAAGCTGAATTGACTGGCTTTGGATTTGAGTGCCTTGGACAATCCAGACTTGCAGCCGATCCACGAAACTGACATAGACCACATGCGGAAGGGCCACGGGCGGGATCCGGAGTTTGCTGGACTTTCTTAGGACGTCCCGCGAGTCAACATCCCAGGTTCGGTGCTTCAGAAAGCGGTCTTTCGACCACTCCCACAGAGCAAGGGCGTTTTCGGGTTGTCCTCTTGCCAAGAGCACTTGTACCATTCCGCGATAAATTTTGTCGGCCACAGTAATCCAGCGCAGATACTTGCCATCGTCGTCCCGCAAATTGAAAAAAGGGCGCTCAGCCACTCGAATCGCGTTTCGATAATCGGCAGCGGCATCGTCGAATTGGCTCAACTGCAGCTTGGCGTCTCCACGTACACGGTAGAAATCTAATTTCACAAAACTGTCCTGGAGTGGCAGGGTTTCATCGATGGGTTGAATCGCATCGAGCGCAGCCTTTGTCTGGTGGCGCCGCAAGTCAAAGTCGGCAAGTTCAATTCTGGCCAGTGCGGCATATGCCTGGACCGCAGGTTCGCTCGGAGGAATCTGTTTGAGTAGGACAAGTGCGCAGGCCGCCTCGGCTTCCGCTAACGACTCCTGATCCTGCTCCCACAAAAGGCTAGCCAGCCTCATATGTAGCAGAGCCTTTAGAACGTTGTTGTCGGGAGCGTTGTCCTGAAGTATCTCGATGGACCTTCGCAAAAGTGCCTCAGCCGTGTGGAAAGAGCTGGTTTCCGTCGCCGATAAGCGCATAACGGTGTAGAACTGGTAAAGTCGTTCTGATGAATACGCATGCTTCCAGTAATCGTCCAGACCTCCGACTGCCTCGGTCCATGCTGCGTCGTGCTCGAAGTTCAGCCGCTTCATTCCTGCGTCTAATCCTGTTATTCGCAGCCGGAGTTCGGGAAAATTAAAGTTGGCCTCCGAAGCCAGAGCGCGGCTCGTCTCGACATTGATTTCGGAGGTCCGAAATTTAAAGACCAGATTGGCGCAGGTGGCTCGTTCCAAGGCAAGCTCGCCTTGCAGCCAGCGATATCGGGTGGTGAAAACCCTGAGCCATAGCTGGTTCACCTCTCTCAGGCAGTCATCCCCGGCAAGGCTCCTCTGAAGCGCATAGATTTCCTGAAAGCGGGCCAGCATCTCGCCTGGCGTATTGTGGTGCTTGCCAAAAATCCGCGCTGCTTCGCGGGACTTGAGGACGGCCTCATGATGCTGATCATTTTGATTAGCAAGAAAAGCGGCGCTCAACGCCTGCACCGCCGGCAATTCGGCCTTTCGGCTCGAATTTACAAGGTCTACCCACATCGTGTCGGAATGTTCCTGCTCGAGCAGGTCGGCAACTTTGCGCACGGCCAGCCCAGAATCGCTCAACGGATCGCCGATCGCGCTCGGCAGCCATCGGCCCAGGGCGAATTCCTGGTACTGCTCGACATCATTCCGCACTTCAGGATCGGCGGAGTGCCGAATGAAGTCCGCTGGAGCTTTATAGCTTTGCTGTTTTGAAACTCTTGACCGGGCCTCGGCCAGATGTTTCCGGGCTTCCTCCGCCCATGGGCCAGAAGGATCAGTCTTAAGATATTCTTGCCAAGTAGCGAGTGCTAAGTCCCAAGCCTTGGTCTTTTCGTAAGCAAGGGCCAGGTCAAATAGCGCGACCGCTTGCTCTTCCCGGTTAGGCTTTGGGGAATCGCTTTCCAGGACCTTCCTGAGTTGATCGATCGTCTTCGACAAATTGGGCTTATCGGTTTTGCTCTCGAGTTCGAAATAGCTGACCGCAAGATCAATTTCCAAGCTGTGGTCCTTCAGACCGCCTAGTTGCGCCTGCTGGAAGGTTTCTTCCGCGGTCTTGGCGCTGCCCGGATCTTTCAGTAAGAGGAGGCGCCCTTTGATCTGCAACCAACGGGGATCCAACTTGCCGCCGGATGTCAGCTTGTGGGAGAGTTTATTCCACGCTTCAAGAAAGGCTGGCCGGTTCAATTCCTCTGATTGGTCTTCCGGGCCCAGGGTGATTGCAGGTTTCTGATACGGGCCGGAGTCCACCCCAGTGAAGCGCGGCTCGATCGTGCGCCCCTGCGCGTAAGCAGCAGCGACCCGTTGGTTTTCGTTGTTGATCTCTACCCACTCGACAATTGCCGGGCCGCGCACGATTCCAGTACCAACCACCAATGCCGCCGCTACCGCAGCGATTGCCCAGGGCTTGGTCGCGGCCCACCAATCGCCGATCTGTCCCCAGAAGGAGACGCGCTCCTTCGGCTTGAGCGAATTGCCCACAATCGCACGCGCTTTCTCTCTCTGCCATTTCGGTTGCGTGATTGGCAACTGTTGTATGACCGCTTCGATTTCAGGAGAAAGTTCTTCAGAAAACTCCTGCAGGTACCTGTTCAGCAGCGGGCCACAGTGATCGCACTGGGCAGCGTGTTGCAGGACATGAATGGCGGTTTCTGGAGCCGCTATCTCCGCAGCAACTTCTTGCAAGACAGTGTCGTAGGGACACTCCGGATATGGATCTGGCTTCATACCCTTCCTCTCCAAGCTCGTTAGCTGAGTACGCTGTAATTGGAGCAGGCGGCCCAGGCAGAACTCACAGTCGGAGAGATGCGCCTCAATTTCCCGTGGACCGCCGCCGGGACTGGTCCTCGCGCAATCCTCTATCTGACCATCGCTCAAGTGTCCTGGTTGCACGCTTCCCTCATACTTATAAAACGTAAGAAACCCAACTAACCCTATTTTCTCTGTAGCTGGCCCCGCCTCACTGGTTTAGACACAGTGAGACCGCGCGAGACGGCCAAGGCGCGCCAGTGTATTTTCCACCTTTTTCACGCTCAGATTGTAAAGCCGGGAAAGGTCGGCTGCCGTGATTCGACACCCGTAAAAAAGCAGGAACATGGCAATATTGCGCGTACAATCCGATTCGCCTTTAATCACTTCTTTCAGGCAAAGCGCCAACTGGTCCAGAAGGATCTTCTGTTCAATGCTATCGGCAAGCTTCTCCTGGGCAGGAAGTACCAAGCCCGGCTCCTCCAGCGACACTTCCTTGCTCTGATCCCGCTTGTTGGACTCTAACTTGCGCAGGTAGTCTTGGGCGGCAGTGGAGGCGGTTACCAGCAGCAAACCTCGAAGAGATCCCTCATGTCGCCACTCAAGTTGGCGCAGTGGCCGGCATTGATTGTCGCAGATCCGTGCGAGAGAATCTTGTACCAGGTCCTGAACCACACTAGCCATAGGCCGGACCCGAGGACGGATTGTCTTGGCAGCTACCCCTGCGATGAGGCGGTGGTATCGTCGCAACAGCTCGATCCATGCGTCCTCATTACCCTCAAGGCACAATTCGACCAACTTCCGATCTGGGAACTCTGGCCAGTTCATCGCGAATAGCTTTCGGCGAGATTCTATCTCACTAAAAGCCCGGGTGCCTCATATTTCGCTTCCCAGTGACCCTCGTCAAACGCAATGGTATAAGCAATATAAA